>Ga0172380_10000035_pt1 | contig 287887 bp, 220 predicted proteins | sample Leawe162metaG_FD_119747 | JGI IMG/M metagenome (GOLD analysis project Ga0172380, IMG submission 119747) | Leachate microbial communities from a municipal landfill in Southern Ontario, Canada - Leachate well 162 metaG | ecosystem: Engineered > Solid waste > Landfill > Unclassified | place... | reverse complement strand
GTTGGGTTGAATTCCGGCCCCCCTCCCCCCCCCCCCCCCCCTCCCCCCTCCCACCCCCTTTTTAAAACCAATGTCCCCACCCCCCCAAAAACTTCTGTTCCCCCGGCCCCTTGGGGGGGTTCCCCCCCCCCCCTCAAGCCCGCCGCTGCTCAAGCAAATCAAGGATGCTCAGCGCGGCCTCGGGAATCACCGTGCCCGGCCCGAAGATCGCCGCAGCGCCGTGGCTCAGCAGGAACTCGTAGTCCTGGTGCGGGATCACGCCGCCCACGATCACCAGGATGTCCTCGCGCCCCAGCGCTTTCAGCTCGGCCACCAGCTCGGGCAAGAGGGTCTTGTGCCCGGCGGCCAGACTGCTCATCCCCACCACGTGCACGTCGTTCTCCACGGCCTGGCGCGCCGCTTCGGCGGGCGTCTGGAAGAGCGGGCCCACGTCCACGTCGAAACCCATGTCGGCATAGGCCGTGGCCACCACCTTGGCGCCGCGGTCGTGGCCGTCCTGGCCCAGCTTGACGATCAGAATGCGCGGCTGGCGGCCCTCCTGCTCGGCGAAGGTCGCGCAGCGCGCCCGCACGCTCCGGAAGCTCTCCATCTCCTCGGCCTCCCGGGAATACACGCCGCTGATGGAGCGGATCACGGCCTGGTGGCGGCCGTAGACCTCCTCCAGCGCCAGGCTGATCTCGCCCAGGCTGGCCTGGGCCGCCACGGCCTGCACGGCCAGCTCCAGCAGGTTGTCCTCTTCCTCGGGATGGGCCGCGCACCAGGTGAGGGCCTTGAGGGCCGCCTGGCAGCGCGCCTGGTCGCGCCCGCTCCGCAGGCGCCGCAGGCGCTCGATCTGCGCCGTGCGCACGGCCGTGTTGTCCACCTCGAGGATCTCCATCTCCTCGCGCTCCGTGCGCAGGCAGTTCAGCCCGACGATCACGTCTTTGCCCGAATCGATCCGCGCCTGGCGCCGGGCCGCGGCCTCCTCGATGCGCAGCTTGGGCAGCCCGCTCTCGATGGCCTTGGCCATCCCGCCCAGCTCCTCCACCTCTTGGATCAGGCTCCAGGCCCGGGCGGCCAGGTCGTGGGTCAGGCGCTCCACATGATAGCTCCCGCCCCAGGGATCCACCACCCGGCAGAGCCCGCTCTCCTCCTGCAGGACCAGCTGCGTGTTGCGCGCGATCCGTGCGCTGAAGTCCGTGGGCAGGGCGATGGCCTCGTCCAGGGCGTTGGTGTGCAGGCTCTGGGTGTGTCCGCCCGCCGCGGCCAGCGCCTCGAGGCACGTGCGCGTGACGTTGTTCCAGGGATCCTGCTCGGTCAGGCTCCAGCCGCTGGTCTGGCAGTGCGTGCGCAGGGCCAGGCTCTTGGGGTTTTTGGGGTTGAAGGGCTTCAGCAGCCGCGCCCAGAGCAGGCGGGCGGCGCGCAGCTTGGCCACCTCCATGAAGTGGTGCATGCCGATGGCGAAAAAGAAGGAGAGCCGCGGGGCGAAGGCGTCGATCTCCAGCCCCGCGGCCAGGCCGCTGCGCACGTATTCCAGACCGTCGGCCAGGGTGTAGGCCAGCTCGAGGTCCGCCGTGGCGCCGGCCTCCTGCATGTGGTAGCCACTGATGGAAATGCTGTTGAAACGCGGCATCCGCTGGCTCGTGTAGCGGAAGATGTCGGCGATGATCCGCATGCTGGGCTGGGGCGGGTAGATGTAGGTGTTGCGGACCATGAACTCTTTGAGGATGTCGTTCTGGATCGTCCCCGCCAGCTTCTCGGGCGTCACGCCCTGCTCGGCCGCGGCCTGGATGTAGAGCGCCATCACGGGCAGCACGGCCCCGTTCATGGTCATGGAGACGGACATCTGGTCCAGCGGGATCTGATCGAAGAGGATCCGCATGTCGAGGATCGAGTCGATGGCCACGCCGGCCTTGCCCACGTCGCCGGAGACGCGCGGATGATCGCTGTCGTAGCCCCGGTGGGTGGCCAGGTCGAAGGCGATGGACAGGCCCTTCTGCCCGGCGGCCAGGTTGCGCCGGTAGAAGGCGTTGCTCTCCTCGGCCGTGGAAAAGCCCGCGTACTGGCGGACGGTCCAGGGCTGGGTGGCGTACATGGTCGGATAGGGTCCGCGCAGGAAGGGCGGCAGCCCGGCCGTGGAACCCAGGTGGGTCAGACCCGCCAGGTCGCGGGCGTCGTGGCGGCCGGGGACCTCGATCTGCTCCGCCGTCATCCAGGCGGCCTGCGTACTGCGCGGCCGGCCCAGGCCGCTGCCGGCGGCCACCTGCCAGGGCGTGGTGCTGAAGTCGGGTAGGCGGCTCATGCGTGCTCCTCCAGGCGCTGCAGGACGGGGATCAACACTTCGGGCAGACTGGCCTTCAGGTGCAGGAAGCCCTGCACGCCCGCGGCGCGCAGCGCGTCCAGCTGCTCCGGGGGATGGCCGGCCAGCAGCAGCAGGGCCGGCGCGCGGCCGGCCGCCCGCTCCGCCTCCCGCAGGGCCGGCACGAAGACCGGGACCAGTTCGGGATAGCTCTCGTCGCTGGAACAGCAGACCACCACCGCGGCGCCGGACTGCGCGGCGGCAGCAGCGGCCGCCAGCGGGTCGGCGTGGCCCTCGTCCTGGCCGCAAGGCAGCCCGGCCACGGCCAGGAAGCCGCGGCTGAAGTCCGCCCGGGCCTTGTGCTGCTTGAGCGGGCCGAAGGTCGCCAGCCAGACCGGCGGCAGTCCCTGCCCCGCCAGGCGCGCACCCTGCTCGCGCAGGGCCTCCAGCTCCTCGGCCAGCCGGCGCCGGGGCGGGATGGCGAAGTCGGCGGCGGGCGGCGGCGGGACGGGCGCCCCAGGCTGGCCCCAGTCGGGCAGGGTCTCGCCCAGGTTGGGATAGGCGCTGGTGCCCACCAGGGTCTCCCGGCGGCGGGCCAGCCGGGCCTGCCGGCGCTCGCCGGCTTCGCGCAGCCAGGCCTGGGGCAGGCCCTCTGCCAGGGCGGCCCAATAGCCGCCGGCGGCCTCTAGCTCCTGGAAGAGCGTCCAGGCCCGTTCCGCCAGGGCCGCGGTGAGACTCTCCACGTAGGCGCTGCCCCGGGCGGGATCGGCCACCCGGGCCAGGTGGGCCTCGTCCTGGAGGATCACTTGGGCGTTGGCGGCCAGCCGCCGGGCCTGGGCGTCGGAGGCTCCCAATCCTTCGGCCAGCGTGGGCAGGTGCAGGAAGTCCGCGCCTCCCGCGGCGGCGGCGAAGCCCGCCAGCGCGACGCGCAGCAGGTTGACCCAGGGATCGCGCCGGGTCTGGTGGCGCAGGGAGCCCCGGGCGCCCAGACGGATGCCCCGCCCTTCCGGCGGCACTCCCGCGGCCTCCAGCCAGCGCGCAGCCAACAGACGGGCGGCCCGCAGGCGCGCGAGGCTCTCGAAGAGGTCGCGGCTGCTGGAGAGCTCGTGCTCGCTCTTCTCCAGCAGGGTCTCCAGCGGCACGCCCACGGCTTCCAGCTCGCGCGCGGCCGCCGTCCAGGCCGACAACCAGAGGGCCAGCTCCTGGGCCGAGGTGGCGCCGGCCTCGTGGGCGGCCACGCCGCTGATCCGCAGGGTGGCCGCGGGGGCTGCGGGATCCTGCCAGAGCGCGGCCAACTCGCCCGCCGCGGCGGCGGGATGGCGGCCCTGGCGCAGCCCGGCCGTGGTCCAGTCGCAGAGCAGGCGGCGGGTGACAGAGGTGGGCAGGGCGGCCAGCAGGCCCGCGCCCCGGGCGGGTTCGGCGCCGCAGGCCAGTTGCAGGATCGCGCCACCGGGCTCCCAGCCCTCCAGCAGCTCGGCCAGGCGGGCGGGTTCCAGCGGCCCGTTCGCCGCTTCCAGCCGCTCCAGGCTGAGCGGCAGGCTGGCCTGGCCGCGGGCGTCCAGCTCCTGCAATTCCGCGCGCAGCTCGGCGGGGGTCGTGGACAGGCACTCCTGGCGGATTTCCCAGGCCCCGGGCCGCGCGGATTCGGGCCCGGCCGGATCCGTCAGCTGGACGTGCGGCAGCCGCTCCAGGTCTTCCAGCCAATAGAGGGGTTCCAGCGACAGGCCGTCCTCGCTCTCGCCGCGCAGGCTGGCCAGGGGCCGGCCCTTGAGACTCTCCTGGGCGCAGCGTTCCCATACCGGACGGGTCACGGGGGCGAATTCGCCCTGCGGCAACCCGGCGTGTGTCGACTCCATGCGTGCTCCTCTGACAAAATCGCCGTCCCGCTTCCGAAAGCTGGGAAGCCGGAACGCCGGACGCCCCCGGAGGGGCGATGAACTCCATGGCGGGCAAGGGCCTTTTTACGGGCTCCCGCCGCTGGATTTGGAATGGCAAGCCGCGTGCCGGTTTGAACGCGCCTGCGCCCACTAGGCGGGGAGGGGCAGATTCTTAGGGGTGGAGCTTTTTGAAGTCGGCGAAGTTGTGGACCACCAGATCCGCCCCGCGGCGCTCCAGCCACTCCTCGCTCTCCAGCTTGGCCAGCAGGCGGGACATGGTTTCCCGGCTGGTGCCGGCCATGGAGGCCAGGTCGCGTTGCAGAGGGAGGTCGGTCAGCACCATGTCGGCGCCCTCGTCCCGGCCCAGGTCGCGGCAGAGGTGGACCAGGGTGTTGATCACCCGGCCGCGGGCGTCCAGGCTGGAGAGGCTGACCAGCTGGGCGTCGGTCTTGCGGATCCGCCCGGCCATCAGCTTGAGCAGCGAGATGGCCACCGAGGGATAGGTGTGCAGGATGTCGAAGAAGTCCTTGCGGCGCAGGCTGAGCAGCTCCACCTCGTCCAGCGAGGTGACCGTGGCGCTGCGCGGGCCGCCGTCGATGATCGACAGCTCGCCGAAGAAGTCCGCCCCGCCCAGGATGGCCAGGATCACCTCCTCGCCCGAGACGTTGATGCGCGAGATCTTCACCCGGCCGCTGCGGATGATGAACAGCACCTGCCCCTCATCCTCCTCGAAGATGATCAGGTTGTTCTTGCGGTACTTCTTGGCGCTCAGGCGCTCGGCCACCCGCATCAGGTCGCCGTCCTCCAGGTCCTCGAAGAGGATCACGCTGCGCAGGAACAGGGGGTCCGTCATCATCTCCGCCTCCCAGAGGTCCGCTTGGCTGCCCGTGTCTTCATCCGCCGTCCCCGGACGCGCCGCCCAGTTCGAGGATCCGTTCCCGGACCGCGGGCAGCAGAAAGGCCTTGTCCAGATCCTCGCGCGCCAGGATGCGCGCCAGCACCTGGGCCCGTTCGAAGGTCCCCAGACGCCGATTGAGGATGATCAGTTCGTCGGAGCGCGAGCGGCAGCGCCCGCTGCGGAAACTGCCGCGTTCCACGCGCACGCGCAGGCCCAGGGCGCGGGCCGCCTCCTCCAGTTGGGACAGGAGCAGGCGTTCTTCCTCTTCGCGTTGGGTGCTGCGGGCGGCGTCCATGGGGAAAAGGTAGCGCCCGCGCGGCCGGCCTCCAAGCTTGGTGGGCCGCTCCGCGGGCTATCCGCCAGGGTGCTCTCAGAGCAACTCGTGCAGGTGGTTCTAACTCAACGCTCAGAGCAACTCATGAAGGCCTTCCTCTTTCAGCCGCTGGATCACCTGGCGGATCTCCTGGTCTTGGCTGAGCGGGCAGACCAGCAGGGCGTCCGGCGTGTCCACCACGATGGTGTCCTGCATGCCCAGCAGGACCACGGTGCGGCGGTCGGCCTGGACGTGGCAGTTGCGGCTGTTCACGAACAGCGCCTCGCCCTGGGTCGTGTTGCCCTCGCCGTCGCCCTCCAGCATGCGATGCACTTCGGCCCAGGTGCCCACGTCGTTCCAGGGGAAGCTGGCGCGGATCACCCGCACCTTGCCGGCCACGCGCGCGGCGGGCTCCATCACACCCACGTCGATGGAGACCGGGCGCAGACCCGCGTAGCAGGCGGCCAGCTCCGCGCCGAAGTCCGATTGCCCCGGTGCGCCCTGCAGGGCGGCGATGGCCTCCCAGGTCTCGGGCAGCCAGGTCTCCAGGGCGGCGATGAGCGCGTCGTTCTCCCAGACAAAGATCCCGCTGTTCCAGAGGAAGTCCCCGCTGCGCAGGAAGCGCAGGGCGGTGGCCAGGTTGGGTTTCTCGGCGAAGGTCCGCACCGGGTGGACCCCGGCGCTCAGCTCCTCCTCGCCGTGCTGGATGTAGCCGTAGCCCGTCTCCGGGCGATCCGGCGCGATGCCCAGCGTGACCAGATGGCCGCCCTGGCAGGCCAGCAGGGCGCGCTCCAAGGTGCAGAGGAATTCCTCGGCGTCCCCCACGAAGTGGTCGGCGGGCAGCACGATGACCCGCGAGTCGGGTTCCCGGTCGCGGATGAGCTTGGCGGACAGCGCGATGCAGGCCGCCGTGTTGCGTCCCACCGGTTCGCCGATCACATTCTCCGGCGGCAGCTCGGGCAGCAGCTCGCGGGTCCGCTCCACGTGGAGCGCGTTGGTGACCACCAGGATGTGCGCCGCATCCAGTTGGCCGCCCAGCCGGTGGACGGTCTCCGCCAGCAGGGGTTCGGCGCTGAACACCGAGAGGAACTGCTTGGGGCGCTCCAGCCGCGAGAGCGGCCAGAAGCGGGCGCCGACGCCGCCCGCCATGATCACGGCCCAGACGGAAGAGGTCATGGAATCCACTCCGGCAACTGAAAGACGATTCCGCCCTGGATCCAGCCCGGCAGCACGTCCACCGTGTCGGCCAGGGCCTGCCAGGGCTCGGCGGGCTGATAGGGCGCCAGGCGGCCCGGCGACCAGCTGCCCGAGCCGTCCCGGTCCTGGTAGAGGGCGAAGGTGACGGGGCCCACGGGGAGGCGATCCAGCGTCTGCTCCAGGCCCGCCGTGCTCTCGCGCTCGCCGCCAGCCCCGCGGATCACCAGGCGCCAGCCCACCTCGCGCGGGGCGCGGTTCCAGCTCCACTGCAGGCCGCCCGTCCGGGGCGGATCCACCGGGGCCGCGGGCACGGGCAGGCTGAACAGGGAGTCCGGCCAGAGCTGGGCGCCGCGCGTCAGGAAGCCGCGCTCGAAGCGCAGCAGGCCGCCGGGTTGGGCCGGCACCAGTTCCAGCCGGTCCGCCGCCCGGCGCCGCACGCCCACGGCCAGCGTGTCCTGCTCCACCACCTGGCGGACCCGGGTGGCGTCGGGCCAGACGGCGTGGCTGCTGCGCAGGGTCAGCCGGCCCGCTCCCCAGCCCTGGGTCAGGGCCTGGGTGTTGACCAGCGCCTCGCTCAGGGCTCCGGCGGGCGGGCGCAGGCTCAGGCTGTCCGAACCGTCACGCAGACGCAGCACGTGGGACAGCGAGTCCGCCGGCTCCGCCAGATAGAGGCGCCAGGCCGATTCCTGTGGCGCCAGGCCGGCAAGCGGCAGCCGCCGTCCGGCGGAGTCCAATAGTTCGAGGAGATCCAGCCGCAGGCTGTCGGCGGCGTGGGAATCGCGCAGGCTGTCCGCCCAGTCCGCCAGCGCCGGGGCCTCCAGCCAGCCGCGAAACTCCACGCGCTCCCGGTCCAAGAACTGGCCGCCGTCCAGCGACAGGCTGTCCGTCCAGAGACCGTGGGTCAGGCGCAGGAGAATCGGCAGGCGGGCCAGCGAATCCGGGGCCAGCAGCGACCGGCTGGGCAGGCCCGCGCGCTCGTTTAAGGGATCCCACCAGCCGTTGCGGTCCAGGTCCTCCACGGCCAGGGCCAGCCAGCGGCCGGGCGGCAGGCCTTCGAAGCGCACGCGACCCTGCTCGTCCGGGCTGCTGCGCCAGGGCGCGCGACCGAAGGCGCGGCGCGGGCTCTCCTCCAGCGGCCAGAGCCAGACCTGGGTCAACCCCTCCCGGCCCGCCTCCTCCACGCGCAGTTCCAGGGAAAGCGAATCCAACCCCTCCCCCGTGCTGAACGGGATGCGCAGGGGACGGGTCAGATGGTTGCCCGCCAGGTCGCGCAGACCGGTGCCCAGTTCCAGGGTCCAGGTGCGGCCCGCAGCCAGCGGCTGCTCCGGACGGATCCAGAGGTGCCGGCCGCGCCAGTCCAATTCCAGTTCGCCCTCCGGGCGCGGATTGAGCGAGAGCGCCGGGCGCACCGTGGCCCGGTCGACGTATTCGTTGAACAGGAGGTGGAAGCGCTGATCGCCCGGCAGTCCCCGGGAGCCGGGTTGGGGGCTGAGGACGCGGACCTGTGGCGCGTCGGCGTCGGGGGCCTCGCCGGGGGGCGGCTGGATGCGCGCGCAGCCGAGGATCAGCCCCGCTGTCAGCAGGAGGGCGGCCCGGCGGCCGGCGCTTGGGGTCGGCCGGATCATGCCTGTGCCGTCTCCATCAGGCCGTCAGCACGCGGCGAAACCACTCGATGGTGGGGGGCAAGCCTTCGCGCAGCGGCACGCGCGGCTCCCAGCCCAGCTTCTCCCGGGCCAGCGTGATGTCCGGCCGCCGCAGTTTGGGGTCGTCCTGGGGCAGGGGCAGTTCGACCAGAGTGGACGTGCTGCCCGTCAGCTGGATCACCTGCTCGGCCAGTTCGCGGATGGTGAACTCCTCCGGGTTGCCCAGGTTGACCGGCCCGATGAAGCCGTCCTGGCGCATCATGCGCAGCATGCCCTCCAGCAGATCGTCCACGTATTGGAAACTGCGGGTCTGGCTGCCGCTGCCGTAGAGCGTGATCGGCTCCCCGCGCAGCGCCTGCAGGATGAAGTTGGAGACCACGCGCCCGTCGTTCTGGGCCATCCGCGGCCCGTAGGTGTTGAAAATGCGGATCACCCGCACGTCCACGCCGTTCTGGCGGTGGTAGTCGAACATCAGGGTCTCGGCCACGCGCTTGCCCTCGTCGTAGCAGGAGCGCGGGCCGATGGGGTTGACGTTGCCCCAGTAGCTCTCCGGCTGGGGATGCACAGCCGGGTCGCCGTAGACCTCGCTGGTGGAGGTGTGGAGGATCCGGGCCCGCACGCGCTTGGCCAGGCCCAGCATGTTGATGGCCCCCATCACGCTGGTCTTCACCGTCTTGACCGGGTTGAACTGGTAGTGGATGGGCGAGGCCGGGCAGGCCAGGTTGAAGATCCAGTCCACCTCAAGCAGCAGGGGCTCGGTGATGTCGTGGCGGACGAACTCGAAGTTGCGGTCGTCCAGCAGCTCTTCCACGTTGGCCTTGGAGCCCGTGAACAGGTTGTCCAGGCAGATGACCTCGTGCCCTTCGCGCAGCAGGCGGCGGCACAGGTGACTGCCGATGAAGCCGGCCCCGCCGGTTACTAGGGTACGCATGGAACTCCCGAGTGAAGGACAAGCCCCGCCGCCGGAAGACGACGGGGCCGGGTAGACTAAATCCGTGTGGGCTACGGCCGGCCGATGGACTGGTACTCGAAGCCCAGCTTGCGCAGCTTCTCGGGCCGGTAGATGTTGCGGCCGTCGAAAATGATCGGCGTCTTGAGCAGGGTCTTCATCCGCTCGAAGTCGGGTTCGCGGAAGTCCGACCACTCGGTGGCCACCAGCAGGGCGTCGGCGTCGCGCAGGGCCTCGTAGTCGTCCGCTGCGTAGCTCACCTTGTCGCCCAGCCGGCGCCGGGCCTCGTGCATGGCCTCCGGGTCGAAGACCTGGAAGCGCGCGCCCAGCGCCAGCAGCCCCTCGATGATCTCCAGGGCGGGCGCCTCGCGCATGTCGTCCGTGCGCGGCTTGAAGGCCAGGCCCCAGAGGGCGAACACCCGGCCCGTGAGGTCGTCGCCGAAGCGCGCCCGCACGCGCTCCACCAGCAGGCGCTTCTGCAGGGCGTTCACCTCCTCGACGGCCTTCAGGATGCGGAAATCGTAGCCGTAGTCTGCGGCGGTGTGGATGATCGCCTTGACGTCCTTGGGGAAGCAGCTGCCGCCGTAGCCCACGCCGGAATAGAGGAACTGCGAGCCGATGCGCGTGTCGCTGCCGATGCCCATCCGCACGTTTTCCACGTTGGCGCCCACCAGGTCGCAGATCCGGGCGATCTCGTTCATGAAGGAGATCTTGGTGGCCAGCATGGAATTGGCCGCGTACTTGGTCAGTTCGGCGCTGCGCACGTCCATGGTGATGATCGGGTGGCCCGAGCGCACGAAGGGCCCGTAGAGTTCGAGCATGATCTCCCGGGCGCGCTCGCTGTCGGCGCCCACCACCACGCGGTCCGGCTTGAGGAAGTCGTTGATCGCCGCGCCTTCCTTGAGGAACTCGGGGTTGGAGACCACGTCGAACTCGTGCTGGGCCACGGCGCGGATGGCCTCGCGCACCTTGTCCGCCGTGCCCACGGGCACCGTGGATTTGTCCACCACCACCGTGTAGCCGGTGAGGGCGGCGCCCACCTGGCGGGCGGCGGCCAGCACGTGCTGCAGGTCCGCGCTGCCGTCCTCGTCCGGCGGCGTGCCCACGGCGATGAACACCACCTGGGACTTGGCCACGGCCGGGCCCGTCTCCGTGGTGAAGGACAGCCGGCCCAGCTTGACCACGCGGTCCAGCAGTTCCTTCAGGCCGGGCTCGTAAATCGGCAGTTCGCCCCGGTTGAGCATGTCGATCTTGCGCTGGTCCACATCCACGCAGACCACTTCGTTGCCGGTCTCGGCAAAGCACACGCCGGCGACCAGTCCCACGTATCCCGTTCCAATGACGGTGAGCTTCATGCGGTGACTCCACTGATCAGTTGATTCGCCAGGGCCAGCGACTCGAAAGTGCCGGCATCCGTCCACCAGCCGTCCAGGACCGCGCTCTGCAGCGTGCCCCGGCGGATGTATTCGTTGTTCACGTCGGTGATTTCCAGCTCGCCCCGACCCGAGGGCTTGAGGGTGCGGATGATGTGGAAGACTCCCGGGGAATAGAAATAGATGCCGGTCACGGCGAAGCTACTGCGCGGATGGGCGGGCTTCTCTTCGATTCCCCGCACCACGCCGTCCCGCACATCGGCCACGCCGTAGCGGCCGGGGTCCGGCACGTCCTTCACCAGCACCAGGGCCTCCGCGCCGGACTCCAGGAAGCGGCGCTGGGCTTCGTGCAGACTGGACTGGAAGATGTTGTCGCCCAGCAGCACGAGCATGGGGTCCTCGCCCACGAAGCCCTCCGCCAGGCCCAATGCCTGGGCGATGCCGCCGGCCTCGTCCTGCACGCGGTAGGTGATCCGGCAGCCGAAGGCCCGGCCGGAACCCAGCAGGTTGACCACCTCGCCCATGTGTTCCAGGCCGGTGACCACCAGGATGTCCTGGATGCCCAGCTCGAGCAGCTTTTTGAGGGGATGGTGGATCATGGGCTCGCGACCCACGGGGAGCAGGTGCTTGTTGGTGACCTTGGTCAGGGGATGCAGCCGGGAGCCCGTGCCGCCTGCCAGGAGGATGCCCTTCATGATGTCCTTCCAACTGGCAGCCCGCTGCCACAGCTTGACCGGGCCGGGATCCCGCGGGTCCGCCGCGGCACGCGCCGCAGTCCGCTACGGTCGCCGGTGGGAAGGTAAAGAACCGACCTCGCTCCTCAAGGGGTGACGGTGACCGGGGTCAGCTTCTCGCGGGCCTCCGGGCGACGCGCGGCGTCCCGGCTGGAATCCGGCTCGTCGTAGGGCCGTTCGGCCAGCAGGCCCGTTTGGGCCGGGTCCGCTGCCGGATCGACACCGGGCGCGAGCAGCGAGTCCACCACGGGTGTCGGTTCCGCCAAGCGGGCCGCACTTTCCACCGGCAGGCCGGCGGGGGACTGGCCCGACCAGCGGGTCACCAGGCCCAGCACCAGCACGGCCGCGGCGCCCGTGGCCACCAGGGCCAGCGGCCGCCACCAGAGCGGCGACCGGCGCTCCACCAGCAGGGCCTCCGGCGGGGCGGCCTCGGCCAGGAAGGGATCCTCCTCGAAGCGGCCGGCCTGGGGATCCACGCCCGTCGTCCGCAGGTGCTCCAGGCGCTGCTGCAAGGATCCCTCGAAGCCCGTCGGCGCCACCTCCGCCAGGGAGCCCAGCCCGGCACGCAGCCGGCCGATCTCCTCGACCTGCAGGCTGCAGGCGGCGCACCCGGCCAGGTGGTCGCGCAGCTCGGCGTCCAGGGGATGCGCGGAAGCTTGCAGGAGCCAGTCCCACGCTTCGTTCGAAACCGTCTGGCAAGGAATCATGGGCGCTCGTCCTTGATCTGCTGGGACAACAGGGTTTGCAGCCGGCCGCGGGCGCGGTTGATCCGGCTTTTCACGGTGCCCAGGGGCACATGGAGCATCTCAACGATTTCCTCGTAGGAAAGTTCCTCAATCTCGCGCAGCAGAATGACTTCCCGGAATTCGTCCGGCAGCTGGTCGATGGCGGCCCGCACTTTTTCCACGGTCATGTTGCGGTGGACCTGGGCATCCACGGAAGGACCGGGATGGGGCAGCTCGATGGCCCGTTCGGAGGGATCGCGCGGCTCCAGGTCCACGCGCGGCTCGCGGGCCTGCCGGCGCATCTCCGAGCGCACCAGGTTGGCGGCGATGGTGAACAACCAGGTGGAGAAGCGCGCGATGTTGCGGTACTTCATCTTGTGGCGCCACAGGCGGATGAAGCTCTCCTGCAGGATGTCCTGGGCCAGCGGCGGGTTGCGCACCATCTGCTGGATGAAGGTGTAGAGCCGGTCCTTGTAGCGGCGCACCAGCTCGTCGAAGGCCAGCGGGTCCTCCTCCTGGAAGCGGAGCATGACCTCCTCGTCCGTCAACGGGGCCAGCGGATTCACTGGGTTCTGCATAAGCGGACCACCAACTGGAATAGAATCTGCGCCGGCGGCAGCGCGCTTTCGCCCTTCAGCCCCAGGTCCGCCTCGAGGATCAGGCGCAAGGCCTCCTCCACCCGGGGCAGGGTCCAATTCCGCGTCTGCTCCAGGCTGCGGCGCACCAGCCAGTCCTTCTGGCCCAGGCGCTCGCCGATCTCCCCCTCCCCCAGTTTCTGGTCGCGCAGCTGGCGCATGAACCAGGTGCGGCCCAGGCTCTTGCCCAAGAGGGGCACCAGCGTGTAGGCGCTCTCCGGCTGGTGCAGCAGGCTTTGCAGGATGGCCAGGGCCGCGCCCGTCCGACCCTCGTAGATCGCGTCCAGCAGCTTGAAGGGATTAGCGTCGGGCTCCATGCCCAGGGCCGTGGCCAGGTCCGCCTCGCTGATGGTGGCGCCGGAGCCCGCCAGCAGGCAGAGCTTCTCCACCTCCTGGCCGGCCATGCGCAGGGGTGTGGGCCCCAGCTGTTCCGCCAGTTGCTGGGCCTGGGGGGCGGGCAGCGTGCAGCCGGCCCGCGTGCAGGCATCTTCCAGCCAGGCGGCCAGCTGATCCGGGCTCAAGGGGTTGAATTCGTAGACGTCGCCCAGTTCCTGGACCCGCTGCCAGACCTTGCGGCGCTTGTCCACGCTGGCGGCCAGCAGCAGCAGGCAGGTGGAGGGCGAAGGCCGCTCCAGATACGTGGCCAGATCCGTCAACAGGGCGGCGGGTGCCTTCTCACAGCGCCGCAGCACCACCAGCCGGCGCTCGGCCATCATGGGAAAGGAGGCGGCTTGGGCGAAGAGCTCCTCGCGCTTCACCTCGTCGGCCTGGAACAGGTCGCGGTTGAAGTCGGCCATGGCCGGAACCGTGGTGTGTTCCCAGAAGAGCTGGAAGGCCTCCTCCAACAGGAACTCCTCTTCCCCGCAGAGCAGGACCACGGGCGGCAGCGGCCCCGCGGCCAGTTCGGCCGGGCTGGGCAGCCGGCGCTTGGCGGCCGGCTTGCGCGGCGCGCTGGCGGTCCGGGCGGCGCTCACGGGCGACTCCGCCGGCGTTCCACGGCGTCCAGGAAGGCCTCGAGCAGGGCCTGGGTGCTGGGCGCCTGGGGCATGCGCTCCGGGTGCCACTGGACGCCCAGGGCGAAGGACGCGCCCCGCAGGCGCACGGCCTCCACCACCTCGGGCTCGCCCGCGGCCGTGGCCAGGATCTCCAGTCCCTCGGCCACTCGGCGCAAGCCCTGGTGGTGCGTGCTGGTGACCCGCGCCCCGTCCAGGCGGCGGCTCAGCTCGTCGCCCGGCAGGACGCCCTGCACGCAGTGGATCAGTTGAAAGGGATCCTCGCAGCCGGGATGTCCGGGTCGGCCCGCCTGGCGCTCCAGATCCTGCCACAGGCTGCCGCCCAGGCTGACGTTCAGCTGCTGCATGCCGCGGCAGATGCCGAACAGGGGCAGCCGGGCCGCCAAGGCCTGCTTCACCAGCGCGTCTTCCCAGCGGCTGCGGGCGAACTCGTCCTCCGTCAGCGGCAGGACCAAGCCGCCGGGCTCCAGCTCCGCCTCGCCCCACAGGCCCGGATCCAGGTCGCTGCCCCCTGAGAGCAGCAGGCCGTCCACTCGTCCCAGCAGGTCCCCGGCCCGGGCAGGATCCGCTCCCACCGGCACCAGCAGCGGCTGCAGGCCGGCGGACTCCAGCAACTCGCAATAGGTGGTCAACAGGTAGTCCAGTCGGTGACCCGTGCGCCAGGGACGCTGGCGAGCGGGATCGGAGCTGCGCTCCAGACTGACGGCGATCACCGGCCGCATCAGAGATTTCCAAACAGCAGGGCGACCACGCTCAGCAGCACGCAGTAGCAGGCGAACAGGGTCAGGCTGCGGCGCCGGATGGCGATCAGCAGCCACTGCAGGGCCAGGTAGCCCACCACGGCGGAACTCAGGAAGCCGGCCAGCAGCGCACCCAGAGGCAGTTCCGGCCCGCTGCCCGCACCCAGCAGATCCAGGGCCTCGAGAAAGGCCGCGCCGGAAACCGCGGGAATCATGATCAGGAAGGAGAAGCGCGCCGCTTCCACCGGGCGCAGGCCCACGGCCAGGCCCGCCACAATGGTGGAGCCCGAGCGGCTGATCCCCGGCAGGATGGCCAGGGCCTGGGCCAGGCCGATGGCCAGCGAGCGCCAGGGGCCGTTGTCCTCGGGCAGGCGGTCGCCGCGCCGCAGGCGGTCCCCGACGAAGAGGATCGCCGCCGTGCCCAGCAGCAACAGGGCCACCAGATGCGGGTCGCCGAACAGGGCGGTGATGGGGTCCTTCAGCGTCAGGCCGATCACGCCCGCCGGAATGCTGGCCAGCAGGATGGCCAGGATCAGGCGGCGGCGGCGCGCGAGTTCGGCCGGCGGCAGGCGCCGGGCCCAGGCCGGAACCAGGGCGGCGATCAGCTCGGCCAGGTCGGCGCGGTAAGCCACCAGCACGGCCAGCAGGGTGCCCAGGTGCAGCAGGACCTCGAACAGGATGTTGGCATGTCCATCGCTGAACAGTCCCAGGGCATGTTCCCCCAGCACCAGGTGCCCGGAGCTGGAGATGGGCAGGAACTCGGTCAGCCCCTGCAGGATGCCCAGGAGAATCGCTTCCAGCATCAACGCGTCCTTTCCGCCAGGGTGCGACGGCCCAGCACCCGATATTCACGACCCGTCCAACCCAACAGGAGCGGACCCTCCGCCTGGGCCGCCCCCAGTTTCAGCGAACCGGCGAACAGGCTGGGCTCGCGCAATTCGCCCAGTTCGCGCTCCAGTCCGCGCCCGCTGCGCCGGGCCCGTTCGGCGGCCAAGAGCAAGAGGCGCACCGACTCGTAGGAGCGGCTCTCCAGCGTGTTGGGGCCGCGACCCTGCCGGGCCTGGACCTGGCTGCGGAAGGCCTGCCAACCGGCCGTCCCCGCGGGCCCGGCCAGGTCCGCCACCTCCGCGGGCAGCCAGTCCGTCAGGATCAGCAGGCGGCCCGCCAGACTGGCCGGCACCCGGTTCCCCAGCGCCTCCAGCAGGCCCGTGTCGCCCACGACGTGCACGCCGGCCGGCGCGGCGGCCAGCGCCTCCGCCAGGGCCGGACCCTCGCGCGGGCTGCCCAGCACCAGCCAGACTCCCGGGGCGCCCGAGCCGCCCTGGAAGAGCAGCAGGTTCTCCAGTTGCCGCTCCAGATGGCGCGCCCCGAAGAAGTACCACTGCTTCTGTCCCAGCTCCGGGGCGGGCGCGCGGCCGTTCAGCCAGCCCTCGAAGCCGTCCACCAGGCGCATGGAGGCCCGGGTGGCCGGTCCCAGCGTGCCCACCTGGCCGGCCCGCAGGCTGTCCCGGGCCAACTCCGCGGCCAGGGCGCCGACGCTGGCGGGATCCAGCCCGAAGTGCAGCAGGCGCCGGTTGAGGCTGGCGGGGGCCGGACCCTCATAGCCCAGGGCCAGCACAGGGACGGCCAACTCCAGCCCCGTGGTGGCGGCCAGATAGCCGGGCAGGCCCGGCAGCAGCACGGCGTCCGCCGCCTGCGCCGCGCACAGTGTCAGCTGCTCGCGCGTCAACAGAGGGTCGGACTGACAGTCCCAGACCACCAGCTCGCAGGGCGAGCCCGCCGCCCGGGCCTGCTCCAGCGCGCCTTCCACGCCCAGTTTGAGCGCCTGGCCCACGGCCGCGTCCGGGCCGCTCAGCGGCACCACCAGCAGCAGACGGCCGCGGATCCCGCGGCTCTGCCGGTGGGCGCGCCACCAGTCCCGGTCGGCCCGGTCCGCCGTCTGTTCCAGCCGCAGGCGCACGCTGTCGGTCAGGGCCTCGTCGGCCAACTGGTCCAGCAACCGGGCCGCCCGCGCGCTCCACTCGGACTCCGGCCGGCCGGCCGCCAGCCGCAGCAGGCGCGGCGCCGCGGCCTCCGGACCCAGCCGGCGCAGCACCCAGCGCGCGCTCCACCAGTCCGCCGCCGTCTGGCACGGGCTGCAGGGCCAGTCCTTCAGAAAGGCCGCCCGGGCCTCGGGCAACCGGGAATCATCCTCCCACTCCGCGCGCAGCCACAAATCCAGACAGGCCCAACCGCCGCCGGGATCCGTCCCCCCGGCCAGGCCCTGGTCCACCAGACCGCGCAGGGCCGCGGCCTGCCCGGAGTCCTGGGGAGCGCCTTCCAGCGCCAGGGCCAGCGCCCGGGGCCAGTCCGGATCCGGCTCCAAGCCCTGGGCCGGGACTCGCCCCACTCCCAGAGTCAGCAGCAGGCCCAGCAGCAGGCGCAGAGCGGGCAGGCACAGAGCGGGCAGGCACAGAGCGGACGCGCGCGCCATGCTCATTCCACGGTAACGGATTTGGCCAGGTTGCGCGGCTGGTCCACGTCGCAGCCCCGCTTGACGGCCGTGTAGTAGGACATCAACTGCAGCGGGATGGCCGCCAGGATGGGCAGCGTGATGGGCTGGGCCTCGGGGATCAGGATGATCTCGTCGGCCAGCTCCGCCAGCTTGGTGTCCGCGCGGGTGGCCACCACCACCACCTTGCCGCGCCGGGCCCGCACCTCCTGGATGTTGGAGATCACCTTCTCGTAGTTGTCGTCCCGGGGCGCGATGACGATCACGGGCATGTTCTCGTCGATGAGCGCGATGGGCCCGTGCTTCATCTCCGCCGCCGGATAGCCCTCGGCGTGGATGTAGCTGATCTCCTTCAATTTCAGCGCGCCTTCCAGCGCCACCGGGAAGAAGGTCCCGCGTCCCAGGTAGAGGGCGTTGTTGTGGCCGGCCAGCTTCTCGGCGATGACGCGGATGTGCTCGGAGCCGTCCAGGATCTCCTGGACCCGGCCGGGCAGGGCGCGCAGCTCGTCCACCACCTGGCGGCCGTGGTTGTAGCCCAGGTTGCGCAGCCGGCCCATGTGCACGGCCAGCAGGATCAGGACCACCAGCTGGCTGGTGAAGGCCTTGGTGGAGGCCACGCCGATCTCCGCGCCGGCGTGCAGGTAGACGCCGGCGTGGCTCTCGCGGGCGATGGCGCTGCCCACCCGGTTGCAGATCCCCAGCACCAGCGCGCCCTTGCGCTTGGCCTCCTTCATGGCCGCCAGCGTGTCCGCCGTCTCGCCGGACTGGCTGATGGCGATCACGCAGCAGTCCTCGTCGATCACCGGGTTGCGGTAGCGGAACTCGCTGGCGTACTCCACTTCCACCGGGATGCGCAGCATGTCCTCCAGGATGTACTCGCCCACCAGGGCCGCGTGCCAGGAGGTGCCGCAGGCCGTCAGGATCAATCGCTTGCAGGCCTTGAGGCGGTCGATGACCGGCGCGATGCCGCCCAGCCGCACGCCGCCCTCCTCGGGCAGCAGGCGGCCGGCGAAGGCGTCGCTGATGGTGCGCGGCTGCTCGAAGATCTCCTTCAACATGAAGTGCGCGTAGCCGCCCTTGTCGATGCGCTCCAGCTCCTCGGCCAGCTCGATGGCCTCGCGCTCCACGGGCTGCATGTCCACGGTGAAGACCGAGACGTCCGAGGCTCGCACCACGGCCATCTCGCCGTCCTCGAGCACGATGAAGCGGTCCGAGTGGCCCACCAGAGCCTGCTGGTCGCTGGCGATGAAGGACTCGTCCGCCCCCAGCCCGATCAACAGAGGCGAGCCCATCTTGGCCACCACGATGCGGTCGGGCTCGTCCTGGTGCAGGACGCAGATCCCGTAGGCGCCGCTGACCAGCCCCAGCGCGATGCGCACGGCCTCGGCCAGGTCGCCGTGGTAGTGGCGCGCGATCAGGTGCACCAGCACCTCGGTGTCGGTCTCGCTGCGGAAGACCACGCCCTCGGACTTGAGCTCCTCGCGCAGCGGCTGGTAGTTCTCGATGATCCCGTTGTGGATCAGCGCCAGCTTGCCGTCCGCGCTCACATGCGGATGCGCGTTGGCCTCGCTGGGCACGCCGTGTGTGGCCCAGCGCGTGTGGCCGAAACCCACGTGCTCCGAGCGCGCCCGGCTCACCTTGAGGCTGAGTTGGCTGACCTTGCCGACGGTCTTCAGCACCTGCAGGCCGTGCTCGCCCAAGAGGGCCACGCCGGCGGAGTCGTAGCCGCGGTACTCCAGCCGCTTGAGTCCGTCCAACAGGTAAGGCACGGCCGGTTTGGGGCCGATGTATCCCACGATGCCGCACATCCGCTTGTTCTCCTTGCTTGCCTTCTACTCAGGCGGACGGTCGCGCCGACGCGCCCGGCGACCCGGCCCCTTCCCGGACCCGGTCTGCGGTTGTCATTCCCATTCGATGGTGGCCGGGGGCTTGGACGAGATGTCGTAGACCACCCGGTTGATGCCCTTCACCTCGTTGATGATCCGGTTGGAGATCCGGCCCAGCAACTCCCAGGGCAGGCGGCTGAAGTCCGCCGTCATGGCGTCGGTTGAATCCACCACGCGCAGGGCCAGCACGTTCTCGTAGGTGCGCTGGTCGCCCATCACGCCCACGGTGGAGACCGGCAGCAGCACAGCCAGCGCCTGCCAGGTCCGGTCGTACCAGCCGCTGCTGCGCAGCTCCTCCACCAGGATGTGGTCGGCCCGCTGCAAAGTGGCGATGCGCCCGGCGCTCACCGGCCCCAGGATGCGGATGCCCAGGCCCGGCCCCGGGAAGGGGTGGCGCCAGAGCAGGCTATGGGGCAGGCCCAGCTCCTCGCCCACGGCGCGCACCTCGTCCTTGAAGAGCTCGCGCAGGGGCTCCAGCAGCTGGAAGTTGAGCCGCTCGGGCAGGCCGCCCACGTTGTGGTGGGTCTTGATGGTCTGGCTCGGGCCGCGGTGCATGACCGATTCGATCACGTCCGGGTAGAGCGTGCCCTGGGCCAGGAATTCGGCCCCGCCCAGCCGGCGCGCCTCCTCCTCGAAGACCTCGATGAAGGTGTGGCCGATGAGCTTGCGCTTGCGCTCGGGCTCGGCCACGTCCGCCAGCACGCTCAGGAAGCGCTCCGTGGCGTCCACGGCGTCGAGGTTGATCTTCAGGTTGTCGCGCATCATCAGCTGGACGGCCTCGAACTCGCCCTGCCGCAGCAGGCCGTTGTTGACGAAGATGCAGGTCAGCTGGTCGCCGATGGCGCGGTGGATCAGCGCCGCCGTGACGGTGGAGTCCACGCCGCCCGAGATGCCGCAGAGCACGCGGCCCGAGCCCACGCGCTGGCGGATCCACTCCAGCTGGCGCTCGATGAAGCGGCCGGGCGTCCAGCTGGGCTCGCAGCCGCAGATCCCGAACAGAAAGTTCTGCAGGAGCTGCCGGCCGGCCTGGGTGTGGTGGACTTCCGGGTGGAACTGCACGCCCCAGAACCCCGCCTCGGGCACGTGGATGGCCGCGCAGGGCGTGTTGGCCGTGGAGGCCAGGATCCGCGTCCCGGCGGGCGGCCGGGCCAGGGAATCGCCATGGCTCATCCAGACCGGACTCTCGGCGGGCACGCCCTCCAGCAAGGGGTCGGCCTGTTGGATGGCGAGCGTGGCCAGGCCGTACTCCCGGCGCGGCGAGGCCTGCACGTCCCCGCCCAGCAGCTTGCCGGCGATCTGCAGGCCGTAGCAGATGCCCAGCACGGGCACGCCCAGGGCGCGCAGGTCCAGGTTCAGGCCGGGGGCATCCTCGTCGTAGACCGAATTGGGGCCGCCGGAGAGGATCACGCCCTTGGGCGAGTGGGACAGGACCTCCTCCAGCCCGGCTCCGCAAGAGAGGATCACGGCGTCCACCTTGAGCTCCCGGATTTTCCGGGCGATCAGCTGGGTGTACTGGGAGCCGAAATCCAGGACCAGGATCTGGTGGGTCGTGCTCATCGCTCCTCCGGGGGCAGGCTGTCCAGCCGCCAGGGATCCAACATGCTGGACCAGGCGGGGTGGGTGAGGTCCAGGCGCAGGGGGGTCACGCTGACCCAGTCCGCGTGCACCTGATAATCGTCGTGTTCGGGTTCCAGGTCGTCCCCGTTCTTGGCGCCGTCCATCCAGTAGTAGAGCCGGCCGGAGGGGTCCCGGCGCTCGTGGAAGGCTTCATGGAAGCGGGCGTGGCCCATCCGCGAGACGCGGATGCCGTGGATGCGCTCCGCCGGCAGGTTGGGCACGTTGACGTTGAGCAGGACCTCCGGCGGCAGGGGCTGCGCCTGCTGGCGCGCCACCAGCAGGCGGGCCACGCGCACGGCGCTGGCCAGGCCGTCCGCCCACTCGCAGCCGGGACCGGCGGCCACGGAGAGGGCCAGGGCCGGCACCTCGGCGAAGGTGCCCTCGGCGGCGGCGGCCACCGTGCCCGAGTAGAACAGGTTCTGGCCCGTGTTGGCGCCCTGGTTGATCCCCGAGATCGCCAGGTCCGGCGGGTGGCCGGCGCAGAGCACGGTCAGCCCGAACTTCATCGCGTCGGCGGGCAGACCGCTCACCCCGTGGAAGCAGAGGCCCTGCTCCTCGTGCCGCAGGATGCGCAGGGGCTCGCGCAGGGTCAACCCGTGGCCCGTGGCCGAACAGTCGGCAACGGGCGCAGCGATCAGCACCTCGTGCTCGGCGGCCAGCGCGAGCGCCAGGGCGTGCAGGCCCGGAGCGCGGTAGCCGTCGTCGTTGCTCAGGAGGATTCTCACTCGGAGGGGCTCTCGTCTTCGTCCAGCGGGGCCAGGCTGGCGGGCTCCTGGTTCAGGAGGTGGCAGAACAGCCGGTGCAGCGTGGCCTTGAGTTCGGCGCGCGGCACCACCTGGTCCACGAAGCCGTGCTCCAGCAGGAACTCGGCGCGCTGGAAACCTTCCGGCAGGTCCTCGCCGATGGTCTGCTTGATCACGCGCGGGCCGGCGAAGCCCACCAGGGCGCCGGGCTCGGCCAGGATCACGTCCCCCAGCATGGCGAAGGAGGCCGAGGTTCCGCCGGTGGTGGGATCGGTGAGCAGGCTGACGAAGGGCAGGCGCTGCTCGGCCAGCTTGGTGAGCAGGGCCGAGGTCTTGGCCATCTGCATCAGCGACAGGGTGCCCTCCTGCATGCGCATGCCGCCGGAGGCGGAGAGGATCAGCAGGGGCTGGTGCTCGGCGATGGCGTGCCGGATGGCCAGGGCGATCTTCTCCCCCACCACGCTGCCCACGGAGCCGCCGAAGTGGGTGAAGTCCATCAGCGCGGCGGCCACGGGCAGACCCAGGATGCGGCCCGAGCCCGTCAGCACGGCGTCGTTCAGGCCCGTCTTGCGCGTGGCCGCGGCCAGGCGCTGGGCGTAGGGCTCCGTGTCCATGAAGCCCAGGAAGTCCCGCGAGACCAGGTTCTGGCCCAGCTCGACGAAGCTGCCGGCGTCGAACAGGATGTCCCGGTAGCGCCGGCTGTTGATCCGCATGTGGAAGCGACACTGGGGGCAGACCTCCAGGTTCTTCTCCACTTCCTTGCGGTAGAGGATCTGGCCGCACTTGTTGCACTTGATCCACAATCCATCGGGCACCGTGCTGGCCACGGCCTTGCGCGGTCCTTCGGGAGTGCGTTTGAACCAGCTCATGCGGACCTTCCTGCTTCTTGGTGGCGCCGAACAAAAGTAAGGAACCGGGCGCGGGGGTCAATCGACGGGGCGCGGGACCGGGTCAGTCTATGTCGTTGTCCAGCTTCAAACAAAACAACAGCGCGTCCTCGCCGTCGGAATAGTAGCGCGGGCGGCGCCCGGTGGCCGTGAAGCCCGCGCGGTGGTAGAGGCGCAGCGCCGGCTCGTTGGAGGCGCGCACCTCCAGCCAGACCACGCGGCCCTGCCGGGCGCGCACCTCGGCCAGGAACTCCAGCAGCAGGCGCCGGCCCCAGCCCTCGCCCTGGCGGGCGGGATGCACGGCGATGGAGTGCAGTTCGGCCTCGTCCGCCGCCAGCCGGCCCAGGGCCGCGCCCCAGAGTCGGCCCTCCCGGCACAGGCCCAGCGCCAGCACGCCCTCGCCGCCCAGGGCCGAGGCCAGCAGGTCGCCGGGCCAGGGATCCTGGGGAAAGCAGAGTTGCTCCAGAGCCTCCATCTCCCGCAGGTGGCGCTCCTCCAGGCGAATCACTTCCATGCCGGATCCTCCAGCCAGCGCCAGACCTGCAGGGCCTGGCGCGTCTGCGCCACGTCGTGGACGCGCAGCACGTGGACGCCCTGCGCGGCGGCCCAGAGGGCGGCGGCCAGCGAGCCGCCCAGGCGCTCGTCCGGCGGGGAGGCGGGCTGGCCGGCGGTCTCCTCCAGCTGACCGATGAAGCTCTTGCGCGAAGCGCCCAGCAGCAGCGGGTGGCCCAGTTCGCGCAGGCCGGCCAGGGTGCGCAGCAGGGCGCGATTGTCCTCCAGGCGCTTGCCGAAGCCGATCCCCGGATCCAGCAGGATGCGCTCCCGGGGCAGGCCGCGGGCGGACAGGTCGGCGGCCCGCGAGCGCAGGAACTCCGCCACCTCCAACGCCACGTTCTCGTAGCGCGGGGCCTCCTGCATGCCGGCGGGTCGGCCGCGCATGTGCATCAGCACATAGGCCAGCGGCTGGCTGACCACCCAGGGCAGCAGCTCCGGATCCCGCCCTCCGGCGCTCACGTCGTTGACCAGCACGGCGCCGGCTGCCTGGGCGACGGCCGCCACGCTCCGGCGCTGGGTGTCGATGGAGAGCCAGGCCGGCAGGTCTGCGGGCAGGGCGCGCAGCACGGGTTCGACCCGGGCCAGCTCCTCGGCCTCGTCCACCGGCGCGGCGCCGGGCCGGGTGGATTCGCCGCCCAGATCCACGATCTCGGCTCCCGCCGCCACCAGCGCGCGCACCTGGTCCAGGGCCCGGCCGGGCTCCTGCCAGCGGCCGCCGTCGCTGAAGGAATCCGGCGTCAGGTTGACGATGCCCATCAGCAGGGGCCCGCGGCCGGGCTCGCGCAGGCGGCGCAGCAGGGCGTCCAGCGGGCGGGCCATCAGCGCGCTCCGCCGGATAGGGAATCCAGCAGCCGGCGGGTGGAGGCCAGCTCGTCCGCCGGGCCGCCCAGGGCCAGCCGCCGCTCGAGCGTGCGGCGCGCGACCTCCCGGTGGCCCAGCTTGTGGTGCGCCAATCCCAGCAGGTGCAGGCTGGCGGGCGGGCTGCCCAGGGCGACGGCCTGCTCGAGGGTCGGGATGGCCGCGGCCCACTCCCGGTGGATCACGTGCAGCTGGCCCAGGTTCAGCCAGGGTCGGGCGTCCCCGGGCAGGCGCGTGCAGGCTTCCCGGTAGCGGCGCCGGGCGGTGGGATAGTCCAGCACCTCGTAGGCGATGTTGCCGCGCAAGAGCAGCAGTTCGCCGTGCCCCGGATAGGCGCAGAGGGCCCGGTCCACGGCAGCGCCGGCCACGGAACCGCGCTGGCTGGCCAGCCAGTCCGGCACTTGCTCCAGCAGGGCGGGCACGAAGACCGGGCAGAAGCTCAGGCAGCGCAGGCGGGCCTGGACCCGGTTGTCGTAGCCGAAGGGTTTCAGACGCGAAGGAGCCAGGTGGGCCAGCTGCCAGTAGATCAGCGGATGGCCGGCCTCCAGGGCCAGGGCGTTGGTCAGGGCCTGCCCCACCTGCTCCCAGTCCCCCTGGCGCGCGAACCAGAAGCCCGCCGCCAGCCAGGGCTCGGCCCCCAGCGCGGCGCCCGAATCCGCCCGAGCCAGCGCGCGCCCCAGTCCGTCCACGACCTGGGAGGCCGGGGCGCCCAGTGCGCCCAGCAGGTCGGTCCGGCGCAGATCCTCCCAGGCCGGCAAGGTTCCTGTGGGCAGCTCCAGCCAGAGCCGAGCCGAGTCCGCCACGGGGACGTAGAGCGGGGCCCACTCCGCTCGCCAGGCCGCCGCCGGGGCGGGCGCGCCAGGGAATTGGCGCGTCAGCAGCTCGTGCAGCGCGGCGGCCAGGGCCGCGTGGCTCGTGTCCGCCGCCGCCTGCTGGTCGTCCAGCGTGCAGACCTGCCAGCGCAGGTGCCAGAGCCGCAGGCTGGGAGCCTCCGGCGGGCCGCCCAGCTGGACCAGGAAACGCACGTTCAGGGCCTCCAGCAGCTGGCGGGCTTCCTCCGCTGTTTCCGGCTGGGCCCGGCCCGGGGCCAGCAGGTGTTGGGTGATCCTCAGCTCCAACGGCTGGCCATCCCAGCGCAGACCGCCCGCCAGCTGGGCCGCGCGCAGACCCTGCTCCGCCCGGGCGAAGACCGCCACAGCGCCTGCGGGCTGGTCCGGCGGCCAGAGCAGCAAGTTGGGCGGCGCTTCGGGCGGCATGCTGCGGGCGCGCAGCAGCACGTGCAAGCCGAGCAGGATCAGCCAGCCGCCCCCCAGCCAGGCCGTGGGACGGCGATCCCGGAACACGCCGATGGGCCGGATCACCAGATAGAGCAGCGCAGGCCAGAGGCCCAGCGCGGGCAGCAGCCAGAGGGCCCCGCCGGGCAGGCCGCCGCCGGCCCAGTTCCACAGGCGCAAGAGCTCGCTCATGGTCCCACCTTCAGATGGAGCCGGTCCAGCCGGGCCGCGCTGCGCGACTCGGCGCCGCTCTGCAGCAGCAGTTCGTTGCTCCCCGGTCGCAGCAGACTGGAGACCGGCCAGCTGCGGGTCTGCCCGCCCTCCTCCAGCTCCAGATCCCGGGCCAGCACGGTGCCGTTGAGGCTCACCGTGAGCAGGGCCCCGCGGGTCAGGGTCAGCGGATAACGCCGGCCCGAATCCCGCGCGCTCAGCTCCAGCACGGCCGGCCAGCCGGGTTGGGTCTCCCGCGGCAGGTCGAAGGTGAAGCGGGCGGCCTGGGAACCGCCGGGCCGGCGGTCATGGAAGGCGCGCCCCAGCAGCAGGCCCGCGCGCTCCAGCTTGGGTCCGCGCTCCCGATCCGGCGTGAAGGTCGCCCCGGGCATGACGTAGCCCCGCTCGGCCAGGGTCAAGCCTTGGACGCCCGGCGCGGCCGGACTCCAGCCCAGGCTCAATCCGGCCACGTGGCGCACGGACACGCTGGCGGGCGCCGTCGCCGTCAGGGTCAGCGGGGCGGGCGGCAGCAGGCCGGGCAGGGCGGGAAAGCGCAGGTTGAGCGGCAGGTCGCTGCGCGGGATCAGGCAGCGGCCCCGGCCCAGCACGCGCTCCCCCTGCACGATCTCGGCCTCTGCGGGGCTGACCCGGACTTCCACCACGCCTTCCCGGGCCGGCAGAACCAGGGTCCGCGCGCCGCCGCCGCGCAGCAGCGTGTCCAGCAGCGGCCGGCCGGCCAGTTCCACCACGATGCGATGCGCTCCCCCCGTCAACTGGCGCGCCGCCGCCGGATCCAGGACCCGGCCGTCGACCTTCAGCCGGTAGGCGGGATCCCAGTTCTGCCAGGTGAGTCGCAGGGATTCGTCGGGGTGCTCGGGCACGCCGGCCGGCTGGCGCAGGGCCTTCTCCAGCAGGGGGGCCAGTCCCACCGCCGGGGGCGCGGCGGGCGGCGCGGCGGCAGGCAACCCGCCGGCCTCGGCCGCGCCGCTGTCGGCGGAGAGGGCGGGCGCCGGGGCCTGCATGCTCAGCTGGAACTCCACCTGCTCGGGCAAGCGGGCCGGATCCAGCCGCACGGAGAGGGGTTGGGCGAAGTGGCCGGGCAGGCGCACCTGCAGGAGGGCGGGTCGGGCGCCCGGCGGCAGCTCCGCCGGCGTGTGCAGGCCGGTGAAGGCCAGGTCCAGCCAGATCTCGGCCCCGGCGGGCGTGCTGAGCACGCGCACGGTTCCCGGGGCGGGTTGGGGTTTCAGCAGGAGCCAGCCGGCCAGCCCCGCCGCCAGCAGCAGGGGCAGGATCCAGACCAGCGGTCGCCAGGGCACGGGACGGGGCGGCGGATCGGCGGAGCGAAAGCCCTGCCCGGCCAGGTAGACCGGTTTGGGGCTCATGGCAGGGGACGCAGCCGGATCTGCACGTCCAGCTCGCCGCGGGGAGCCAGTTTCAACACCACGAAGGGCTCGTCGGCGGGCAGGTAGCCGGCGTGCCGCACTTCCAGCAGGTGCTCGCCGGGGTTCAAGTCCAGACGCGCGTCCGTGACCTTGCCCGTGTCCTGGCCGTCGACGATGATGTGCGCGCCCGGCACATTGCAGAGCACGACCACGCTGCCGCGCTCATCCAGCAGGTACCAGATCGCCAGGCCCGCCAGCACCAGGCCGCCCGCCAGCCAGGCTGCCAGCTTGAGCCAGATCTTGCGCCGGGCCTCCTCCAGGTTCTCCACGTTCTCTTCGTAGTCGAAGTAGCCTTCGCGGGCGAGGATCTGCTTGCGGGTCAACCACTCCGAGTCGCCGTTCTCGTTGATGTACTCGTAGTAGTCGGGGGAGTTCTGGTAGTAGGCGCGGGCTTCCTCGGCCATGATCCGGCGCCGGGCCTGCTCCTGCTGGAACAAGACCTCGGCGTGCTGCCGGGCCTCGTCCTCCTGGACGCGGCGCTGGTCGGCGGCCTCGATCTGGCGGCGCACCTCCTCGCGGATCTGCGCCTCCTGCTGGGAATCCAGGGCCGCGCCGCCGGCGGGGCGCCCCTCCGCGTCATCCGGCAGGTGTTCCGCCATCGTCAGGCCACTCCCGGCTGGCTCAGCGGCTCCAGCTCCGGCCCCGGCAGGGCGGGTCCGCTCTCCCCGGCTCCGCCCGCGGCGGAGTCCGGCTCGGGAACCCGCACGGGGGCGGCCAAGATCTCGCCGCTCAGGATGCGCACGATCTCGTCGGCGTCGAGAATTTCATGGATCAGCAGCGCCTCGGCCAGCAGGTCCAGCTTGTCGCGGTTGTCGCGCAGCAGGCGCGCCGTCTCCAGCCGTGCCTCCTCCAGGATCCGGTTGATCTCGGAATCGATCAGCTCGGCCGTGCGCTCGGAGAAGTCCCGGTGCTGGGCGATCTCGCGCCCCAAGAAGATCTCCTCCTGCTTCTTGCCGTAGTTGCGCAGCCCCAGGGCCTCGGACATCCCCACGTCGCAGACCATGGCCTCGGCGATCTGGGTGGCGCGCTTGATGTCGTTGGAGGCCCCGGTGGTGATGTCATCGAACACCAGCTTCTCCGCCTCGCGCCCGCCGTAGAGCACGCGCAACTCGGCCAGCAGCCGGCCGCGCGACTGGTGCACCTTGTCCTCGGGCAGCTGCCAGGTCAGACCCAGGGCGCGGCCGCGCGGAATGATGGTCACCTTGTGCAGCGGGTTGGCCTGGGGCAGCAGTTTGCTGATCAGCGCGTGGCCGGCCTCGTGGTAGGCCGTGATGCGCTTGTCGTCCTCGGTCAACAGCAGGCTTTTGCGCGCCGTGCCCATCAGCACCTTGTCGCGCGCCTCTTCGAACTCGGACATCCCGACCTTCTGCTTGTTGCGGCGCGCCGCCAGCAGAGCGGCCTCATTCACCAGGTTGGCCAGATCGGCGCCGGCCAGCCCGGGCGTGCCCTTGGCCATGGTGGTCAGGTTGACGTCGTCCTCCAGCGGCACCTTGCGGGCGTGCACCTTGAGGATGCCCTCGCGGCCGCGCACGTCCGGCCGGTCCACCACGATCTGGCGGTCGAAGCGGCCGGGCCTGAGCAGGGCCGGATCCAGCACGTCGGGCCGGTTGGTGGCGGCGATGAGGATCACGCCCTCGTTGGACTCGAAGCCGTCCATCTCCACCAGCAGCTGGTTGAGGGTCTGTTCGCGCTCGTCGTGGCCGCCGCCCAGGCCCGCCCCGCGCTGACGGCCCACAGCGTCGATCTCGTCGATGAAGATGATGCAGGGCGCGCTCTTCTTGCCCTGTTCGAACAGGTCGCGCACCCGGCTGGCGCCCACGCCCACGAACATCTCAACGAAGTCCGCGCCGCTCATGCTGAAGAAGGGCACGCCGGCCTCGCCGGCCACGGCCCGGGCCAGCAGGGTCTTGCCCGTGCCGGGGGGGCCCAGCATCAGGGCACCCTTGGGGATGCGCCCGCCCAGCCGGCTGAAGCGCTTGGGATCCTTGAGGAACTCGATGATCTCGCGCAGCTCCTCCTTGGCCTCGTCGGCGCCGGCCACGTCCTTGAAGGTGACCTTGACCTGGGTCTCGTTCATCATCTTCGCGCGGCTCTTGCCGAAGGAGAACACGCCCTTGTTGCCACCGCCGCCCTGCATGCGGCGCATGATGAAGATCCAGATGCCGAACAGGACGATCCAAGGCAGGATCGTCGTGGCCAGGTAGGCCGCCCAGTTGGTCTTGCGCTCCTCGAAGGTGTAGGGGATGCCCTTCTGGTCCCAGAGGGTCATCTCCTCGCGGAACTCCGGCGGCAGGATCACCGAGAACTTGCGGTTCTCCGGGGCGCCCTCGGCGTTGGCCACGGCGCGCTCGCCCTTCAACACGGGCGCCACGTCGTCGGAGATGACCACCATGTTGCGGATGCCCGGGTCCGCCTGCCCGATGAGCGTGCGGTACTCGGTGTAGTTCAGGTGCTCCTCGGCGGGCTTGCTGTCGAAGGCCCGCGAAAAAAACACCATGATCAGCAAGATGATGGCCCAGAACGTGATGGTGCCGCCCGCCTTGCGCCAGTTGCTGCCCGGCTCGAGGGGCGGTCGTTTGGGACTGGAGTTCATCAGGCTCCGTGCTCGCTTTCCCGACCGTCCACGCGGACATAAATGGCCGGCAGATTGCGCCAGTTCTGCTTGTAGTCCAGGCCGTAGCCGATCACGAATTCGGGGCCGATCTCGAAGCCCACGTATTCGAGGCCGAAGTCCAGCCGGCTGTTGTCGGGCTTGTGCAGCAGCGTGGCGAAGGCCACGGAGGCGGGCTGCTGCATCTCGAACTTGTTCTTGAGGAAGCTCACGGACAGGCCGCTGTCCACGATGTCCTCGACCACGATGATGTGGCGGCCGCCCACCAGGCTGTCGTAGTCCTTCTTCATTTTCACCTCGCCCGTCGAGGTCAACTGATCCCCGTAGCTGGAGATCTTGATGAAGTCCACTTCCACCGGGATGTCCAGGGCGCGCATCAGGTCCGAGCCGAAGATGAAGCCGCCGTTCAGCACGATCATCAGGATGGGGTTCTTGTCCCGGTAGTCCCGCGTGATCTGTTCGCCCAGCTCGCGGACGCGCTGCTCGATTTGCTGCCGGCTGATCAGGACGTCGAAGGTCATCTTGTCGACGGTGAGGTGCATGTGCCTACCCAGATTGTATGTGGACTCTTCGCCCCGCTTGGCTCGGGCGGCCACGCCCTCCCCAGCCCGGGGCACCAGCGAATCTCGCCATCGACCTGCAGCACCAGCTGCAGGCGCTTCTGCGCGGGGGCGTAGCCCCGCTCGCCCATCAGGTCCGCCAACAGGCGTCGGGCCGTCGGCGAGACGCGCAGCCGATCCCCGGGCAGCCAGCTGCGCAGCAGCACGGTCCGGGCCTCGTCCCCGGCGGCGGGCCGCCAGGATTCTCCCGCAAGGGGGCCGGCATTCCAACTGATCCGCTTGCCCAGCAGCTGGATCTCCTGACCCGGCCGCAGGCGGCGCAGCTGGGGACGCCAGGGGCCGTCCACCACCCAGGCCCGCTCCCGGCCCAGTTCCAACCAGCGGCCGGAACCCAAAGGAAATCGGCTGCCGCTGCGCGCCTCCGCCAGCTGCCGCGCCCAGAGACTCAAGGTCCGCCGGGCGGGGTCGCGCGACCACCAGCCGAGCCGCCTCCCCAGCCGCCGCAGCAGGTCCGGGGAAAGCGCTTCATGATATGGAAGAAAGGGCGCCCGTTCAAGCGACCAACCCACGGGGGTGGGCTGAAGGTCAAGCTTGACAAGCAGATCCTCCAGATTTCCCGCATGTTCCAGGGCGGCCTGCGCGAGCTTGCGGGCGATCCCGGCCAGCAACTGATCCACCTCGTCTCCGGCGACCTGGCGCAGGGGGGCCAGCAGGCGGTGCCGCAGGTGGCCGCGCTCGTGCGTGCCGTCCGCATTGCTGGCGTCCTCGCGCCACTCAAGCCCCAGCTCGCCGCAGCGGCGGCGCAGCTCGGCGCCGCCCACCCCCAGCAGCGGCCGCAACCAGCGGCCATCCCGCTCCTGCAGGGGCCGCAGCCCCCAGGGCGCCTTGCCCTTGAGCAGCCCGGCCAGCACGGTCTCGCTCTGGTCCCAGGCCTGGTGTCCCAGCAGGATCACGTCATCGGGACCCGCGCAGGACTCCAGAACGTGGCGCCGGCACTCCCGCGCCCAGTCCTGCTTGTTGCGGCCGGCGGGCAGGGGCGGGGCGCAGGCCACGCTCAGGGGCCAGCCCAGCCGGGCGGCCTGGACGCGCACCAGCCGCTCGTCGCGGTCGGAGTCCGCGCCGCGCCAGCCGTGGTTCAGGTGGACGACGTGCAGGCGGGCGCCCAGCCGGGGCGCCAGCCGGTGCGCGACCTGGAGCAGGAAGAGGGAGTCGGCCCCGCCGGAGACGGCCACCACCCAGCGACGCTCAACGGGTCGCAGACACGCGTGCAGGCGGTCGGCGACCCGGTCTTCGAGGCTGCTGGCGGCGGGGTTCATTCCTCGGCGAGGTTCACCTGGATCTGGTGGTGCGTGGTCTGGGCGGGCAACAGGCCCACGGCCGCGTTGCTGTAGACCGTGCGGTTGCGATAGCGGACCTCGAGGGCGTAGACGTAGCCCTGATCGGCCTCCCCCTCCTTGGTGAGGGGCAGGTTGAGGAACACGAAGCGCCCCTGCATGTCGGTCTTGGTGCTGCGGAACTGGATGGGCGGATTGTTCTGGCTGGACCGCCGCAGGATGAGCTGCACGCCGCTGATGGGATGGCGGTCCTGGTCGTTCACCACGTCGCCCGAGATGTGGGCCACGGCCGTGCGCACGGAATCCCGGCGCTCCTGGCCGCCCTCGCGCTCGCTGTCCAGCTGGCGCCGCCGCTCCGGACCGATGTAGTCCCCGCCCGGCCCGCGCCGCTGACCGGGGCCTCCCTGGCCTCCGCCCTGACCCTGGCCCGGCTGCCCCTGGGAAGGCCGGGGACGGCCGTTGGCCGGCGGCAGATCCGAGAGCTGGACCTTGAGGTTCATGATGGCGTCTTCATACTCGCCGGGCGCGAGGATGCCTTTGTCCTCCAACAGGTACACCAGTGCGTTGATCCTGCGGTTGGTGTCAGAACCAGCGTGTACCGGGGCCGGACTGGCGCCCTTGCTGCGATGATTGCGCATTTGAATTTCCGATTTCACCACCGGGTGGGTGGGACCAGTGCCTTGGACAGCCGCTGGGTGATTGGATCAAGTGTTGAGGGATGGAACACACACTGCTTGCTCACATGACAGGTGCAATAGCAGTGCAGGGACTCGAACCCCGGACACGCGGATTATGATTCCGCTGCTCTAACCGACTGAGCTACACTGCCACGTGATAGCGGGGACAGGATTCGAACCTGTGACCTTTGGGTTATGAGCCCAACGAGCTGCCAACTGCTCCACCCCGCAATGAGGACACGCAATATAGTCGCGCAAGCTGCGCATGTCAAGCCTGCAAGCGAGAAAGCACCCAAGCCTCCAGCCCGCCGGCCAAGATCAGCTCCTGCGCCGCCGTGCCCACCGGGAAGAGCGGGAAGCGTCGCCCCTGGGCCAGCAGCACGCTCTCGCGCACGTCCAGCCGGGCCGCCCAGCCCGTCCGCCGGGTGGCCTCCCCCTTGCCCGGGAAGGCCTCGCGCAGCGCGGCCACCAACTCGGGAGCCTCCAAGGCCAGGAAGCCATTGTTAAGCGCATTGCGCTTGTAGGTCTCGCTGAAACTGCCCGCCAGCACCAGCTGGATGCCGAAGTGCTTGAGAGCCGTGGCCGCCTGTTCCCGGCTGGAGCCGGTGCCGAAATTGAAGCCGCCCACCAGCAAGTCGCCACGCCGGGCCAGCTGGCGGAAGGCCGGATCGTAGTTTTCCATCACCACTGCGGCCTGGTCGGCCGGACCCATCTCGTCCTGGTAGGTCCACTTGCCGGCGTAGATCCCGTCTGTGTTCAGGTTGTCCACGTCGCAGAAGACCAGTTCGCCCTCCAGGACGGCGGGGAAGCCTTCAATGACGCGCACGGCCGTGCTGGCAGGCCGCACGAAGAGCGGGCGCTCCAGCCGCAAGCTTGGGACGCCGTCCGACAGTGGCAGCGGACCGGTGATGTAGCCGGCCGCCGCCGAGGCGGCCACCACCGCCGGCGAAGCCAGGTAGGCCAGCGAGTCGGCGTGGCCCATCCGGCCCTTGAAGTTGCGGTTGGTGGCGGAGATTCCCGTCTCCCCCTCCTCCAGCAGGCCCGTGCCCAGCCCGATGCAGGGCCCGCAGCCCGGCGGCAAGGGGCGTGCCCCGGCCTGGAGCAGGATCTCCCAGCTGCCCTCCGCCTCCGCCGCGGCCTGCACCTCGGAGGACGCCGCCGAGACGTAGAACTCCACCCCCGGCGCCACCTGCCGCCCGCGCAGCACGTCTGCCGCCTGGGCCAGATCCGAGCTGCGGCTGTTCACGCAGGACACCAGATAGGCCTTCTGCACGGCGATGCGCTCGGTGTCCAGGGCGGCCACCGGCCGCGCGCGCTTGACCGAGTTGGGGCCGGCCACCCAGGGCCGGATGCTCTCCAGCTCCACGTCCAATTCCAGTGCGTACGAAGCCCCGGGATCCGCCGCGGGCGGCTGGGCGCGCAACTCGGCCAGCCGCTCCGGGCGCAGGCGGGGATGGTCCGGGCGGGCGGCCACCCGGGCCTCCAGCCACTCCAGCAGCCGCTCGTCGATCGGGAACAGCCCCACCAGGGCGCCCCACTCGGTGGTCATGTTGGCCACGGCCAGCCGGTCGTCGATGCTCAGCGCGGCCACGCCCGGGCCGCTGAATTCCACAGCGTGGTTCAGCACCTCGTCTTGGTTGAAGCCGCCGCAGAGGGTGAGGATCAGGTCCTTGCCCGTCACGCCCGGCCGCAGCGCGCCGCTCAGGGTCACGCGGGCCACCGGCGGCACCTGCCACCAGGTGCGGCCCGTGGCCCAGATGGCCGCGGCGTCCGTGCGCACCACGGGCGTGCCCAGGCAGCCCACGCCGCCGTACATGTTGGAGTGGCTGTCGCTGGCCACCATCAGCGTGCCCGGCCAGGCGAAGCCCTCCTCCACCATGATCTGGTGTCCGATGCCCCGGCCGGCGGGGAAGAAGGGCACGCCCATCTCCCGGGCAAAGGCTTCGATGCGCGCGTACTTGGCCAGATTGGCCTCGCTGCGGTCCTGGACGTTGTGGTCCAGGGCGAAGACCGGCTGGGTCGGATCCGCCAACCGGCGGGCCCCGATGGAGCGGAACTTGGGAATCACGGCGCCTGTGTTGTCGTGGGTCATGACGTGGGCCGGGCGGATGCTCAGCAGGTCGCCGGACTGCACCAACTGGCCGGGTTCCAGGTCCACGGCGTGGCGCTGGGTCAGTTTCTCCACCAGGTTCTGGGGCATGTGGCCCTCCTCGAGTTTGGACCAGCCGCAGGAGCCCGCAGGCACGCAGCGGATACAGTGGCCGGTGGGACTGCCGTCCGGCCTCGTGCAGGCGAGTCGACGTTTCAGGCGGGGTCTCCCTGGGGCCGCACGGCCTCAGCGGACGGCCCCTTCTCCCCTTCCACCAAGATGAAGCTCACTTCCTGGCCGGGTCGCAGGACCTTGCGGCCCTTGACCTTGATCTGCGAATAGTGGACGAAGATATCCTGTTCGATCCCCAGGCAGGTGATGAAGCCGTAGCCGTGCTTTTCATCAAAGAAGCGGACGGTTCCCAGCATCCTTCCCCCTCACGTTTGGATCACCCCGGGATGAAAGCGCGGAATGTGCGGATTGTGGCTCGCCACTTCAAGACCGAGGTCCACGGCGCGCCGGATCTGGCGCGGATCGAGGATCTCGTCCACCCAGAGCCGGGCCGCGGCGTAGCGCGGATCCATCTCCCGCTCGTACTTGGAGCGGATCTCCTCCAGCGCCTGGGCCTGCTCCTCGGCCCCCAGTTCCACACCCCGGTGCTTGGCCTGGCCCAGTTTGATGTCCAGCAGCACGCGCGAGGCCTGGGCCCCGCCCATCACGGCGATCTTGGCGCTGGGCAGCGCGTAGATGAAGCGCGGATCGTAGGCCTTGCCGCAGAGCGCGTAGTTGCCGGCGCCGAAGCTGTTGCCCACGATGAAGGTCAGCTTGGGCACCGTGGAAGTGGCCACGGCGCTCACCAGCTTGGCCCCGTCCTTGATGATCCCGCCCTGCTCGGCCTGGCTGCCCACCATGAAGCCGGTCACGTCCTGCAGGAAGACCAGCGGGATGTGGCGCTGATTGCAGTTGAGGATGAAGCGCGCGGCCTTGTCGGCGCTGTCCGAGTAGATCACTCCGCCCACCTGCAGCTCGCCGCGCCCGCTCTTCACCATCTGGCGCTGGTTGGCCACCAGGCCCACGGTCCAGCCCTCGATCCGGGCCGTGCCGCAGAGCAGCGTGCGCCCGTAGTCCGGCTTGTATTCCAGCCACTCGCTGCCGTCCACCAGCCGGGCCAGCACCTCGCGCATGTCGTAGGGCCGGGCCAGATCCTGGGGCAGGAGGGCCAGCAGGTCGTCGGCCGGGTAGAGCGGCGGGCGGGGCTGCGTCCGCTCGAAGGGACCGGCCGGCGGCTGGGGCCAAAGGCCGATGGTCTCGCGGATTCGCTGCAGGCAGTCGGGATCGTCCTTGGCCTTGTAGTCGGTGACGCCGCTCACCGAACAGTGCATGCTGGCGCCGCCCAACTTTTCGTTGTCGATCACCTCGCCGATGGCCGCCTTGACCAGGTGGGAGCCGGCCAGGAACACACTGCCCGTGCCGTCCACGATCAGCGCCTCGTCGCTCATGATGGGCAGGTAGGCGCCCCCGGCCACGCAGGGTCCCATGATGGCCGCCACCTGGGGCACGCCCAGCGAACTCAGCACGGCGTTGTTGCGGAACATCCGGCCGAAGTGCTCGCGGTCGGGGAAGATCTCGTCCTGCAGGGGCAGATACACGCCGGCGGAATCCACCAGGTAGACGATGGGCAGACGGTTCTCCAGGCAGATCTCCTGGGCGCGCAGGTTCTTCTTGGCCGTGATGGGAAACCAGGCGCCGGCCTTCACCGTGGCGTCGTTGGCCAGGACCATGCACAGGCGTCCGGCGATCCGGCCGATGCCCATCACCGTCCCCGCCGCCGGCACCGCGCCGTGATGCGGATAGAGCTGGTCGCCGGCCCGCAGGCCCAACTCGAAAAAGGTGCCCGGATCCACCAGCAGATCAACCCGTTCCCGGGCCGACAACTTGCCCTTGTCGTGCTGACGGGCCAGGGCCGCCCCGCCGCCGCCCAGGCGGATCTTGGCCGCGTGGGTCTCGCTCTCTTCCAGCAGCTTGAGGTAGGCGGCGCGCTGGGCGCCGGCGACCTCGTTTTCCACCAAGGGATTGCCCAACCGGTTCATGGATCCTCACCTGGCTTGGATTCCACTCAGCTCCAGCTTGCTCGCGCCGAAACAGTTTCATGATATTAACCATTTAACGTCACTCATGCGTTCCGGGCGGGCCGCCGCCTGCGACAAATCACCGCCGGCAGATTCCAGAGAAAGGGCCGAACCATGGGCTACTGGTTGGCAAAAGGATTGCTGTTCAGCGCGTTGACCCTGCTCTCCGGCCGGCTCTTCTGGGTCGAGTTGTCCCGCCGGCTGGCGGCCGCGCGCAAGGCCAAGGGCCCCTTGCCCCACGATCTGCCCGAGCGGCGCTGGCTGCGCGTGGTGCGGGAAGTCCTCTTCCAGACCCGGATCATCCGGCACCGGCCCCTGCCCGGTCTGGCCCACGCCCTGCTGGTTTGGGCCTTCCTGGCTTTCGGCCTGGAAACCGTCGACCACCTGAGCCACATCTGGCTGCCGGGCGGCTTCCTGCCCGCCGCCGGCCTGTTCCACGACCTGTTCCAGGGTTTCGTGGCCCTGTTCGCCTGGGCCGCCGCGGCGGGCATCGTCTACCTGGCCTTCCGCCGCTTCGTGCTGCGTCCCAAGGAGTTGGGCTCAAAGCTCTCGGGTTCCAGCGGTCTGGTGGCCGTCTTCATCCTGACCCTGATGCTGACCTATCTGGCCAAGCATTACGGCTGGGTGACAGAGGGCAGCGCCGCGGCGGAGGCCAACTGGATGCTCCACACCTTGGTGCTATTGGCCTTCCTGGCCCTCATCCCGCGCTCCAAACACCTGCACCTGGTGCTGGGGCCCGTGGCCGTCTACTTCCGCAACGAGCGACCCGGGGAACTGAAGCCCCTGGACTTCGAGAAGGAGGAAATGGGCGTCACGCGGCTGGCGGACTTGGAGCAGAACAACGCCCTGGCCGTCTTCGCCTGCGTGGAGTGCGGCCGCTGCCTGGAGCACTGCCCGGCGGCCCTGACGGGCAAGGCCCTGGACCCCAAGGAGCTGGTGCTGCGCATGCGCGCGGGCTTTCTGGACAACCCCGAGCAGCCGGCCCTGCCCGCGCAGCTGCCCGTGGACTGGCTCTGGCAGTGCACGACCTGCGGCGCCTGCGCCGAACAGTGCCCGACGGGCAACGACCAGCCGCTGAGCATCCTGGAATTCCGGCGCGGCCTGACCAGCGAGGGCGAGTTCCCGGACACCCTGCGCACGCTGTTCGACAACCTGGAGCGCAGCGGCAACCCCTGGCGGCACGCCGCCCGGGACGGCGTGGCCTTCATCGAATCCCAGGGCATTCCCGTCCACGACGGCTCGCAGAAGGTCCTCTATTGGATGGGCTGCATGGCCCGCTACGACGAGGCCTACCGCAAGGTGGCGCTGGATTTCGTGGCGGTGATGCAGGCCGCGGGCGTGGACTTCGGCGTCCTGCGGGACGAAAAGTGCACGGGGGACGCGGCCCGGCGCGCGGGCAACGAGTTCCTCTTCCAGCAGCTGGCCATGGAGAACACGGAGAAGCTCAACGCCGCCAACCCGGACCTAATCGTCTCCACCTGCCCGCACTGCGTCAAGACCCTGGGCGAATACCGCGGGCTGGCCGAGGAGATGCGCCTGAAGGATCTGCCCGTCCTGCACCACACGCAGTTCATCCGCCAGCTGCTCGAACAGGGCCGCCTGAAGCTCGATCCCGCCGCCCGCCAGGAACTGGAGGGCCGGCTGGTCTACCACGACCCCTGCTATCTGTCCCGCTATCAGGATGACAGCGCCGTGGACGCGCCCCGGGAGGTCCTGCGCGCCGCCGGCGGCCAGCTCAGCGAGGCGGAGCGGCACGGTCGGCGCAGCTTCTGCTGCGGGGCGGGGGGCGCCCAGCTCTTCCTTGAGGAGACGGAGGGCACGCGCGTGAACCACGCCCGGACGGAGGAGCTGCTGCGCACCGGCGCCCAGGCCGTCTGCGTGGCCTGCCCCTTCTGCAGCACCATGCTGCGCGATGGATTGACGGACAAAGGGCACCCGGAGATGCCCGTGCTGGACGTGGCCCAGGTGGTGGCCCGGGCGCTAAAGCCAGTGAATTAGCTTTCCGGACGATTTCGTGTAAGCCGGGCTTTCCACTCTCCTTGTGGAGTTAACCAAGTCTGGCTGACTTGCCCCAGTTTGGGGCATGCCGGCGGCCGCCCGCCTCAGGGTGTCCGCAGGGTTGAATGGAAAGGCCATGTTCGGCAAGCGGTTCGACTTTGGAACTTTTATCGGAGCAGTGGGTTTGAGGTGGCACGTTTGTTGCTGAAAAGCACAGGGTCGGGGCAAGAAGTCCTTGACTTCGGGCACCGGCAATCTGCCTACCCAACCCTCTCTGTATAGCTGTGTGTGACGCGACAACCGTTGACAAGCCCCGTCAACGGGGAAGGGGCCCCAACCGGGGCCCCTTTTTTGTGTGCAGGCGGCTGCGGAGTGGAATCAGGCCAGCGCGCGGCTCAGGGCCGGCACCACCTCGAACAGATCCCCCACGATGCCGTAGTCGGCCAGCTTGAAGATCGGCGCCTCGGGGTCCTTGTTGATGGCCACGATGTAGCGCGAGTTCTTCATCCCGGCCAGGTGCTGGATGGCCCCCGAGATGCCGCAGGCGATGTAGAGGGTGGGGTTGACCACCTTGCCCGTCTGACCCACCTGCTGGCTGTGCGGACGCCAGCCGGCATCCACGGCCGCCCGGGAGGCGCCCACCGCGGCGCCCAGTTTGGCGGCCAGCTCCTCCAGCGGCGCGAAGCCCTCCGGCCCGCCCACGCCGCGCCCGCCGCTGACGATGATGTCCGCCTCGCTCAAGTCCAGCTTGCCGCCGGCCGCGGCCAGGATCTCCTCCACCACGGCCTGCATCTCCCGCGCGGCCAGGGTCGCCTGCTCCACGTGGGCGGCCGGGCCGCCTTCCTGCACGGCGAAGACCTTGGCCCGCAGAGACACCAAGGCTGGCTTTCCGGCGACCGGCGCCGTCACCAGCACCTTGCCCGCAAAGATCGGCCGGGTGGCCAGCCACTGCCCGTCCTGCCAGGCCAGCTCCGTGCATTCCGCCACCAGTCCCGTGCCCAGCCGGGCGGCCAGCCGCGGACCCAGTTCGCGTCCGCTGGCGCTGGCGGAGAGCAGGATCAGGTCGGGGGCCAGCGGGCCCAGGGCCTCGGCCAGACCGGCGGACCAGGCGTCGCTGGAGCCCGGGCCGTCCAGGGCCGGCAGTTCCACCACGCGATGGGCGCCCCAGCCGCCCAGGGCCGCCGGGTCGCGCAGGCTGCCCAGGACCAGGCCCGTGACCTGCCCGCCCGCGGCGTCCGCCAGGCGGCGCGCCAAACCCAGGGCCTCGCGCGCGCTGCCGCGCTCCAGGCCGCCCGTTTGTTCGATCAGACAGACGATGTTCATGCTCATTCTCCTACAGCACCCGGGCTTCTTCCTTGAGCAGCCGCAGGAGTTCCCCCGCCGCCTGCGCACCTTCGCCGATCACGCGTCCCGCCGGCCGGGCCGGGGGCAGGGCCACGCGTCCCGCCTCCGCCTCGGGCGCGGCCTGGCTCTCCAGCACCTCGAGGGGCTTCTTCTTGGCCAGCATGATGCCCTTGAGGCTGGCGTAGCGCGGCTCGTTCAAGCCCTTGTCGGCGCTAAGCACGCAGGGCAGCGGCAGGCGGATGCGCTCGCGCCCGGCCTCCACCTCGCGCTCCACGCGCACGCCGTCCGCCACACGTTCCAGCGCGCAGATGGCCGTGGCTGAGGGCAGCCCGAGCAGCTCAGCCAGCATGCCGGGCACCGCGCCGTGGTCGTAGTCCACGCCCTGCTTGCCCGCCAGGATCAGATCCGCCGGGTGGGCGCGCAGCCAGTCCGCCAGCAGGCGGGCCGTGCTCCAGGGGTCGCGCAGATCCTGCGGCACCTGCAGCAGGACGGCCTCGTCGGCCCCCATCGCCAGGCCCTTGCGCAGGGTGCTGTCCGCCTCCGCCTCGCCGGCGCAGAGCAGCACGACCTCGCCGCCCTCCGCCTCTTTCAGCTGCAGGGCAGCCTCCAGGGCATATTCGTCGTAGGGGTTGATGATGTAGTTCAGATCCCCGCGTTCGATGGTCGTCCCGTCCGGGGTCAGGCGGATCACGCTCTCCGTGTCCGGCACCCGTTTCAGGCACACAACAATGCGCATGCAGCCTCCCTGCCTTTCCGGTTTCCGTCGTTGTGGATGCAATGTATCAAGCTCAGGACGTGGCCGCCCGCTCTGTCCCGTCCGCAGCGGGCCGGCGGTACGGCGCCAGCGTCTGCTCCACGTAGGCCGCGTAGCGTCCCGCCTGGATGGCCTGCCGCGCCCCCTGCATCAGTCGCAGAAAGTAGCGCAGGTTGTGCAGGGTGCCCAAGCGCATGGCGCTGAACTCCTCCACGTGGAAGAGGTGCCGCAGGTGGGCGCGGTCGTAGTGCCGGCAGGTGAAACAGTCGCAGGCCGGATCGACGGGCTGGTCGAAGGACTCGCTGTGCCGCGCCGAGCGCGCGGAATAGCGGCCCAGGCTGGTGAACAGGGTGCCCTTGCGCGCGTTGCGCGTGGGCAGCACGCAGTCGAACATGTCGATCCCCAGGGCCACGCTCTCCAGGATGTCCTCCGGCGTGCCCACGCCCATCAGGTAGCGCGGCAGCCCGGCCGGCAGCTCGCGGCCGCAGAGCTCGGTGATCCGCCGCATGTCCGGCTTGCCCTCCCCCACGCTCAGACCGCCGATGGCCACGCCCGGCCAGTCCTGCTGCAGCAGCAGGTCCATGGAGCGCCGGCGCTGGCCGTCGTACACGCCGCCCTGGACGATGGGAAACAGGGCCTGGGGATGGCCGTGCAGGGGCCGGCTCTCCTCCCAGGCCCGGCGGGCCCGGACCGCCCAGCGCGCGCTGCGCTCCAGGCTGGCCGCCGCGTATTCCTCGCTGCAGGTGCCGGGCGGGCACTCGTCCAGTTGCATCATCACGTCCGAGCCCAGCCCGCGCTGGATCTCCACCACCGACTCCGGCGTGAACAGGTGCCGGCTGCCGTCCAGGTGGCTGCGGAAATCCGCGCCCTCCTCGCGCAGCTTGCGCAAATCCCCCAGGCTGAAAACCTGGAAGCCCCCGGAATCCGTCAGGATCGGGCCCGGCCAGCGCATGAAGGCGTGCAGGCCGCCGGCCCGGGTCAGCAGCTCGATGCCCGGCCGCAGGTAGAGGTGGTAGCTGTTGCCCAGCAGCATGCTGATCTCCAGCTCCCGCAGGTCGCGGCAGTCCAGGGTCTTCACGCTGGCCCGGGTGCCCACGGGCATGAAGACGGGGGTGGGCACCTCGCCGTGGGGCAGGATCAGGCGGCCGGCCCGGGCGCGGCCGTCCCGGGCTTCCAGCTCAAAGATGCGGGCCAGTTCCATGAGGCTCCGGATTGGGGTTGGGATGGGGCACGGACGGATAAAAAAAGTGCCCGCCCGACGAATCGGGCGGGCGCCTTCTCCTGGGCGGGCGTGCTTCCACGCCCTTAGGGCAAACCGAAAGGGCTCTGCCGTAGCGGGGCAGATCCAGTCGGCACCTGTCCTTCATCCGTTCCCGCTTGTATCCCCACATTCAGGAACCGATGAACAGGGTCACGACAAGTGCCGAAGGCTTGCTCAGCAGCAATCGTGCCAATGTCAAAGCAGGCCCAAGGCCTTGTCCAGCAATCCAATCAGAAAATCGCCCGGATTTCCATTGCCTGAAATCCGGCGCCCTTGTTCAAGTTCCGGCGAGCAGGGGATCCTCGTGCTGCTCGTCGGGCCGCCAGCAGGCCAGCGCCATGTCCACCTGCTCGCCCGCCCGGAACGGCACGTCCTCCAGCCAGAGCCGCTCGAACTGCTCGCGCCGGGCCGGACCCTCGGGAATTCGCGAGCGGCCGTCGGCGGAGAGCACGCGGTGCCAGGGCATCGCCGGGTCCGGCAGGTGCCGGCAGAGCCAGGCCGCCAGCCGGGCCTGGCCGGGCGCGCCCGCCAATTCGGCCAGCTGGCCGTACGACAACACCCGGCCGGGCGGAATGGCGGCCAAAATGGCGCTCATGCGTTCCAGCACGGCCAGGCGTTCCATGCTCAGCGCACCAGCAGCAGGCGCCGCACGTCCTGTTGGTCCCCCTGCCGGGCGGTCAGCAGGTAGAGGCCGCTGGCCAGCCCGGCGCCGTCCACGCGGAATTGCCGCGTGCCCGCGGGCAACGGTCCGTCGTGCAGGCGCGCCACTTCCTGGCCCAGCAGGTTGTGCAGGGTCAGGGTCAGGGGCAGCCCGTTTGGGTTGTGCACTTCCACGTGGCTGACCGGATTGAAGGGATTGGGCCAGGGCTCGCCCAACTGGAAGCTGCGGGTCAGCGGGGCCGGCTCGGCCACGGCGACGCCCGACTGGTTCACCAGCCGGATGTCGTCGGCGAAGTAGCCGATGTGCAGGCCGTCGCTGTCGCCGTCGGCCTGGAAACCGATGCGCAGCTTCAGGTCCGCCACACCCACCCAGGGCGCCAGGGAGAGGCGGGTCTCCAGCCAGCCGCGGCCGTTGGTGCGCGTGGCCAGCAGGCTCCACTCCTCGCCGCCGTCCGGGGAGACCTCGATCCAGGCCTCGTCGTCGCCGTTCTCCAGGAACCAGGTCTCCCACAGCACCAGGGCGGGATCCGTCACCTGCCGCAGGTCCAGGCTGCCCGTCCAGGTGGCCCGGCCCGTGCTGCCCGGTTCGTAGAAGCCGTCCTCGCCGCTGCCCAGGGCGTAGTCGCCGCTGTGCACGCGCGTGGTCTGGGCCGTGAAGACCCCTTCCATGCTCCAGTCCGGCAGCAGGGGCTGCTCAAAGGTCGCGATGCTCTGCTCGGAGCCCAGGCTGAGCGCCAGCTCGGCGGTGGCGGCTTCCCACTGCTGGGTGGAGGCGTCCCGCGCCAGGGCGCGCAGTTCCACCACCGGCAGTTGTTGGCCAGGACTGAAGTCCACGTGGCCGCTGAAGCGCCCCGGGCCCTCCTCTTGCAGGTCCGCCAGCTCGGCCCACTGGCCGCCGGGCGCACGCCACTCCAGCCAGACCCGCGCCAGCGGCAGGTCCAGGTTGTCCTCCGCCGCCACGTCCACGGTCCAGAGCGCCGTCCAGCCCGCGGCGTCGGTGGGCGCCTGCAGGAAGCTCACGGCCGGCGGAGTCTGGTCCGCGCCCACGCGGAACTGAAACCATTCCGCCGGATTGGCGGGCAGATAGGCCACGAAGCCGCCCTCGCCCTGGGCCTCCAGCCGGTATTCGATGGTCTGCTCCCAGAAGGGACCGGGGATCACGGCCACGTGTCCGTCGTCGCCCGCCTGCATGGGCAGGGTCTGGAGTGCGCCGCCGTCCACGCGATAAAGCAGGTCGAAGCGACTGAGCGCGGCGGGCGTGTTGACGCGGGCCTCCACCGGGAAGCCAGTCTGGGCGCCGTCCTCGCTGTCCCCCAGCGCCTCGTGCTCGATCTGGGACGGGGCGGCGAAGCCCAGGTACTCCAGCAGGTCCACGTACCAGCCCGCCTCGGTCACCGAGGTGTCACTGAACAGGTTGAGCCGCAGCCGCACCCGGTCGCCCGGGGCCGTCAGCTCGGTCAGGTCGAAGACCAGACTCTCCCAGCCCGCGCTGGCGCCGGTCAGGGCCGGCGTGAAGGGCAGGACGTTGTTGTCCGGCGTGTTAAAGTCGTAGCCGCTGAGCGGGGTCAGCAGATTGTAGGTCGCGCTGCCGTTCAAGGCATATTCCACATTGACGCCGTCCCAGCCCTCCTCCACGCTCAGCCAGTGCCGGAAGCGCACGATGACCTGGTCCTCGTCGTCCACCTGCTGCTCGGCCAGCACCAAGCGCGAGAGGTTCATGTCGGGATAGTTGCCCGTCAGGTTGGTGCCCCAGCAGAGCGCGCCGTCGAAGGCCGCGCCGGGTCCGTCCTGGGGCTCGCCCCACTGCCAGACCTCGTTCAGGGTCTCCCCGCCGGGGGCGAACTCGAAACTCTCCGTCAAGCCCGCGTTCCAGACGAAGCGCGTGCGGAAGACCTGCTCCGGCGCGCCCACCGGGCTGGTGATCTCCACCCCGGCGGAGTTCTGCACCCGGGCGTAGTACTGGAGCACCGTGTTCCAGGGCTGGCCAGGCAGCGCGCCCGTCCAGGTCCCGTCAGCCTGCAGCTCCAGCAGAAGGCTCTGGGGTGTCTCCTCCCCGACCCAGTAGAGCAGCTCCACGGCGTCCGGGGTGACGAAGGCCGGCGCGCTGAGCGTGGCCGTCAGGGGCAGGGTCTCGGAAGGCGCCCAGGTCTGGGGCGGATCGCCCAGGCTGAAGTCCGTGCTCATCCAGGCCAGGACGCTGCCGATGCCGTGCAGGTTGAAGGCGGCGTTGATCTCCGGGTAGTGCGGGGTCAGGTTGCTCAGATCCTCGTCGTCGTCGTCCACCACCAGCAGCTCCAGGAAGTACTCGAAGCCGGCCCGGCCCAGGTCGGCGTCGTCGGGCGTGCCCCAGCGGGCGAAGTGGTGCAGCGGGCGGACGGCCTCCAGGCCCAGGGCCTGGCGCAGGTCGTACATGGCGCCGCCGATGATCTCGCCGTCGTAATGCACCTCGCCCTGGATGTCCTCGGGATAGCGCTGGTCGTTGTCCAGTTCGCGGATGTTCCAGCCCGGCGCCACGTAGTGCTCGTCCTGGAGATAGATCGAGGTCACGTCCGCGAGGCCTTCGTGCATGGCGCCGTTGGTCATGCCCCAGGGCGCCCCGGCCTGGCGGTACTGGCGATCGTTGATCCCGTGGCCGTATTCGTGGTAGACCACGCCCGCCACCCGGCCCGTGTTGGGGCAGCCGCCGCCTTCCTGGAAGAAGTTGATGCTGCTGCCGTCCCAGTAGGCGTTGCAGGTCTCGGCGATGTTCACGCGCACGGTCAGGGGTTCGTCCAGCCCCGTGAAGCTGGGATCCATGTCGGTGATGAAGTCGTGGACGCGCGTGGTGTGGTGATAGGCGTCCAGCTCCACCACCTGGGCGTCCTCCAGCCCCACGGTGAGGACCTGGCCGCTGGCGTCCATCAGCAGGCTGAAGAAGCCGTCCGCCCCGTCCTGGCGCTGCACGTCGGCAAAGCGTCCGTCCAGCGCGCCCGTGACGTTCCAGGGCGGCGTGGCGCTGGTCTCCAGGCTGAAGTAGCCCTCGGAGTCAGCGAAGACTTCCTGGCCGTCGAAGGAGAAGCGCAGGTGGGGCAGGGCGTGGGGGCTGTCCGGGTCACTGGGCTGCTGCTCTTCCAGCAGGCCCTGCAACTGGCCCTCCACCTGGAGGTGGCGCACCTCGTTCCAGCTCCAGAGCACGTCGCCGTTCGCGCCGTCCAGAAAGACCCGCCAGATCTGCTCGGGATCGTCCAGGACCACGCGCACCGGCCAGGCGCTGCGGTACTCGTAGCCTTTGGCGCCCAGCCGGGGCAGGACCACCCAGTCCGCCGCCTCCACCGCGCGCACGGCGGGCGTGCGGGAGAGGCCACGCGCGGCGGCCAGCGCCTGCTCGCGGCTCAGCCGCGGCTCGCGGACCTCGATCTGCCCGTGCAGGTCGCTGCCGGCCAGCAGCAGGCGTCCGGCGGGCGAGACGCGGAACACCAGTTCGGCCTCCTCCACGCGCTGGCCCTTCCAGGTCTGCTGGTAGTTGGCGTACCAGACCTGGCCGTGACGCTCCACGTGCCGGGCCTGCAGGTCCTTCAGCTGGGCGTCGCGCCCGCCGTGCAGCAGGCCCGGATGGGCCTCCAGGAAGGCGCGCAGCCGGCGGTCCAGATCCGCGCCGTCCGCGATGGGGCCGCCCGGCAACTCCAGGCCGGGACCCAGGACGCGATGGGGATAAGCGTGGAAGCGGTCCCAGTCCGCCACGCGCCAGCCGCTCTGCGCGGCGAAATCCGTCCAGGCCGGGCCGGCCGCCAGGCGATCCTGTTCCAGCAGGCGGGCCTGGGCCTGGGGCAGATCCACCTGGGCCAGTTGGGCCCGGGCCGTCAGCGCGCTCAGGCTGAGGCCAAGAAGTGCAAGGGAGTGGCCAAGCCGCATGGGTCTGCCTTCCGTTACGAAGTGTCAATTGACGTGTGTTTCAGGTCGGAATCGCGCCCCGATGGGCGGGATCCGGCGAACACGGACGCACCGGGCCGCCAGAATCGAACCATCCGTCAGTTATATGCAAAACTCACGCCAGCGAAGCCAGATCCGACGGCGACGCTAGCGCCCGGCCGCGCAGCCATTCGCCGCGATCTTCGAGCAATTCCACCGGCAGCAGGCGGTTGACCCAGTCGCCCGCCCCGCTTTCAGCGCCGTCCGCCACCGGCAGCGGAATCTCCACCCGCAGGTAGTCGGCCGTGTAGCCGAACAGCGCGCCGTCCTGTTCGCGCTGCTCGGGCAGCACTTCCGCCACCCGCCCCAGCGCCCGGGCGTGGGCCGCCGCCTGCAGGCGTTGGCCCAGGTCCAGCAGCCGGCGGCTGCGCTCCTTGCGCAGCTCCCGGGGCACGGGGTCGGGCAGTCCGGCGGCCCGGGTGCCGGCGCGCACGCTGTAGGGAAAGACGTGCAGGTAGCTCAGCGGCAGACGTGCCACCAGCTCGTGGGTCTGGGCGAAGTCCGCCTCCGTCTCGCCGGGAAAGCCGGTGATCAGGTCCGTGCCCAGGCCGGCGCCCGGCAGGTGGCGCTGGATGCGCTCGAACAGCTCCTCCAGGCCCCGCCGGTCGATGCGCCGCTGCATGGCCTTGAGCACGGCGTCCGAGCCGGACTGGAGGGCCGTGTGCAGATGGGGGCAGAAGCGCGGATCCGCGGCCATGGCGCGCAGCAGCTCGTCGTCCACGTCCCAGGGCTCGATGGAGGACAGCCGCAGGCGCAGCAGGCCGGGCAGCTCCAGCAGGTTCTGGCAGAGCCAGGTCAGGCTGCGCGCCGGTAGCAGGTCCCGGCCGAAATCGCCGATGTGCACGCCGGTGAGCACGAGCTCGCGGAACCCTGCCTCCAGCAGCCGGCGGGCCTGTTCCAGCACGTCCTCCGGCCGCATGCTGCGACTGCGCCCGCGGGTGAAGGGAATGATGCAGAAGCTGCAGAACACGTCGCAGCCGTCCTGAATCTTCAGCCAGGCGCGGGTCTGATGCTCGAAGCCGCTCAAGGTGAGCAGCTCGCGATCCTGGGCGCCGCCGGGGCGCGCCACGCGGATCAGCGGCTCGGGTTGTTTCTCCAGCCCGTTCACCAGCGCGGGCAGGTCGCGCTTCTCCCGCGTGCCCACCACGTAGTCCACGCCCGGGATGCGCGCCACCTCGGCCGCCGCGGCCTGGCTGTAGCAGCCCATCACCACCACCACGGCCTCCGGGTTGCGGTGGATCATCCGGCGGATCAGCGCGCGGGCCTTGGAGTCGGCCCGGTCGGTCACGGTGCAGGTGTCCACCAGCAGCAGGTCGGCCTCGTCGGCGGGCGCCACGCGCGTCCAGCCCAGGCGCTGGAACTGGCCCACCACGGCTTCGGTCTCGTAGTGGTTCAGCTTGCAGCCTAGCGTAGCCGCGGCAATCCGTGGCGCCGGGCCCGCCACCTTGCCAGGATCTGCGCTCTCGGTTGAGATGCTCTCGTGGAATTCGTTGTCCATCTGGATCTTCGGCCTCTCTACGATGTCTCCCGGGAGCCCTTGTTTTCCACCTTTCTGCTTGCGCCAGAAAGGTGGAGCCAAAGAGGCGCTTTTTCTCAACCGCCAGAGTCAGGCCACCTCGCGGTGGCCTTCCGCTGGCGGCAGCGGTCCCTTCCTGACACCACGTAGTTGGTTCGTCCTTCGGACTTCACCCATTTTCTGGTTCAGGCCTGAAGGCCTTCACCTCACGTGACACCATCCGTCTTCGAGACTTCGAGCCTTCGTGTTCAAAGAGATTTACGGACGACCCTTCCCCCGACCCCGGCCAAATCCAACTTCACCTCTGTGCCCCTGTGTCTCTGTGGTTGTTTCCCGAGGCGCGGGCCAAGAAAAAAGGGCGGCCCGGGCATTCCCGAGCCGCCCTGTCAGGGACGAAGGACCGGAACTACTCCGGATCGCTGCCGAAGCCGGCTTCGCGGAACGCGTCGGCGATGGCGCCGCCGCCGCCGCCCCGGACCGGCTTCTTGGTGTACTCGGCCACCGACTTGGCCTCCTCGCTCTGCACGCGCGGCGTGGCCAGGATGACCTTCTTGTTGTCGCGGTCGTACTCGATGACCTTGAAGGTGGCCATGTCGCCTTCCTTCAGAGCCACCTTGGTGCCGTCCACTTCCATGGGGCGCAGCTTGCTGTTGGGCACGAAACCTTCCAGGCCGTGGGGCAGCGTGACCACCACGCCCTTGTCGATGACCTTGGCCACCTCGCACTCCACTTCGCTGCCCACGTCGAACTGCTGCTCGAAGGACTCCCAGGGGTTCTCCTCCAGCTGCTTGACGCCCAAGGCGATGCGCCGCTCGTCGCGATCGAAGGAGAGCACCTGCACCTGCAGCTTCTCGTCCTTCTTGACCATCTCGCCCGGGTGGCGCAGCTTGCGCGTCCAGCTGAGGTCGCTGATGTGCACCAGGCCCTCGATGCCCGGCTCCAGCTCCACGAAGACGCCGAAGGGCACCAGGTCGCGCACGAGACCTTCGTGCACGGATCCCACCACGTACTTCTCGGCCAGGGCTTCCCAGGGGTTGGCCTCGGTCTGCTTCAAGCCCAGGCTGATCTTGCGCTCGTCCTTGCGGACCTCTAGCACCATGACTTCCACGTCCTGGCCCACGGAGAGGATCTGGGACGGGTGCTTGACGTGCTGGGTCCAGCTCATCTCGCTGATGTGGATCAGGCCTTCCACGCCGGCGGCCAACTCCACGAAGGCGCCGTAGCGGGTCAGGCTGACCACCTTGCCGGCCACGCGCGTGCTGATGGGGAAGCGGGCTTCCACGTCGTTCCAGGGGTGCTCGAGCAGCTGCTTCAGGCCGATGCTGATGCGGTTCCGCTCGCGGTCGAAGTTGAGGACCTTGACCGTGATCTTCTGGTCCAGCTTGACCACGTCGGAGGGATGGTTCACGCGGCCCCAGCTCAGGTCCGTGATGTGCAGCAGTCCGTCCACGCCGCCCAGGTCCACGAAGACGCCGAAGTTGGTGATGTTCTTGACCACGCCCTCGCGGATCTGGCCGACTTCCAGCTCGGTCAGGACCTTGTCGCGGATCTCGCGCATATCCTCTTCGATGAGGACCTTGCGGCTGACCACGATGTTCTTGCGCACGTCGTTAATCTTGACGATGCGGAAGTCCATCTTCTTGCCGATCAGGCTGTCGAAATCGCGCACCGGATGGATGTCGATCTGGCTGCCGGGCAGGAAGGCGTCGATGCCCATCAGGTCCACCACCAGGCCGCCCTTGATGCGCCGCACCACCTTGCCCTCGATCACCGCGCCTTCGGTCTCCAGCTCCTTCAGGCTGATCCAGGTGCGCTCCACGTCGGCGCGCTTCTTGGAGAGCTGCAGGGCGCCGTTCACGCCTTCGAACTTCTCGATGAAGACATCCACCGGGTCGCCGATCTTGACGCTGGAGGGATCCTCGAACTCGTCGATGGGAATCCAGCCTTCGGACTTGAAGCCGATGTCCACGGCCACGTCGCGCTCGGTGATGTTGACCACCGTGCCGCGGGTGATGGAGTTCTCTTCGTTGTTCGAGAAGGTCTTGTCGTAGAGCTTCTCCAGCTCGTCGCGCTCTTCCGTGGAATAGCTGAACTCGTCGCTGAAAATGGCCTCGTCGCCAAAACCGTCGGGGATCTTGCGGGAATCGTCGGACATGTTGGGTTCCTTGTGGTTGACTGCTTACGCCCCTGGGTCGCGCCTCCGGCCGGACATGCCGGAAATGGCAAGCGCACAGTATACGATTGGAACGCGGGCGGGAAAAGCGAAGCGAGAAAGAAAGTCCCTTGGATCGTCCAGCCGCCGGAGTGCCCGGCAGGCGATTTCGCCGCGTTGGGCTGGGTCGGAGTGGCTCAACCCAAAGCTATTTCGGGGCGAAGGGGCGAAGCGGGCGCGGGGCCCGGGACTCAGCGGGCCTCCTGCTCGGCGGCCAGGGCCGCCAGCCGGCGCTCCATGTCCGGGAAGCGGCTGGCGTCGGTGAAGCTGACGCAGGCCCGCAGGCCCTCCGTCCGGCAGCTGCCCGTGATTCCGAGGGTGATCAGGCTGACCCCGTGGCGCAGCAGCTCCAGTTGCAGTTCGGGCCCCGTCAGCCCCGGGCGCGAGACCGTGAAATAGAAGCCGTCGGCGATGGGCTGGCCCAGGTCGTTGTCGTAGACCAGCTGGAAGCCGTGGCGCAGGAAGCAGGCCTTGAGCCAGGCGGCGCGCGCGCAGTATTCGCGGATGTTCTCCAGGAAGCCGCGGTCGCCGTCGTTGGCCATCTTCAGCAGGGCGGCCAGGGCGTATTGCCCGCTGTGGCTGACCCCGGCCGTGCTGCAGTAGATGCCCCCATGGATGAAGGCGTGCAGGAAGCGCTCCGTGCCGAAATAGGGCAGCAGATTGGGGAAGCTGCGCGTGGCCAGCTCCGGGCTGAGCACCATCAGGCCCACCCGGGCGCCGGCGAAGCTGAAAAGCTTGGAGCCGGAGAGCAGCAGGACCCAGGTCTTGCCGCGCCGGGCCACGCTGGGCTGGTAGGGCGGCACGCCGGGCTGGAACACGTCCGTGCGCAGGTCCATCCCGAAGTAGGCCTGATCCTCGATCATCAGCACGTCGTGGCGGTTGCCGCACTCGGCCAGTCCGTCCAGCTCGTCCTGGGTCAGGCTGATCCAGGCCGGGTTGTTGGGGCTGGACCAGATCACGGCGCCCACGTCGCCCCGGGCCAGGCGCTCGTCCACGGCTTTGACCAACACGTCGCCCCGGTGGTCGTAGAAGTCGATGGAGTCGCTCTTCAACCCGAAGAAGCGGGCCTGCATCTTGTTGACGGGAAAGCCGGGATTGAGGAAGAGCACGGTGTCGCGGCCTTCGTGCATGCGCACGCCCAGATACTGGCTGACGAAGCCGCCCTGCATGGCCCCGCAGGTGGGCATGCAGACCTCCAGGGGCACGTCCAGACCCATGAAATTCTTGACGAAGCGCCGGCACTCGGCTTTCAGTTCGGGAATTCCGTCGAAGGGCGGGTAGATGCGCTGGGCGTCCCGCTCGCGGATGGCCTGGACCTCCGCTTCCACGGCCACCTGGGGCACGGGCAGGTTGGGCACCCCGAACTCCATCCGGATGAAGGGTTCGCCGGCGAGGGGTTCCAGCAGCTCCACCAGCCGCTTGAGTTCGCGGATGGCCAGGCGGTCCGGCTGGTAGCCCAAACCGGCGATCTGCTCCAGCACGGATTCACGCGTCAAGGGAAGGGCCACGGGAGACTCCTGGGTTTGCCTGTGAAGAGGATAACACGCGCCCTGCCAAGCCGCAATCCGCGGCTCAGGGATTCGGCTTGTCGGGCGGGTTGGCGCTGGCGTACATGGCCTCGATGCGCTGAAAGACCACGCGGGTCAACGCCTCGGCGCGCGAGGAGCGGCCGCGGCCTTCGAGCTCGCCGGGGTCCCCGGCCAGGGGCAGCGCGGCACGCGGGATGGGGGCGCCGAACTCCAGCCGGATCACCGGTCGGAAGCCGGGCAGGCCGGGCGAGCTGCGGCTGCCCAGGATCAAGACGGGCAGCACGTCCACCTCCGCCGCGGAGATGATCAGCCCCAGGCCGGCCCGCGGTTGGCCCAGCCGGCCGTCGCGGCTGCGCGTGCCCTCGGGAAAGACCAGCAGGTCGTGCCCCTGCCCCAGCCGGGCGCGGATCTCCCGCAGGGCCCGCAGGTCCACGCCGCTGCGGTCCAGCGGCAGCGCGTTGAAGTGGCGCATCAGCCGGGCCAGCCAGGGATTCTCGAAGAGCTGCTTCTTGGCCACGAAACTGATCTCGCGCGGAAAGAAGCAGCCGATCAGCGGCGGGTCCAGATTGGATTGGTGGTTGGAGGCCAGGATCAGGCTGCCCTGGCGCGGGATCCGTTCCAGGCCGCTCACCTCCAGGCGGTAGCCCAGCCGGAAGACCTGGCGCAGCACCCAGGCCACGAAGCGATACGACGCGCGCACTAGCTCCTCCCCAACTCCCGCCGCACGCGTTCCAAGATCCGCCCGGTCTGCTCCTCCAGGCTGAGGAGCGTGGTGTCCAGCAACTCGGCGTCCGGGGCCCGGCGCAGCGGGCCCGTGCTCCGCGCGGCGTCGCTGGCGTCCCGGCGCTCCAGCTCGGCCGTCAGCTCCTCCAGCGGAACCGTCAGCCCGCGCCCGGCCAGCTCGCGCTGACGCCGGCGGGCCCGTTCCGTCAGATCGGCCACCAGGAAGAACTTGAAGCGCGCGGCGGGAAAGACCACCGTGCCGATGTCGCGCCCGTCCAGCACCGTGCTCTCGCGGCTGCCCAGCCGGCGCTGCAGGTCCACCATCCAGGCCCGCACCTCGGGCAGGGCGCAGACCGGGCCCATGCTCACGCTGACCTGGTTGTCGCGGATCGCCTCGCCCACGTCCTGGCCGGCCAGCCAAACCGTGCCGGCCCGCCAGTCCAGCTCCAGTTGTGCCAGACAAGCCAGCACGCCGGCCTCGTCCTTGGGCGAGCGGCCGCGCCGCAGCACGTCCAGGGTTAGGGCCCGGTACATGGCGCCCGTGTCCAGGTATTGGATTCCCAGCTCGCCGGCCACCCGCCGGGCCGTGGTGCTCTTGCCCGAGGCCGCCGGTCCGTCGATGGCGATCTGGTAGCGCTCAGGCACGGCGCGGGCCTGCGCCGGGTTTGCGCGTCCGGGTGGGGGCGGGTTTGGCCGCCGGCCGGGGGGCGTCCCCCGCGTTGGCTTCGGCGGCCAGCCGCACGGCCTTGCGCAGCCGGTCCACTTCCTTGCCCAGCAGCACGCGCCACTGGCCGGGTTCCAGATCCTCGACGCTCAGGCCGGCCAGGCTGCGCCGGTGCAGGCGCTCCACGTGGGCGCCGATGCTGTCCAGCATGCGCCGGATCTGCCGGTTGCGGCCCTCGGTCAGCACCATCCGGTAGCGCGGGCGGCTGCCCGTCCGGCCGATGCGCTCGATCTCGCAGGGTTTGGTGCGGCTGCCGTCCATCCGGATGCCGCCGGCCAGCTTGACGATTTCCTCGGGGGTCAACTCGCGGTCAGTGAGCACGATGTATTCCTTGGGCACGTGGCTGGACGGATGGAGCAGGCTGTTCATCAGCTCTCCGTCGTTGGTCAGCAGCAGGGCGCCGGTGGAGTCGGCGTCCAGCCGGCCCACGGGCACCACGCGCAGGTCCAGCTCCACCAGATCCATCACCGTGCGGCGGCCGTGGGTGTCCGTGACGGTGCAGAGCACGCCCTTGGGCTTGTTGAGCAGCAGCACCACGCGCCGGCTGGGGGGATGGATGGCGCGGCCGCTCACCTGCACCAGATCAGTCTCGGGATCCACCTGCACGCCCAGTTCCTGCACGGCTTCGCCGTTCAGCTTGACCTGGCCGGAGCGGATCAGTTCGTCGGCCTTGCGCCGGCTGCAGAGGCCGCCTTCGGCCAGAAATCGATTCAGTCGCATGGGGAATCCTCAGGGCTGGGCCACGGCGGAGCGGGCTCCGCGGGGGGGGGATCCTGGGCCACGGCGGGATCGGCGGCAGGCGTCCCCGGCGGAGTCAGGGGCTGCAGCCACAGCGGCGGCAGCTCGTCGGCGCTGCGGTCTCGGGGCCCCTTGAGCCAGGCCTGGATTTCCTTCAAGCGGGGCAGCTCCTGCAGGCTGGCCAAGCCGAAGGCCTCCAGGAAGCCCCGGGTCGTGCGGTACAACAGCGGGCGGCCGACGCCCTCGCTGCGCCCGCCGATCAGCACCAGGTTGCGCTCCAGCAGGGTGCGGATCACCGCGTCGGCCTTGACGCCGCGCACAGCCTCGATCTCGCCCTTGGTCACCGGCTGGCGGAAGGCCACCACGGCCAGGGTCTCCAGCGCGGCCCGGCTGAGCCGCGGCCGGACGGTCTCCTTGAGCAGGCGGCGCAGCAGCGGCGCGTAGCGGCGGCCGGCCACCAACTGCCAGCCGCCGGCCAGCCGGCGCAGTTCGAAGGAGCGCCCCTGGCGCCGGTAGTCCTCGTTCAAGGCCTCCACCAACTCGAGGACCCGGGCTTCCGGGAGTTCCAGCAGCGCGGCCAGACGCGGCGTGTCCAGGGCCTCCTCGGCGGCGAAGATCAGCACTTCCAGCAGGTCGCGACCGTCCTCAAGCACGGCCTCGGCCGTTTCCGGACCGGCGGATTCCGGCAGGCCGGCCTCCTCCAGTCCCTCCCCGTCCGGAAACAGGACGGGGTGGTCCGTCTCCTGCGGCGGCGCCAGGGGATCCAGCCCGCTCATTCGGCCAGATCCCGCAGTTGGCCCAGCCAATCCGTCGCGCGCTGGGGATCGAAGAGCCAGATCTCGCCGCCGCCGCCGGTCTGGCGCGCGGACAGCTCCTGCCGGCGCATCATGTCCAGCACGGCCAGCAGGCTGATCACGTTCAAGGGTCGATCCATCGGCTCCTCGTGCAGTTTCGAGAGCGGCAGCAGGCTGTGGCGTCCCAACTGGTCGCGGATCCGGCGCACCTGATCCTCCACGGTGAAAGGAAACAGCTCCACCTCGTGGTGCCGCGGACGCTGGGGCCGGGCCACCAGTTCGGCGTAGCAGCGCGCCAGGTCGAACAGGCTGACGCTGCGCAGGCTGTCGTCCCGCGTGCCAGGTTCCACGTCGCCCCAGTGGACGAAGCGCCGGGGCCAGAGCTCGCGGCCCTCCTCCTCCAGCTCCGCCAGCGACTGGCTGAGTTCGCGCAGCCGCTGGTAGTCCAGCAGGCGCAGGGCCAGATCCCGGCGCGGATCCTCCACCTCGCCCGCCGGGCTGGGCTCCTGGGGCAGCAGCAGGCGGGCCTTGATGCTCAGCAGTGTGGCCGACATCAGGATATAGTCCCCGGCGGTGTCCAGGTCCACCTCGCCGATCTCGTTCATCCACTCCTGGTACTGGCGCGTGATCGAGACGATGGGAATGTCCCAGATGTCCAGCTCGTTTTCGCTGACGAGAAAGAGCAGGAGATCGAGGGGACCCTCAAAATCCTGCAGACGAACGCGCATGCCCGGCTGAATGGTGGCGGCCAATGCCATGGCGCCAACCTAACATTGCCCGCCCGCTGTTCGTGGCTCATATCCACCATGCAGGCGCATGTGAAGGATCCCCTCGGCCCCAGGGGTTCGCTTTTCAAGTCATGTCTGGCTTGAGAGTTCTGATTTCTGCTCAGCAAAATCTGGCACGGCGCTGGCAATCCACACAGCCGGAGGTGACCCATGCTGTACTTGCTGAAAGTCCCCGTGCGCAGCGGCGATCCGCGCCGGCAGCTGGATGTGGATGGACCCGAGCTGGAGGAAGTGCTGGGACCGCGCCACCTGGCCGTGGCCACGGTGCAAACCCTGTTGGTGGTGGGCGTGGCCTGGAGCCTGGTGCTCAGCTGCCTGTAGCCGGTTCCGCGGCCGGAATCTCGTAGCCCGCTTCGGCCAGCACGGCCGCCAGCCGCGCCCGCACCTCGCCGGGCGTGCCTGCGCGCAGCCGGACCCGCAGCCGACCCTGGCCCACGTCCAGCTGCAGGATGTCCACCAAGCCGGTGGCCAGCACGGCCTTCTCCACCCGGCCCGCGCAGTGCTCGCAGGTCATGCCGTGCACGCTCAAATCCAGCTCCGTCTCCGTTTGCACTGGCGCCACCGCGGAGGCTCCCCGTCGCCGCCGCCAGCGGGCCAGATAGTGCCGGGCCAGCAGGAGGCCCAGCAGCCCGGCCCCCGCCCACTGGTACCAGGTCGTCGGATCCCCGTGCTGGTGGACGTGGGACAGCCCCGCGGCCAGGTCCGGCTGGACGATCCCCAACAGCCAGCCCGCCCCCAGTGCGAAGCCGGCGATGGTGACCAGGTAGATCAGCAAGACGCGCCAGCCCAGGCTGCCCTTGAGCATGACCATGGTGACCATGTTGGTGGCGGGCCCGGCCAGCAGGAAGACCAGCGCCGCTCCGGGATGCAGGCCCTTGAGCACCAGGGCCGCGGCGATGGGCGTGGAGGCCGTGGCGCAAACGTAGAGGGGCAGGCCCACCGCCAGCATGACTAGCATGGAGACCCAGGGACTGAATCCGTCCACGGAGCCCAGCCACCCGTCCGGCAGCAGGACCAGGATCAGGGTGGCGAGCCCGAGGCCCACCAGCAGGTTGTCGGCCAGGCTGCCCACCAGTTCCTGCACATGGTGGAGGAACTCCCGCCACCAGGCTTGGCGCTGAATCGCGGCCTGCGCCGCCGCCGCCGGCAGGGGCGCCAGTTCCAGCCGGCTCCAGTCCAGGATCAGCCCGGCCGTTAGGGCCGTCACCAGGGAGGTCAGCAGGCGATAGCCGGCGAAAAAGGGGCCCAGCAGGCCCTGGGTGAGCAGGAAGGAGTCGGCGCCGATCTGCGGGGCGGCGATGAGGAAGCTGACCGTGGAGCCGCTGCTGGCCCCTTTGCGGCGCAGGGAGGCCGCCACCGGTACCACCGAACAGGAGCAGAGCGGGAGGGGAATGGCGAAGGACGTGGCGCGCAGCACCGAGCGCCAACCCGGCCGGCCCAGCTGGCGCAGGACCATCTCCTCGGTCACCAGCAGGTGCAACAGGCCGGCCACGGCCAGTCCGAAGATCATCAGCGGACCGATTTCGAGGATCAGGCCGCCCAGGGATTCCAGGAAGAGGTTCAGCATGAGGCCAAGGTCAGGATCCACTCAGACTTTGGCAAACCAAACTTGGATGGAGAACGGAAAAGGGGCCCCGCGGGGCCCCTCCGGAATCGCTCACTTGCCCGGTTTCTTGATCCACTCCAGATCCACGCTGCCCATTCCCACGGACATCTGGAAGGAGAGGTTGCCCGGTCCCTCGCGCCAGTTCTTGCTGTACCAGGTGTTGTTGCTGGTGCGTTGCAGGCGGTCGAACTCGTGGCTGGAGAGGAAATTGTCGTCGTGGCGGATCTTCACGCCCATGTTCTCGGGAATGCGCAGGTCCAGACTGCCCATGCCCACGTCCAGGCTGACGTCCACGTACTGGCGGTAGGTCCCGCCGAACTCCAGCACGGCCGAGCCCAGCCCGCCGGCGAACTTCATGCTGCCCATCTTGAGGTTGGACAGGCCCCGGACCTCCATAGAACCCAGGCCGGTGACCAGCTCCACCACCCGGGCCTGGCCCGCGCAGGGTGTGGAAAAGTCCAGCTCCACGTCGCTCAGGCCCGTGGCGAACTTCAGCTCCTCGATGTTCAGCCCGCCGAAATCCGCGCTGCCGGACCCCAGTCCGAACTCCACGTGGATGACGCAGGGCAGATCGCGCGACAGGCTGATGGACCAGTTGTTCTTCACCGCCTGGTTCTTCTGCTTGCCCAGGATGGAGAACCCGTTGCCGTCCTCGTTGTTGGAGCGGACGCTCAGGTTGCCGTCCCCGCCCGAGCGCGAGAAGTTGATCTTGGGCGCGTCGGGCGCCGTGTAGAGGATGTTCATGCGCACCAGGGGCGGACCCTTGTGGCTGGTCAGGTTGAGCTCCGCCGCCCCCACCTGCAGATCCAGCACCAGGCGCTTGGCCCCGTCGGCGGCGATGTCCTTGACCAGTCGTTTCTGTTCGGCATGGGCCGGGCTCAGGGCCAGGCAGGCCGCCAGCACCAGTCCGGGAATCCAGATGTGTCCCATTGCCGGCCTCCTTTTGCCTAGAAGCGTCGCTGAATGCGGAAAAGCAGGCGCCAGTCCGCGGCGCCCGAGTCGGTGGCGCGGAACATGGCCAGGCGGAAGTCGTCGTCCTCGTCCGAGACGCCGATGCCCACGTCGGAGCGGTACTCGTCGTTGTCGAGCTCGTCCAGACCCGGGGCGATCTGCCCCACGTCGGCCATCAGCAGCAGGTCCAGCGAGGAGAGGGGCCAGAAGTCCAGGGCTTCGCCCGAGAAGCGGTTCTCCAGGCTGAAGAGCACCATGGCCTGGCCGCCGCCCGCCAGATCCAGGCTGACTCGGTCCTGGTGGTCGTCCGCGCCCAGTCCGTCGATGGACTTGCTGCGAAAGCCAGGCAGGGCGTCGGGGCCACCCAGCCGGAACTGGTATTGCTCGGGGGCGTGCCCGCTCAGCGAACCCACCAAAAGCCGGCCGCTTAGATGTTCGAACTTCTGCCGGCTGAGGGGCAGGGCGAAGCGCAGGTTGCCCAGCATGCGCTCGTAACTCCAGTCGTAGCCGTTGCCGTCCAGGCCCTTCTCATAGGTCACGGTCAAGCCCGCGCCCTTCTGCCAGGCCTCGTTCTCCAGCTGTTCGGCTTCGCGCCAGAGACAAAGATCCAGCCCGCCGCGCAGACCCTGGTTGTCGCTGCCCATGTAGCCCAAGCCCGCCGAATACAGGTTGGGCCGGTAGACCCGGTCGGCCCGCGACCAGGACCACTGGGTCCCCACGTCCATGGGCTCGTAGCTCTCGCGGAAGAAGCCCGCGTTGGCGTGCAGCAGACCGTCGAACAGGAAGGCGCCCAGTTCCCCCGTGTAGCCGCGGTTGTCGTAATAGTCCCGGTAGTCCAGCTGCAGGAGCCAGCCCGCCAGGGAATTCTCCATGCTGCTCAGCATCCAGCCGTCCTGGGTGTCCGTCAGGCGATGGGCCCCCGCGGCCAGGTAGAGGTTGGGGCTGTCCAGCAACTTGCGCCGCAGTTTCACCCGCCACTCCGGCCGCTTGGAACCGAAGGCCCAGGCGGCGTAGCCCGTCAGGTCGGCGAATTTATTGGGCAGCAGCGGGCTGCGCCCCGAGGCCAGTTGCAGGCCCAATTGCAGGCCGGCCACCCGGTTGAACGAGAGGAAGAGGTCCGTGTCGTCCTCGGACTCCCAGACGTGGCGGGGTCGGCTGGCCTCGGCGCCGGAGTCGTCGTCCCAATCCCCGGCCTCTTCGTCCGACTCGCCTTCCAGCGGTTGGCCTTCCATTTCGAAGGGACTGGAGGATTCCGCCTGGGCGGCCTTGAGGAAATCCCGCTGGGAGATCCGCCCGCTCACCTGCTCGGGGTTGTCCAGGCTCAGCTGGCCCTGCACCACCGCCAGATTCCCGGTGATCTGCGCCCCCGGCTCCAGCCGGCAGTCCCCCAGCATGACCACGACGTTGCCGTCCACCACGCCCTGCACCGTCAGGTTGCCTCGGTAGATGGACAGGTCGCCCGCCAGCGTGTCGCCCGCCTGCACCTGCACGTCCTTCAGAAAGTGACTCTGGGCGGCCTGGCAGGCCGGTACCAGGGACAGCAGGGTGCCCAGCCAGACGCGGCCTTTCCAATCGCTCATAACCCCTCCTAGCGTCCCACGACCTCCGGGCCGCCGCCCTGGGCCAGGATGCCCTGGGCCAGCTGACGCAGCGCGGGAGACGGATCTTCCACCAACATTTTGATATAGGACTGCCGCACCATGGTGTTCTGTTGATCGTCCTTGAGCGCCAGGGCCGCCTCGCGGCGCACGTCGGCGACGGGATCCTGAGTCATGGCGTACACCAGGACCTGACAGACGTCCTCGCCCTGGCAGTGCGTCTCCAAGAGCTGGATGGCGGTCTGGCGCCGCTTGGGATCCCGGTCGTTGCGCACGATGTAGCTCAAGGTGTTTTGCACTTCGAGGTCCGTGGTGCGACCGTTGATCTCGTAGGAGTTGGTCTCCTTCAGGCGGATCCGCACGCTTTGGTTGCGGTCCACATCCAGATCCTGGATGTCCAACTGGCGCTGGAGGGGGGAGCCCCCATCGGTCACCGGCGCGCCGTCCACGGTGCGCAACTCGTCGTTGCGGCCGTCGATCAGGGCCGAACTGAGCGGCTCGCCCGGTGCCTGGAGCGGACCGCGCCCCAACACCACGCCGATGACCAGGGCCGCCGCCGCCGCGGGCAGCCAGGCCAGCCGGCTCAGGCGCACCAACAGGCTGGGCGCCGGGGCCACCACCGCAGCCGGGGCACGGCCCGGCAGGGCCGCCAGCACGCGCGCCCGGGCCTGATCGAGTTCGGCCTCCGAGAGCTCGGGCAGCGGTATGAGAACCAGGTCGGCATCCAGCGAGCGCAGGTCTTCCAGCTCCCGAGCGTCTTCCGGATGTTCTGCCAGCCAGGCCTCGAACGCCAGTCGCCGCGGCCCTTCCAGCCTGCCGTCGAGGTGGTCGATCCAGTCCTGCTCCGCCGGAGGCGTGGTGCGGTTCATTCCAACTGGTCCTTGAGCTTGGCTCGGATCTGGCGGATGGCCCGGAACGCGAGAATTTTCACCGTTCCATCCGGCATATCGAAGACTTCTGAAATCTCCTTCACCTGCAACCCGTGCTGGTAGCGAAGGCAGAAGATCAGTCGCTGTTTTGGGTTCAAGGTTTCAACGGCGTGCCAGATTTTTCGCAACAGCTCGGCCTTGCCCAGGGGCCAGTCTGATTCCTCGCGCACGCCCTGGAGATGGATGGTGCGCTCCAGCCAGTCCTCGTCGTCGTCCATGCTTTCCAGGGGAGTGGCGTGCAGGTTTTCCCGGCGACCGCGCTGGTCGTGCCAGGTCAGGCAGCGGTTGACCGTGATACGGTACAACCAAGTGTAGAAGCTGGATTCCAGCCGGAAGCGGGCCAGTCCCAGCCAGACCCGCAAGAACACGTCCTGGAACACGTCCTGGGCGTCATCCGCGTTGCGCACGAAGGAGCGGATCAGGCCCATGACCCGCCGCTGGTACAGGCGCATCAAACCTTCGAACGCCTGCTGGTCTCCCGCCTGGGCCCGTCGGATCAGTTCCTGTTCATCCACGCCGGCTGGTTCTCCTTCCGTTGGCCCAAGATGAGGAAATCGGGGGCCGGGGCCAACTGGGCCGGGCGGCGATGGGGGCTGGCCTTGGATTTCGCCTTGGCAGAGACCGACGCCGGTGGTTCAAGGTCGGTGGAGGGCCAGCGCGTGCAGCTGCTCGCGCCCGCCGCCGGACAGACGGACCAGGTAGAGTCCGGTTTCCAGCACCCGGCCAGCTTCGTCGCGGCCATCCCAGACCAGCCGGGTCGCCCGGACCGGGAAGCGGGCCCGCAGCCGGCCCTCCAAGGTCCAGATCTCGCAGGTCCAGGCAGCGGGAATCCGCGGGCCGGCTTCGACCACCCAACAGCCCTCCGGCCCGTCCCCCGGGCAGAGCCGGGCGCTCGAGACCCACCAGTCCGCCGGTGCCTGGGGCGGCGCGGGCCAGTCCGCCGGTGTGCAGCCGGGCTGCAGGCCCGGGGCGGCGCGCCAGTTGCCCGGGTCGTCGCCGGCGCGGGCGGGATCCAGCCGGCGCCAGGGCCAGGCCTCCGCCCCGGGTGGCGGCCAAGCCGCGCCGTCCAGCGGCTGTCCCGCCGGTCCCGTCAACTCCACTCCCGCCGCCAGCCCCAAACTGAGGGAGCGTCCGTCCACCGGCGGATCCGGACAGACGGGCGGCTGCGCGCCCAGCAACAGGCGTCCGCCGGCGGGCAGTTCGCCGCTCAGGGTCAGGGCGAAGGAGCGTCCCGTCAGGCGCAGCCCGTCCAGTCGACAAGGACACCCGCCGGAGCGCAACTGCAGCCAGTCCGTCCCGCCGGGCTGCAGGGCTTCGATGAACAGCTCGCCCGGCGCGGGCGTGCGCCAACCCAGCGTGTCCAGCAGCAGCTGGACCTCGTCCGTCCCGGGCCGGGCCTCCAGCCGCAGCGGGTTCTGTCCGGGCAGCGGCAGGTTCGGCCACGGAATGCGCCGGACGGCGCCCGCTTCCAGCTCCAGCGGCAGCTCCAGGCTGTCGAGACAGGGCGCCACCCCGGCCCGGATGTCCAGCCGGCCGTGGAAGCCCAACCGGCCGCTGGCCTCCAGGTCCAGGCCGGCGGCGTCCAGAGCGCGGATCTGCAGTTCGTCGTCGCGCCGGCGCACGCTGTTGGGCCGGCCGGGCGTGCCCCCGTCCATGCGGGATTCGTGCCAGCAGTCCGGGCAGTCCCGGCCGGACTCCCGCCGCTCCAGGCTGCGGCCCTCGGGCAGTTCGGGCCGGGTCCAGACCCGGTCCACGAGGGAGCCCGCCGCGTCCAGCAGCTGGAGTTCCTCCGGGCTGGAATTGGAGAGGCCCCCCGAGCCCAGCGCGCCGTCCGGCACGCCCAGCAGCAGCGTGCCCGGTGGCAACTCGCCCAGATAGGCGCCCTGGTGGCCGGAATCGAGGATCAAGGCCAGCGCGCCCGGCGCCAGCAGCAGGGAGCCGCCCGCCCAGGGCCGCAACTCGTCGCTGGCCGTGCCGTCCCCGACGCGCCAGCCCGTCAGGTCCACGGCCAGGCTGTCGTCCTGCCACAGCTCGATGAACTCGTCCTCGTACTCCGAACCGGCCGGATTGGCCAGCACTTCGTTCAGGCAGAGCGCCCGGGCCGGAGCGGCGGCCAGGAGCCCCAGCAGCCAAGCCAGATGTCGCATGGTTCCTCCCCGTCATGGAAGGCGCCAAACGAGCCGGGAGGCTATTGGGATGCGGGAAAGGGCGGGATTCGGCCGATTTCGTTGGCACCTGTCCGGCGTGCGGGACAACGGGCCGGCCCCGATCTTTCAGGAGGGCAAGGTGTCCAGCGGCAGACGCTCGTCAGCGGGCTGGACGGCTTCCAGGTCCAGCATGCTCAGGCCGCCGGGATACTCCGTGGTGGCGTGGCGGCGCACCGTGGCCAGCAGGCTGAGGACGCGTCCCAGCCGCCGCACCTGCTGCAGGATGATCGCCAGCTTGGCCGAGACCTGGGGATCCTGGTCCCCCAGCTGGAGGGCCAGCAACTCGGCCTGGCCCGAGATGATCGTCAGGGGGTTGTTGATCTCGTGGTTCATGGCGGCCACCAGATCCGCCACGGCCTTGATGCGCTCGCTCTCCACCAGCCGGGCTTGCATCTCGCGCAACCGGGCGTTGCGCTCGCTCAGTTCCTGGTTGCTGGCCTGCTGGCGGGCCACCAGGTCCAGGTTGTGCAGCAGGAGGGCGATCTGGTTGCCCAGGATCTGCAGCAGGTCCGCCTCCACGTCCAGGAAGGCGTCCGGTCGCGAATGGCCGAAATTCAGCACGCCCACCAACCGCTCGCCCACCACCAGCGGCAGGCCGATGAAGGAGCGCAGGTCGTGCTGCTCGTGGCCCGTGCGCCGGCGCAGGTTGGGGATCACCACGGGCTTGCGCTGTTTGGCGATCCAGGCGGAGAGGCCGAAGCCCATGTCGAAGCGCACCACGTCGATCAGGTCGATGGCGTTCTCGCCCACGCGGTCGCGGCAGACCAGCCGTCCGCCCGGCGCGTCCACCTGGTAGAGCGTGGCGCTCTCGTAGGGAACCACCCGGCGCAGCAACTGGAACAGGGGGGCCAGCGAATCGGTGCCTGAGAGCGAGTCCTGCAGCAGCGATGACATCTCGAGCAGCACCTCGAGACCCTCCCCGGCCGGGCCGGGACCGCGCCGCTCCAGGGGTTCAGGCATTGCTGATCCGTCCAGCCTGCTCGCGCAGCTCCAGGTGCAGACGCACTTCGTCCACCCCCAGGTTCAGCTCCTCGGCGATCTCCACGATGGATTTCTTCTGATCCGCCAAGTCATAGACCTGCTCCTCCAGCGAGACCCGGCCCGAAGTGCGGCCGCCCGACTCGCCGCTGGCCGGGAAGGCGAAGGGCTCCTCCTCCGGCGACTCGCCGTGGTCCTTGTGCAGCACCTGGTCCAGCTCCTCGCGGACCCGCCGGGCCACCTCGCTGTAATCGCGCTCCTCCTGAATGGCGAACCCACCACCGGCTCGGCGGGGCGAGTCCTCGCTCAGGATCCGCACGCGGTCCAGTTCCTGCTGCCGGCGCCGGCGGCGCCACTCCAGCACCAGGAAAGCCAACAGGCCGGCGCAGAGCCCCAGCGAGCCGGCCACGGCCAGCGAGAAGGCCGACCGGCCGCCCGTGCCCGGGGCGGCTTCGGCCTTGGCGTAAAGATCCTTCGTGCTGAGACCGGCCCCGTGCCGGAGCACGCCGATGAAGTAGGCCAGGTCCTCTTCGGAGATGTCGCCGCCGGGCACCACGCCCTTGGCGTCCGGCGGGTGCAGGCGCGCCTGGACGGACTCCAGCAGGGATTTCCACTCCGGCTGGCCGGCCAGCGGCTCCAACAGGCGCTCGGCCCGGTATTGGTCGCCCTTGCTCAAGTAGGCCTGGGCCAACAGGAAGCGTGTCCAGGCGTGGGACGGGGCCTGGCTGGCCACCTGCTCCAGATAGGCCATGGCGCCCGCGCTGTCCCCCAGCTGGAGCAGCAGTTCGCCCACCAGGACCCGGCGCCGCTCGTCGGCCTTCAGGCCCTCGAGCCGGCTCTCGCCCGTCCCGCCCGCCAGCGCGCCCGGCTTGACCTCCGCCGGCTTGGGCGGAGCGGCGGTCTTGCCGTGGGCGGCCGCGGGCGGCGCGGCCGGTTTCGCCGCGGGCTTGACCGCGGGCTTGGCTGCGGACTTGGCCGCCGCCTTCCCAACAGCCGGCGGGGCGGAGACGTGTTCAGCCTTGGCCGCCGGTGGCGCGGCCGGCTTGCCCACGGCGGCCTTGGGCTTGGCCGCGGCGCCCGCCGGGTAGAAGTCGAGCGCCACCTTGTAGGGCTGCTCGTCCACGGACATGTGCTTCACGCGGGCCATGTTCTGGACCTGGATGCGCCAGGTCAGCGAGGTGGAGGTCTTGCGCAGCTGGCGCGCGCTCAGCACGCCGCCTTCGTCGATGGCGATCTCCTCGGCCATGCGCCGGGTCAGGTCGCCCTGGAGGATCACATCTACGTAGCCCTCGGAGAGCCGCTCGGAGACGCGGTACTCGGCGGGCGCGGAGAGGTCGAAGACCACGCGCACGAAGGCGTCGTGGCGGAACCAGCGGATGCCCTCGAGCCAGGCCGCGTGGGCGGGCAGCAGCAGCAGGGCCACCAGCGGGATCAGGAGCTTGGTCATGCGCGCTCTTCCTCTTCTTCGGCGGCCGCTCCGGCCTCCTCCCCCTGCGCTCCGGCGCTCAGGTCCAGCATGTCCGTCTCGCCCAGGTAGCGCACGCGGCGGACTTCGCTGACCTGCTCCAGGCGGTGGGCCACCTCCTCGATCTGGCGCGCGCTGCGCTCGGCCAGGTCGATGCGCTGCAGCAGCTGGGGGTTGGCCGACTCGCCCAACTCCCGGCGCAGGAGGAACAGGTTGCCCACGATGGCCGTGAGGGGATTGTTGATCTCGTGGTTGACGGTGACCGCGGCCAGCATCACGGCCTTCAGGGTCTCCGCCTCCCGGGCCTTCTCCTCCAGGCGCCGCCGCTCGGTCAGGTCGCGCAGGATGATCAGGCAGGTGGCCTCGCTGGGGTGGGTGGGCGCCAGCGGGCTCAGCGAGAGCTGCGCCGCCGCCGGCTCCATCTCCAGCGCCGGGTTGAGCAGATCCAGCTCCAGCAGGCCGCGCTCGCGGCGCCGGATCGCTTCTTCCAGCCGTCCGCGCTGCTCGTCGTCCAGCACGAACTCCGGCAGGCAGCGGCCCACCAGGCGTTCGCGGGATTCCCCCAGCCAGTGGGTCTGGGCGTTGGCGTAGGTGATGCGGCCCTCGTCGTCCACCAGCAGGATCAGGTCCCCCGCGCTGTCGATCATGTCCTGCAGCTGGCGCCGGCTGTCCTCCAGGTGGGCCACCAGCCGCGCGTTCTCCAGCGCCATGGCCGCCTGGCCGGCGGCGAAGGAGACCAGGTCGAGCTGCTGGTTGGTCAGCTCCTCCTCCAGCTGCAGCGAGCGGATCAGCAGCACGCCGATGCCCTGGCTCATCACGATCAGGGGCACCAGCAGGTCACTCTGCTCCGTGGTGGCGTCGTCCAGGCGCGGCACGGAGATCGGGCGCTGCTCCTGCAGCACCCAGGCGGTCACGCCGTCCTCCTGCAGGGCGTAGAGCGTGTCGCGCACGCCCAAGCTGGGATCGCCCACGGGCAGCAGGTCCTCGCCCTCCAGCAGAAAGAGCCCCAGCTCCGGCCCGGGCAGCACGTGGCCCAGGATGCTCTCCAGCCCCTGGAGGATCTCCTCGGGCGCGCTGGTGCTGCGGATGATCCGCGCCAGGGCCTGGATCTCGCGCAGTTCGTCCAGGCTGGCGCGCAGCTGGCGCGCCTTCTCCTCCATCCGGCGGAAGTCCTCCGCCAGATCGCCGGCGGGCAGGCTGTCGGGAGCGGGCGTCATGGGGTGGACTCCTGCGGCTGGCGGCCCAGGACCAGGTCGCGAAAGGCCTCGGCCCGCTGCAACTCGGCCTGGAAGCGTTCCAGGTACCAGACCAGATCCGGCTCGCCGCGCGCGTTGCGGCGCAGGCCCAGCACGTCGGACACCCCGCCCTCGATGGGGCGCAGGCGGCCCTCCATGTGCGGGTTGCGGCTGCTGCGCAGGGCCATGTACTCGGCCACGTGCAGGATGCAGGTCAGCGGATCGCGCTCTTCCTGGAAGAGCGGGGCGTGGTGCCAGGTGATCGCCTCGCAGAGCGCCTCGGGCAAGTTCCAGTGCCGGCAGAGCAGGCCGCCGATCTCGGCGTGGCCCATCCCCAGCACCTCGTGCTCGATCTGCCAGATGCCCTGCTCGCCCTGCTCCACCAGCCCCTGCACCTTGATGAACTCGTCGGGCAGGTAGCGCGCCACCACCAGCCGGCCGATGTCGTGCAGCAGGCCGGCCACGAAGGCCTCGCCGGCGGAGCGGCTCGGGCTCAGGCGCTGGAGCATGCGCGCGGCCACGGCCGTGGAGACGCTGTGCTCCCAGAAGTCGCCCAGCAGGTCGTTGCCTTCGTAGTTCAGGCTGACGCGCTCCACCAGGCTGGCGGAGACGGCCAGGTCGCGGACGGTGTTGAAGCCCAGCACGACGATGGCCAGGTTGATGGTGCCGATGCGCTTGGGGAAGCCGTAGTAGGCGCTGTTGGCCATCTTGAGCATGCGGGCGGTCAGGCCGGGGTCGGAGGAGATCAAGCGGGCCAGGGTGGCGGCGTTGGTGCGCGGGTTGTCCACCAGTTCGATGATCTTGGCCACCACCGTGGGCAGAGTGGGCAGGTCGTGGATCCCCTGGGCGATCCGCCGGATGCGGGTGCTGTTGGCGTGAACCGACATCAGACTTTCACATCCAGCCTGTGCCCCGCGGGGGGCGCCTCGTCCGGCGGGGCCTGCGCCGCCAGACCATGAATCTCCACCCGGTCCTCCGGCAGCCGGGCCGGGGCCTCGTCCTCCTGCGCGTGCGGCCCGGACGCGGCCGGACCTTCCTCCACCTGGCGGGCCAGCTCGCGCGGGAAGTCCTCCCCGCCCTCGTGCTCGCCGGACTCCTCCAGCCAATCCCGGGGCTGATCCCGCCGCAGACCGGCCCGGACGCGGGTGCGGGGCCCGCTGTCGATGGGTGAGACGCGCCGCTCCGGCTCGGGTCCGCGGATCAGGTTCATCTTACATGCTGATCAGTCGTTTGATGTGCGTCTTCATGCTGAGGATGATCTTGGTGTGGATCTGCGAGACCCGGCTCTCCGAGATGTCCAGCACCTTGCCGATCTCCTTGAGCGTCAGTTCCTCGTAGTAGTAGAGCGCGATGACCAGCTTGTCCTGCTCGGGCAGGCGGTTGATCAGCTCCACCAGCAGGTTGCGGATCTCCTTGCGCTCCATCATGTCCAGCGGGTTGTCGTTGCCCGCGTCCGCCACCAGGTCGTAGAGGCTGCTGCTGGAGTCGCCGTCGTTGCCCAGCGGCCGGTCGAAGGAGAGCAGCGTGGTGGCGTTCACGTCGTCCACCAGCTTGTGATACTCGCTGAGCGTCAAGTCCAGCCGGCCGGAGATCTCCTCGTCGGTGGGGATCCGGCCCAGCTCGTTCTCCAGCGCCGTGATGGTGCTCTCCAGCAGCTTCTCCTTGGAGCGGATGGAGCGCGGCACCCAGTCGAAGTCGCGCAATCCGTCCAGGATGGCGCCGCGGATGCGCGGGATGGCGTAGGTCTCGAATTTGAAGCCCAGCTCGGGGTTGAAATTCTCCACCGAGTTGATGAGCCCCATGATCCCCGAACCCACCAGGTCGTCCAGGTGGACGGAGTGGGGCAGGGACATCTTCATGCGGCTGGCCACCTGCTTCACCACCGGCAGGTAGGCCACCAGCAGGGCCTCCTTGGCCTTGGGGCTCGGGTCCTGGCGAAACGCGTCCCACAGCTGATCGGCCTGCACGCCCATCCTGGTATTCCTTCGCAATCGGATCCGGCGGGGATCCGGCCTTCACGGGGTGAGCCCGCGCTACTTGGTCGTCTCCGAATCGCCGCGGACGCGATGATCGCCGTCCACCACTTCCAGCAGATCGTTCATCTGCTCGGCCGCCTGCTCGCGCTTGATCCGGCGCTCCTGCAGCAGGCGTTCCTCCTGCTCCTTGGCCCGGTTGAGGTTGGCGTGCAGGTCGTGCTCGCGCTGCTGATAAAGGTGGTACTTCCAGCCCACCCGGACGGCGCCGCCCAGCAGGCTGACCACCAGCCAGACGAAGAAGGCGCGGTAGACAGCCGTCCAAAGCGGCAGCTCGGCGCCCAGTCCCATCAGGAACACACCCAGGAAGACCAGCACGCTCACCTTGGTGAAGATCTGGTCTCCCGCCGTGCCTTTGGCCGACTTGCCCTGGCTCATGGGCGGACCTCCACGCGCTGCAATCCCACCTCGCGCGGCGTGTTTGGATCACGTTGCCAGTCCGGTTCGCGGACGGGAGACCGCGGCAGGCCCAGATCGGCCAGGCGCAGCAACTGGCGGGCCGTCTGGCGCAGCTGACGGGAGCCCGGGTGGTTGGGATACATCCGCGTGAAGGGCCGGCCCTCCTCGTGGGAGCGCTGGATCTCTGCGGCCTCGGGCAGGCAGCCCAGATCCCGCGCGGGCAGGCCGTGGTGGCGCTCCAGCCGGCGCAGGAAGCGCTGGGCCTGGGTCTGCCAGTTGAAGGGTCCGCCCATCCGGGTGTGCAGAACGTGCAGGGGCCGCCCGGGCCAGTGCCGCAGGACGTGGCCCGCCAGCAGCAGGCTGCGTGTGTCCAGGCCCGGCCGGCCGTCCACCAGCAGCACCACTTCGTCCGCCGCGCGGTACCAGGGATTGCCCTTGACGTGCAGGCCCGTGAAGCGGTCCACCAGGATGAAGTCCGCCTCGCGCGCCAGCAGGGGCAGCAGGCCGGGCAACTCGCGCTCGTCGCAGAGCTCCAGGGGCAGGAAGTCCGGCCCGCTCTCCTGGGGCAGCAGCCAGGCCGACCCCAGCGCCTGGGCGGGCAGCGGACTCAGGGGCGGATTGCCCAGCCCCGCCAGGCTGGCCACCAGCACGACGCTGCGCTCCAGCCCGCAGAGGGCGTCCGCCAGGGCCAGGGCCACGGTGCTGGCCCCCAGGCCCGCCGGCAGTCCCGCCAGCAACAGAATGCGCCCCATGCCCATGCCGGCTCCGCTCCTGGTTGTCCTGTCCTACGCCAGTTCCCGCGCGCCGGCGACCAGCGCCTGCAGGCGCCGCAGGCCCGCGGCCTTCTCGTCGTCCACCCGCCCCAGAGTGTCGGGTTTCAGCAGCCAACCTGCCAGCAGCCGGCCGGTGGGGCGGACCAGATCGTCGGGGATCCGCGGCCCCGTGCCCACCCAGGACAGGGGCAGGCCGGCCTGCTCGGCCAAGTCCACCACGCCGCCCAGGCCCGTGGCCTCGTCCAGCTTGGTCACCAGCAGGCGGTCGGCCCCGGCGCTCTTCCAGGGCTGGACCGAGGCCAGCTGGTCCTCCAGCCGCATGGATGCCGGCACCACCACGTGGATGTGGCGCGGCTTGAGCTCCTTCAGGAAGGCCCGCAGCCGTTCCAGGCCCAGCCGCTCGCGCGGACCCGTGCCTGGCGTGTCCACCAGGATCAGGTCGCAGCCCGCCAGGCGCTCCAGGGCCGCGCCCAGCTCGGAGGGCCGGTAGACGCTCTCCAGCGGCGCGTGCAGGATGGCCGCCAGCCGGCGGATCTGCTCCACGGCCGTGACGCGCTTGGTGTCCAGGTTGAGGATCCCGGCCCGCTGCTGGCCCATCCCGCGGTTGAGCAGAAGCTTGGCCAGCGCCGTGGTCTTGCCCACGCCCGTGGGACCCACCAGCACCTCAACCCGCCGGGGGCCGGCGCTGTCGCCCGCGGCGCAGGGCAGGCGCCGGGCCAGGGCCGCCAGCAGTGAATTCTCCAGCTCTGCGCCGTCCACGTCGGCCACCTCGTCCAGCAGCGCGCAGGCGCTGGGGCGCGAGAGTCCGCGGCCGCAGAGCGTGCGCAGGGCCTGCTCGTGCCCGGCGCTCCAGGCGCGGTGCTGGCCGTAGCGGTTGGACAGGCTGTGGTCCTTCAGGCTGCGGCGCAGCTCCAGCAGCTCCTGGCGCAGCTCGCCCAGTTCCTCGGCCTGGACCGCCCGCCCTGCCGGCGGGGCGCTCTCCGGCCGCGGCGGCGCGGCGGCGGGGGCGGCCGCCACGGGGGCCGGCAGCGCAGGCGCGCCGGCCGGTTCCAGCGGCTGGCCGTCCCGCCCGATGCGGGGCGGATTCCAGGCGCGGGGCTGGCCCGTGCGGGCGGCGGGACGGCCGCGGGTCAGGGGCGGATGGGGCAGGGCGGCCACGACTTCCACCGTGTGCCCGGCGGGCAGGCGGGAGGGATCCTCGGCCCGGCGGCTGGTGAGGATGATCGCCTCCTCCCCCAGCTCCTGTTTGACCTGGCTCAACGCTTCCACCAGGTTCGCTCCGGTGAAGGTCTGGATCTGCATCCCGCCTCCCGTCTACCCGGCCCGCTGCGCGGCCAGGGGTTCGTAGTTGATGTCGTCCATGGTGATGATGCCGCGCTGCCAGCAGTCCAGGAAGAGCTCCACCAGCGCGGGATCGAACAGTTCGCCGGAGCTTTCCTTCAGGTAGTCCAGAATGCGCTCGATGCCCATGCCCTTGCGGTAGATGCGGTCGCTGGCCATGGCGTGGAAGGTGTCGGCGATGGTGAGGATCCGCACCTTGAGTGGGATCTCGTCGCCCCGCAGGCCGTCGGGGTAGCCGCCGCCGTTCCACTGCTCGTGGTGGTGGCGCACGTAGGGCACCAACGGCTGGAGGTGCGGCGCGCGGCGCAGGATCTCCGCCCCCACCAGCGGGTGCGTCTTGATGTGGTCGTACTCTTCGGGGGTCAAGCGGCCGGGCTTGTTCAGCACGGCGTCGCGGATCCCGATCTTGCCCAGGTCGTGCATCAGCCCGCCCAGGCGGATCTCCTCGAGCTCCTCGCCCAGATGGATCCCGGCCCGCCGCCCCAGCTTGACGGCGATGCCGCCCACCTGGGCCGAGTGGCCGTGCGTGTAGTGGTCCTTCTCGTCGATGGCCTTGGAGAGCACCTGGATGGTCTCGATGTGCATGCGGCGCATGCTGGTGAACAGCAGCGAGTTCTGCAGGGCCGAGGCCACGCTGCTGGAGAGCAGCATCACGTTCTGGACCTCGCGCTCCAAGAGATCCCGCCCCGCCAGCCGGATCACGCCCAAGAGGCCCATCGCCCCCTGGTTGTCGGTCATGGGCACCCAGATCCGGTGCGCCAGCTCGCCCTCGGGCATCACGCCGGCCTCCAGCGCCCGCAGGTTGGGCGTCTCGGTCTGGTAGTGGAAGGCCGGGTCCTGGATCCGCCGCACCCGGGCGCGGATCACCTCCAGCAGGCGGGCCAGCAGTTCGGGGGAGGGCGCGCGCTGGCCGCAGATGTCCAGGTGCAACCGATCCAGGCTGCGCTCCAGCATTACGACGATGGTGTAGTCGCAGGGCAAGAGGCCCGCCACGCCGGCGTGGATCTCCTGCAGCGTGTCCTCCATGTCCAGGCTGGCGTTGAGCCGGCGGCCGATCTCCGCCAGCTTCTGGGTGGAGCGCATCTGGCGCGTGGCCACCTGGAACAGGTGGGCGTTCTCCAGCGCGATGGTCACGTGGCTGGCCATGATCCGCAGCAGTTCGAGCTGCTGCTCGTCGAAGCCCGGCTCCGTGGGCGCGCGGCCCAGCAGGATCGAGCCCCGGGACTGGGCGTCCACCAGCAGCGGCAGGCAGACCACCCAGCGGCCGTCCAGCCGGCGCTGCACGCAATCCCCGCGGGTGGCCGCCTCCAGGGCCAGCACGGCCTCCGAGTCGTCGAGCTCGTCGGGCTGGGCGCGGTTGAAACTGCGCCAGAGCAGGTCCTCGTCCTCGTCGCCGGCAGCCCGGTACTGGACCGTGATCTCCTCCACGCCGAACACGCGCGTGATCAGGTCGGCGATGCGCGAGGGCAGGTCGCTCATGTGCAGGTTGGAGGTGATGACCTGGCTCAGGTCGCGCAGGGCCACCTCGGCCCGCAGGCGGTCGCGCTCCTGGCGCAGGCGGCGGTGCTCCTCCACGCGCTGGAAGACGCCCAGCGCCGTCTGGAGGTCCAGGGGCTTCTCGATGTAGTCCGCCGCCCCCAGCCGCATGGCCTCCACGGCCGTCTTCACCGAGGACATGCCGGTCATCATCACCACGTCGATCTGCGGCCAGCGCTGACGAATCTCCCCCAGCAGGACGTGCCCGTCCAGGCAGGGCATGTTGCGGTCCGTCAGCACCACGTCCACGGTCTGCCGCCGCAGGAATTCCAGCGCCTCGGCCCCGCCGCCGGCCGTGTCGGCCCGCGCGCCCTGGTCGTGCAGGAAGGCGTCCAGCAGCCGCAGCATGGCCGGGTCGTCGTCCACCACCAGCCAGTGCGCACGCAGTGTTCCATTCCGGTCCATGGAGGAGTCCCCTTCATTCCATGGACGCTGCCCCGGCCGCTGCGCTCTCATGCCATCTGCTCCCGCAAGCCCGGCTCCGGCCCGCGCAGACGCTTGGCCAGACCCACCTGGGCCGTGGATTCCAGTTCCACGTCCATGCTGAGCTCGCTGTAGGCCACCACCAGCAGGTCCGGCAGCGGACCCTCGAGCAGGCGGCGCAGATAGGAGCGGATTTCCGGCCGGGTCACCACCACGGGCGTGCGCCCCTCGCCCTGCAGGCGGTCGCGGGCCTGGCGCAGCTGAGTGATGACCTGGGCGAATTCCTCTGGAGACAGACTGCCGGCGCGCGTCCCGTCCCGTTCCCGCGCCAAAGCTGTCTCTAAATCGGGTTCCAGAGTGACCGCCTTTATCCGGCTGTACTCTCCTTTGAGAATGGTGCTGATGGTCGAAGAGAGCGCGAAGCGGGCGTATTCCGCCAGAATCTCGGGATCCTTGCTTTGCTCCGCCGTGTCGCTCAGGCTCTCCAGGATGGTGGCCAGGTCGCGGATGGGCACGCTCTCGCGCAACAATTTCTGCAGGACCTTGTGGATCTGGCCCAGGTTGAGCTGGGCGGGGACCAGCTCCTCCACCAGCGCGGCGTGCTCGGGCTTCAGGTTCTCCAGCAGCTTCTTCACGTCCTGGCGGCTGAGGATCCGCCCGGCGTGGCGCTTGACCAGCACGTCCAGGTGGGTGGCCAGCACGGCGGCGGGTTCCACCAGGGCGCAGCCCAGCCGCTCGGCCTCGCGCAGGTTGGATTCCCGCACCCAGAGCGCGGGCATGCCGAAGGTGGGATCCGTGGTGGGCACGCCGGGCAGCGCCTGGGTGGCGTCCTTGACCTGGGCCCCGATGGCCAGGCGCCAGCCGGGCCGCAGCTCGGACTGCCCCACCACGATGCCGCGAATCCGGATGCGGTACTGCTCGGGCAGCAGGCTGATGTCGTCGCGGATGCGCACCGGGGGCAGGACCAGGCCCAGGTCGGCGGCCACCTGCTTGCGCAGGCGCTTGATCCGGGCCAGCAGGTCGCCGCCGGCGGTGGTGTCCACCAGCGGGATCAGTCCGTAGCCCAGCTCGATCTCCAGCGTGTCCAGGGCCAGGTAGTCCTCGATGCGCTCCTCCACCGGGCGGGCCAGCTCCACCTCCTTGACCTCCACCTCGGCCAGCCGGGTCTTTTTCAGTTTCCAGGCCAGACCCGCGCTGCCCGCGGCGAGCAGCAGGAAGGGCACGGCGGGCAGGCCGGGCACGATGGCGAACACCGCCAGCAGCACGGAGGCCACCTTGAGTGGGCGCTCCTGCAGCACCAGCTGGGTGGCCACGTCCTGGCTGAACTGGGTGCGCGCTCCGGCCCGGGTGACGATGATGCCCGCCGAGGCCGAGACGATCAGCGCCGGGATCTGGTTGACCAGGCCGTCGCCGATGGTCAGCAGGCTGAAGGTCGTGGCGCTCTCGGCCAGCCCCATCTTCAATTGCAGGGTGCCCACGGCGATCCCGCCCACGAGGTTGATGGCCGTGATCAGCAGGCCGGCCACGGCGTCCCCGCGCACGAACTTGCTGGCGCCGTCCATGGCCCCGTAGAAGTCCGCCTCGCGGCTGATGGTCTCCCGGCGGCGGCGGGCCTCCTTCTCGTCGATCAGCCCGTTGTTGAGTTCGGCGTCGATGGCCATCTGCTTGCCCGGCATGGCGTCCAGCGTGAAGCGGGCCGCCACCTCGGCCACGCGGCCGGCGCCCTTGGTGATGACGATGAAGTTGATCAGCACCAGGATCAGGAAGACGATGAAGCCCACCACCAGGTTGTTGCCGGTGACGAAGTGCCCAAAGGCCTCGATCACACGGCCGCCGTAGCCCTGGCCCAGGATCAGGCGCGTGGAGGCCACGTTCATGGAGAGGCGGAACAGGGTGAGGATCAGCAGCAGGCCGGGGAAAATGCTGAACTCCAGCGGCTCCATCGTGTAGAGCGAGACCAGCAGGATCATCAGCGAGAGCATGATGTTCAAGGCCAGCAAAAGGTCCAGGAACATGGCCGGCAGCGGCAGGACCATCATCACCACGATGCCCACCACGCCGAAAGCCAGCAGCAGGTCGCTGCGCCGCATGAGCAGGCTCTGGCCGCCCGGGGTCGCGCTCATGCGCTCCTCCGCTTCAGCCGGTAGACGAAGGCCAGCAGCTCGGCCACGGCGCGGTAGAGCTCACCCGGCACTTCGGCGCCCACGGCGCAGGCCTTGAAGAGCGAGCGCGCCAGCGGCTTGTCCTCGATCACCGGGATGCCGTGCTCGCGGGCGATGTCCTTGATGCGCTGGGCCACCAACCGGCGGCCCTTGGCGATCACGCGCGGGGCGCGCATCTGCGCCGGGTCGTACTGCAGGGCCACGGCCAGGTGGATCGGGTTGGCCACCACCACGTCCGCCCGGGGCAGGTCGCGGATCATCCGGTTGTAGGCCGATTCCAGCTGGATGCCGCGCTGGCGGCGCTTGAGCAGCGGATCGCCCTCGGACTGCTTCATCTCTTCGCGCACGTCCTGGACGCTCATCTTCAGCCGGCGGGAGAGGTCCCAGCGCTGAAAGGTCACGTCGGCGGCGGCCAGCACCAGCAGCAGGGCCAGCACCCAGCCGGTCATGCGCACCACGGCGCCCCCCAGCGCGGGCAGGAACTCGCTGGGATCGGCGAACACCAGGCCCCGCAGGGCGGGCAGTTCGCGCTGGATCACCAGCCAGGCCACGAAACCCACCAGGCCCACCTTGAGCAGGCTCTTGATCAGCTCGGTCAGGCTGCGCAGGGCGAACATCTGCTTGAGGCCGCTTAGCGGGCTGATCCGGCTCCAGTCCGGCGCCAGCGGCTTGCCCGTGAACACCAGCCCCACCTGGCCCACGTGCGCCAAGAGGGCCGCGCCGGCCAGGACCAGCAGCAGCGGCGCCAGCACCAGGATTGCCTGGCCGCCGGCCTCCTGCAGCAGGGCCGGCGTGTTCTCGAGGTTCAGGTCCAGCCGGGCGGGCAGGGTCAGGCGCGCGCCCAGGTACTGGCCCAGCTGCTCGCGCATCCAGCCCCCGAACAGCAGGAAGGAGCCCAGGGCGGCGCCCAGCACGGCGCTGGAAGCCAGCTCCAGTGAGCGGGCCACCTGGCCCTCACGCCGGGCGTCGTCCCGCCGTTTCGGCGTGGCGTCCTGGGTTTTTTCCTGGAGGGACTGCTCGTCGGCCATGACTGCCCTTCTCTCGCCATCCTTGCCCAGCCCACGCGCCGCAAAGGCAGAAAATGCCCGCGGAAAACGGCGTGGAACGGCTTGGCAGGGAGTGGGGCAAATCCTGGGCCGGAACTTGGAAGTCCGGGACTTCCGGAGCGCCCGGTGCGGGAGTCCGGCCCCGGCTCAGAGGGCGAGGACCAGCTCCACCGGGCAATGGTCGCTGCCCGTGACCTGGTCCAGGATCTCGGCCCGGCGCAGGGCCGGCAGGAGATCGGGCGTAAGGAAGAAGTAGTCCAGGCGCCAGCCCACGTTGCGCGCACGGGCGCCGCCGCGCTGGCTCCACCAGGAATAGCGCCCGGCGGCCGCGGGCTGCAGCTGGCGGAAACTGTCCACCAGCCCGGGCTGGCGGCGGCCGCCGGTGAAGGCGTCCAGCCAGGCGCACTCCACGGGCAGAAAGCCGCTGGTGCCGCGGTTTTCTTTGGGCCGGGCCAGGTCGATCTCGCGGTGCGCCGTGTTGACGTCGCCGCAGACCACCAGCCGCTCGCCCAGGGCCTGGCGCGCCTCGCACAGCCCCTGGAACATCTCGTAGAAGGCCAGCTTGTACTCCAGCCGCTCCGGGCCCGCGGTGCCGTTGGGAAAGTAGACGCCCAAGAGCAGCAGGTCGTCCCGGCGCCAGCCGCAGACCCGGCCCTCGCCGTCCCACTCCGCCAGGGCGGGATCCAGCGTCGCCAGGCCGGCGAAGAGCTCGCCCTCCACGCGGCTGAACAGCGCCGTGCCCGAATAGCCCGGCCGCTGGGCCGGATGCCAGACCTGGCGATAGCCCAGCTCCTCCAGCGCTTGGGGCAGGTGGCCGGGCAGCTGCTCCGGGCGGGCCCGGACTTCCTGCAGGGCCAGCAGGTCCGGGCGCTCGGCGCCCAGCCAGTCCAGGAAACCCTTGCCCAGGGCCGCGCGCAGCCCGTTGACGTTCCACGAGATCAGCCGCAGGGGGGCGGGATGGGCCATGTTCAAATCCTTTCCGGTGTAGGAATGCCCAGCAGGTCCAGGCCGCGGCGCAAGGCCGCGCCCACGGCGGCCACCAGCGCGATGCGCTGGGCGGCCAGGCGCGGGTCGTCCACCCGGTCGAAGACGCTGTGTGCGTTGAAGAAGCGCGAGAAGCAGCGCGCCAGCTCGTAGGTGCGCTGGGCCACCCGGGCCGGGTTGAGCTGGGCGGCGGCCAGCCGGACTTCCCGCGGCCAGAGGGCCAGGGTCTTGAGCAGCTCGATCTCTTCGGGCTCCACCAGCAGCTCGAAACTCTGCTGCGGGTCCGGCTCCAGGCCGCTCTTGCGCACCAGGCTGCGGATGCGGGCGTGGGCGTACTGCAGATAGGGACCGGTGTTGCCCGCCAGGTCGATGCTCTCCTCCGGGTCGTAGAGCATGTCCAAGCGGGGATTCACTTTGAGTACGAAGTATTTGACCGCGGCCAGGGCCAGCTGGCGCACGATTTCGTCCTTCTCCGCCTCCGGCAGGTCCGAGCGCTTCTGGCTCTCCTCCAGCACCCGGCGGCAGGCCAGCTCCAGTTCGTCCAGCAGGTCGTCGGCGTCCACCACCGTGCCTTCACGGCTCTTCATCTTGCCGCTGGGCAGGTTGACCATCCCGTAGCTGAAGTGGGTCAGGCGCTCGGCCCAATCGTAGCCCAGCTTGCCCAGGATGTGGAACAACACGCGGAAGTGATGCTCCTGCTCGCTGCCCACCACGTAGATCATCGCGTCGAAGCCCAACTGGCGGTGGCGCATCACGGCGTTGCCCAGGTCCTGGGTCATGTAGATCGCCGTGCCGTCGGAGCGCAGCAGGACCTTGGGCTCCAGGCCCAGCTCCTCCAGCGGGCAGACCACGGCACCGCCGGGCTCGCGCCGGAAGACGCCCCGGGCCAGGCCCTCCTCCACCTCGGAGCGGCCCAGCTTCCAGATCTCGCTTTCGTAAAACACGCGGTCGAAGTCGATGCCCTGCCGCGCGTAGGTTTCGCGGTAGCCGGCCAGCACCCAGTCGTTCATCCGCCGCCAGAGCGCGTGGACATCGGCGTCGCCGGCCTCCCAGGCCTGCAGCAGGACGCGCGCGGCCCCCAGCAGCTCGGACTGGGCCTCGAACTCCGCGTGCTCGGCCTCCGTCGCCGGACCCGTCAGACCCCGTCCCTGGCGCCAGGCGGCCTCCTCCGCCGCCAGCCGGCTGGCGAACTCCACGTAGGAATCGCCCACCAGGTGGTCGCCCTTGCGGCCCGTGTTCTCCGGCGTGCGACCCTCGCCCCAGCGCTGCCAGGCCAGCATGCTCTTGCAGATGTGAATGCCGCGGTCGTTGATCAGGTTGACGCGCGTGACCTCGTGGCCCACCGCCCCCAGCAAGCGCGAGAGCGCGTCGCCCAGGAAGTTGTTGCGCACGTGGCCCAGGTGCTGGGGCTTGTTGGTGTTGGGGCAGCTGAACTCCACCAGGTAGCGCCGGCATTGCTCCGGCGGCAGGGCCAGTTCCGGGCCTGCGGCCAGCCAGCCGCCCAGCACCTCGGCGAACCAGGCGGACTTCTCCAGGCTGAGGTTGAGGTAGGGCCCGTCGGCGCGCACGGCGCAGAGCCCCGGGTGGCCCTCCAGCCGGCGGGCCAGTTCCAGCGCGATCTGCTGGGGCGCGCGTCGGCAGGCCTTGGCCAGCGGAAAACAGCCGAAGGCCAGGTCGCCCAGGGCGGCGTCCGGCGGCAGGTCCAGCTGGATCTCCTCCGGCGGCAGGGTCACGGAAAAACCGGCCTCGACGGCCGAGGAAATCCACTGGGCCAACTGGTCAAGCACGCTCATGCGACTCCCGTCGGGTTGGGGCCGGGCCAGGACTCCAGCTGGCGCAGGCCTTCGTACAAGGCGATGGACACACTGTTGCCCAGGTTCAGGCTGCGTGTGCGGCCCGGCATGGGAATGGTCAGGGTCTGCTCCGGGAACTCGGCCAAGAGGCGCTCGTCCAACCCGCGGGACTCGCGCCCGAAGACCAGGAAGTCCCCGGCCTGGTAAGGGTGGGACGTGTAGCAACGCGCGGCCTTGGTGCTGAAAAAGAAGAAGCGGCGGGAATCGAAGCGCTCCAGCAGCTCGTCCAGGCTGGGCACCACGCGGAAGACCGCGCGTTCCCAGTAGTCCAGGCCCGCGCGCTTCAGCCGGGCGTCGTCCAGGCTGTAGCCCAGCGGCTCCACCAGGAAGAGCCGGCTGTTGGTGCAGGCGCAGAGCCGGACCACGTTGCCCGAGTTCTGCGGGATCTCCGGTTCCACCAGTACGATGTTGAACATGCAGCCTTTCTGTCGCCGTCCGCGCGCGCCCGTTCGCGTCCGCCGAAGGTGCCAAACCCGGCGGCCGGGTACAATTCCCGCGGGCGCGGGCAGCTCCCGAATGGGTCGCTGGGCCAGAGAATTCCCTTGCGGGGGGAAACCCATCGTACATTCCACAGTTGAAGGGCCTGCGCAACGGGCCGCCTGCCGCGGCCGATTTCCCGCCTGCCCGACGCAGGCCTTCGCATCGACCTCAGAAAGGAGGCGCACATGTCCCAACTCTGGAACCGCCCCAGCGCGCGCGCGCTGGTCCTCTTGCTCCTCGTGCTCATCAGCCTGCCCGCCGCCGCCAGCCGGCGCGGCTCCGAGCCGCGACTCTCCCTGGAACTGGAACGCAGCGAAGCCTTCACGGGCGAACCCTACGGGGCCCGCATCGCCGTGCGGTCGGACGGCTTCGTCTATTTCTACTCGCTGGATTCCCAGGGCTACGTCAGCCTGCTCTACCCGGTCCTGGCCGAGGATGGCCGCGGCCAGGTCCGCGCCGGCGACACTCTCTGGCTGCATCCCCTTTACGCGGGCAGCCAGGCCGGGCTGGAACAGCTGGTGGCCGTGCACACGCGCGAGTACCGCCCCATCCGCGCCTCGCGTCAACACTTCCTTGCCCCGGATCCCCAGGATCTGCCCGACGTCAACGCCCGCCTGACCCGGGTGGAGAAGGAACTGGACAACTACGCCACCGGCCTGCTCTCGGTGATGGAGACGGGGGTGACCCAGCTGGCCCAGGTGGACGAGGAAGTGGAAGAGGACGAGGACGTCTCCGTGGGGATCGTCATGCACCACCACGTCTACGACTACTGGTGCCCCTACTGCGACTGCTGGCATCCGGCCTGCACGCACGACCACTGCTGGTGCAGCTGGGAGGTCGTGCACCACTACCATGGCTACTACCGCTACCACCACTGCTTTTTGTGGGACGGCTGGCACCCCTGGTGGCGTCCGCCCGTGGTCTACATCTACCTGCAGGGCGGCAGTCCCTGGGACTACGACACGCGGCCCTGGCGCAGCCGCCGGGTCTGGGCCGAGCGCCGGCACTACTCGGACCGCTGGCGCAGCCTGGAGACCCCGCGCATCCAGGACCGGGACGCCTGGCGCGAGCCGCCCCGGCGCCAGTCCACGGACAAGCCCGAGTTCATCAACCTGAAGAAGCGCCTGGACGTGGACACGCCCAGCCTGGCACCGCGCGCCCCGAGCGTGATCAGCACCGAACCCGACCTGCCGGGCCTGCCGGACAAGCCGCGCGACGGTTCGCGACCCTCCACGCTGAGCACGGGACCGGGCTCGGTCCAGCGGCCCACGCCCCAGGTGGACGCGCCGCCGGCCTCCAAACCCAAGCCCAAGCCCGCGACCACCAGCGGGAAGGGCAAGAAGAAAAAGGCCCCCGCGGTGACACCGGACAGCCGCAAGGACAAGGACGACTCCAAACCGGAGAGCAAGCCCGAGGCGAAGCCCGAGCCCAGGCCGGAACCGGCCAAGCCGAGCAAGCCCTCCAAACCGCGTCCCGGTCACACATCCTGAGCGATTGAAACAGAAAAACGCGCAAGGGGCTTCCGAGGAAGCCCCTTTCTCTGACCGCCGGTTCGAGTCGGCCGCCTCACAAGTAGGCCACCCAGGGGACTTGAACCCCCAACCTGCGGTTTACAAAACCGCTGCTCTACCAATTGAGCTAGAGTGGCGTGCGCGGAGCGCAAGATAGAAAACCCGGCAACCCGCGTGTGACACCGGGCCTCGCCCCGGTTTTCTACCTTGGAGCCATGAAAGGACTGATCGGCATCGCCGGCAACATCGGAGCCGGCAAAACCACCCTGACCGACTGGCTGGCCCGCCGCCTGAGCTGGGATCCGCACTACGAGAGCGTGGCGGACAACCCCTTCCTGCAGGACTTCTACGGCGACATGGGCCGCTGGGCCTTCCACCTGCAGATCTACTTCCTGCAGTCGCGCTACGCGGATCACCTGCGGTTGTGCGAGGGGGAGCGCGGGGCCGTCCAGGACCGCACCATCTGGGAAGACGTGGAGATCTTCGCGCGTAATCTCTACCAGATGGGACACATCAGCGAGCGCGAGTGGCTCACCTATTACCGGCTCTTCCACAACATGTGCCAGTTCCTGCGCAAGCCCGACCTGCTGATCTACTTGCGCGCCTCGGTGGACACGCTGCAGGCCCGGATCCGCACCCGCGGCCGCAGCTACGAGCAGAACATCAGCCCCGAGTACCTGCAGCGCCTCAACCTGCTCTACGAGGACTGGATCGGCCGGATCCGCGACATCCCGGTGATCATGGTGGACGCCGACCACCTGGACATCTACTCCGACCGGGCCAAGATGCGCCAACTGCTGGATTCCGTCGAGGCCGAACTGGCCCGCCGCCAGCTGAGCCTGGCTCTGGGTCACCTGGCGCCGCCCCAGGACGCCTTGCGCTGACGGCAGCCCGCCCCCTTCCCGACCCCGAGCATCCCGCTGTATTCGTCCCGCGTTACGGCAGTTCGGCGCGCACCCGGTACAGGCCCGCACTCTGGGGCAGGTGCGGCGGGCTGAGCCAGCTGGGCTCCGTCACCGTCACCAGCCGCAGCCAGGCGGCCTGCTCCGCATCCCACTGCTCCAACTGGTAGGCCAGGGCGGCGGGCAGCTCGTCCCAGCTGAAGAGCAGGCGCTGGTCGGACTGATGCACGATGGTCAGCCGGATGAGCGGCGGCGGCGGCCAGGCCGCAGCAACGGCCGCCGCGCGTCCCAGGTTGAGCCGCCCGCCCGTGACCGTCAGGCCCGCCAGCGTGGGCAGGGGATCCACCGCCTCCAGCAGCAGCTCCTTGAGCGCCAGCGCGCCGGCCGGCGGATCGTCCCGCAGCACGTGGGCCAGGCTGTCCGAGGCCACCGCGTGCAGGAGGGCCACGGCCCCGCTGACGTGGGGGGCCGACATGGACGTGCCGCTCAAGTAGGTCGTCGCGCTGTTGAGGTAGGTGGAGAGCACCTGGGTGCCCGGCGCCCCCAGGTCGATGGAGAGCGCGCCGTACGCGCTGCTGGGGTTGCGCAGGTCCTGGTTGGTCGTGTTGGTGCAGGTGATCAGGAAGTCCGACGGGCAGCTGGTGGGCACGTCGCCCTGCAGGTCCACGTTGGCGTTGATGTTCATCGTGGCTGCCACGGAGAGCACGCCCACCGCGCCCAGTGCGTCGTACATGTCGTTCCAGGCGGGGTACTCGCCCGCCGCGCAGTTGGCGTAGTTGACCCCGAAACTGGAGTTGGCCGCCACCACGTTAGCCCCCTGCAGACCCGCGCTCTCCAGCCAGCGGCTCTTCTGCTCCAGCACGTAGTTGTAGGCCGCGACGGCCACGCTGGTGGTCGTGCTGCTGCCGCAGACGGTCATCAACTCCACGTCCCAGTTGACGCCGCAGACCATGTTGAGGTTGTTGCCGCGCGCGCCCACGATCCCCGAGACGTGCGTGCCGTGGCCGTTGAACACCAGGCTGCCGCTGCCGCTGTAGGCGTTCCAACCGTGCAGGTCGTCCACGTAGCCGTTGCCGTCGTCGTCCAGTCCGTTCTGCGATTCGCCCGGATTGGTCCAGACGTTGGGGGCCAGGTCGGGGTGCGCCAGATCCATCCCACCGTCCACCACGGCCACGACGATCCGTCGTCCCAGGGGGTCCGTGCCCCCCGTGGCGAGATCCCAAGCCTCCGGCGCGTCGATGTCCGCGTCGCTGGCCTGCTGCAGGGCCCACTGCTGGGCGAAGGCCGAATCGTCGGGCAGCAGGCGTTCTTCCACGAAGTGGTCGGCCTGGGCCCAGCGCAGGGCGGGATGCTCGCGCAGGGCGGCCAGCCCCTCCGCCAGCGGCAGGCCGTCCAGGCGCACCAGGGCGATGCCCAGCCGCGGGCTGAGCAGGCGCTCCACGTGCCAGCCCGGCGCGTCGAGCCGCGTGCCGGCCTCGGCCAGGCTCAGCGGGGACTGGAAGCGCACGAGGGCCTGGTCCGCGACGACGCCGGGGGCCGCGGCTGCGGGCCGCGGGCCGAGAGCCCACACACAGGCTGGAATCAACAGACCGATTCTCACGGGAACTCCTTTGCTTCCATCCGCCGCCAGCGACTTGCCGAACTCAAGCTAGCCTTGCCCGGCGCTGCCGCGCAAGCCCGAAAAGCCGCGGGCAAGGTTGGCAAGCCCTTGCGGGCTTTCCTACGTTTCCACTGTCAAGGTTTTGACGACTTCGCTCGCCATTCCCAAGAGAGTCCCTCGCATAACAAGGAGCAGCGTATGTCCACGTTGAAAGACCGGCTCGCGGCCGCCATTCCTCCCATGCAGGCGGAAATCAAGCAGTTGCGCGCCGAGCACGGCAACAAGGTTCTGGGTGAGTGCACCATCGACCAGGCTTACGGCGGCGTCCGGGACGTGACCTGCATGGTCACCGAGACCTCCCTCTTGGACAAGTTCGAGGGCATCCGCTTCCGCGGGCTCTCCATTCCCGAGTGCCAACAGCAGCTGCCGCACCATCCCGAGGGCGAGGAGCCCCAGCCCGAAGGCATCTTCTGGCTGATGCTCACCGGCCAGGTGCCCACCAAGGCCGAAGTGGACGGCCTCACCCAGGAGTGGCGCGAGCGCTCCACGGTCCCCGCCCACGTCTTCAAGACCCTGGACGCCCTGCCCGTGGACGCCCATCCCATGACCCAGTTCTCCGCGGCCATCCTGGCCCTGCAGACCGAGAGCCAGTACGCGGCGGCCTACCGGCGCGGCATGAACAAGAAGGACTACTGGTCCTGGGCCTATGAAGACACCATGGACCTGCTGGCCCGCCTGCCCCAGGTGGCGGCCTACATCTATCGCCGCACCTACAAGAACGGCGTGCACATCGCCCCGGACCCCACCCAGGACTGGAGCGGCAACCTGGCGCACATGCTGGGCTACGACAGCCGCGAGTTCCGCGAGCTCATGCGCCTCTACCTGACCATCCACTGCGACCACGAGGGCGGCAACGTCAGCGCGCACACCACGCACCTGGTGGGCAGCGCCCTGAGCGATCCCTACCTGTCGCTCTCCGCCGGCATGAACGGCCTGGCCGGCCCTCTGCACGGCCTGGCCAACCAGGAAGTACTGCGCTGGGTCTTCGAGTTCCGCGAGAAGCTGGGCGTGGACGTCCCCTCCAAGGAGCAGCTCGAGGCGGCGCTCTGGGACACGCTGAACAGCGGCCAGGTCATCCCGGGCTACGGCCACGCCGTGCTGCGCAAGACCGACCCGCGCTACATGGCCCAGCGCGAGTTCGCCCAGAAGCACCTGCCCAACGACCCGCTCTTCAAGTTGGTGGGCATGATCTTCGAGTCCGCGCCGGACATCCTGCTCAAGCACGGCAAGGCCAAGAATCCTTGGCCGAACGTGGACGCCCACTCGGGCTGCCTGCTGGTGCACTACGGCATGGACGAGTACGACTACTACACCGTGCTCTTCGGCGTCAGCCGCGCCCTGGGCGTGCTGGCCAGCCTGATCTGGGACCGCGCCCTGGGTCTGCCCATCGAGCGGCCCAAGACGGTCACCACGGAGTGGATCAAGGAATTCGTCAAGAAGGCCTGATCGACCCGCGTCTTCACCCAGGGGCGGCCCTTCCGCGGAGGGGCCGCCCCTTTTTGTGGCGCGTTCCCGACCTTGTGTCCGGCGACGCCCCGCAGCGGCGCGCCGCCCTCACTCTTGCGGTACCGGCGCGCACGCGGCCGGAGCGCCGCGCTCACCGGCTGGAAGGACAGGCTTTCGATGCACATCATCTCCGCCTCGCGGCGCATGGACCTGCCCGCCTTTCAGCTGCCGGCCTTTCTGGCGGCCCTGCGGCGGGGCTGGCTGGACGTGCCCCACCCCTTCATGGGCCAGCGCCAGCGCGTGGACCTGCAGGGGCCGGAGGTGGCGGGCATCGTCTTCTGGACCCGACGCCCGGCGGCCCTGCTGCCCCACCTGGACGAACTCCGCGCCGTCTATCAGGACCGCCTGCGAATCCAGGTGACTCTGACGGGCCTGCCCCCGGAGCTGGAGCCGCGCGCGCCGCGGGAAGAAGAGGTGGTGGAGGCCTTGCGCCGGCTCTCGCTGGTGCTGGGGCCCGAGCACCTCACGTGGCGCTTCGATCCCCTGCTGCTGAGCACGCTCACGCCGCCCGACTGGTGGGTGGAGACCTTCGCCCGGCTCTCCGCCCGGCTGGAGGGCCGGGTGCGCGAGGTCACGCTCTCGTGGCTGGACCTGTACTCCCGGGCCCGGCGCAACCTGCTGGTGCTGGAACGCTCGGGCGTGCGGCTGCAGAATCCCGACGCGGCCACGCGCCGCGAGCTGCTGGACCGGCTGGCCGGACTGGCCCAGCGCCACGGCCTGCCGCTCACCGCCTGCTGCGAACCCGAGATGCTCGAGCACGGCGCGCTGCGGCCGGGCGCCTGTCTGGACGCCGCCTGGTTCGAACAGCGCAACGGCCTCTTGCCCGGCGCCCTGGGCAGCCAACCCAGCCGGCCCGGTTGCGGCTGCGGGCAGTCGCGGGACGTGGGCATCTACAATTCCTGCGCCTTCGGCTGCCGCTACTGCTACGCCAACGCCAAGCCCTGGGAGCAGGCGCCGGCGGATCCCTGGCAGCCCGCGGCCGACAGCGTCTGATGTAGAATGAATCCCCTGCCGGGGTGGTGAAATGGCAGACACGGCAGACTTAAAATCTGCTGCCCGCAAGGGCGTACGGGTTCAAGTCCCGTTCCCGGCATCTCGAACTCACCGTAAAACTCACCACAGAGACACAGAGGCACAGAGGCACAGAGGCACAGCCAAGGTATAGAGCAAGACTCCACTAGAGTCCACTCCCCACTTTTCTATTGACTGGGACTCTGTGTCTCTGTGACTCTGTGTTGAAGATTCTCTGGCGGTGAGCTACTTGGAGAGGACCAGCTTGTGCGTGGAGACGCGGCTCTCGCTCTCCAGGCAGGCGAAGTAGACGCCCGAGGCCTGCCGGCCGCCGTCGAAGGCCACGCTCTGGGTCTGGCCGCCCGTCACGCCCTCGAAGAGCAGGGCCACTTCCTGGCCGGTCAGGTTGTAGACGCGCAGGCTGACCGACTCGCCGGCGGGCGCCTGGAAACTGAGCAGCGTGTTGGGGTTGAAGGGATTGGGCTGGGCGCCCAGAATGGCGAAGTCATCGGGCCGCGCCGCCACCGGCACTTCCGGCGCCAGGACCTCGCCCGCGACCCAGAACAGCAGTTCGTGACCCTGCGGCCCACGCGAGAAGTCCAAATCGCTGCTCTCCTCCCGGCGCAGCGCGTAGTGGCCGGGCTTCCAGAGCAGCGGCGCGCCCAGTACGTGGGGATAGTCGTCCCGGCGCTCGGCCCAGACCCAGAAGGCGCCGGAGAGCCTGAGTTCCTCCTCCACCTCGAACTCCCAGAGGAATTCCCCGCCCGGACTGAGCAGGCGGTAGTCGGCGCTCCACAGCTCGCGACCCGGCCGGCCGCCCTCGTCTTCCAGGATGTGCAGGCGGATGGTCTTGCCGTCGGCGCGGTTCTCCGGATCGCAGAAGCCAATGCTCACGCGGCGCGGGGCGAAGTCGCCCAGCTCCAGCCCGGGCAGGTCGTCCACGAACAGCAACGGATCGCCACCCGTGAAGTAGGCCTCCGCTTCCTGGAAGCTGTAGCCGAACTCCAGCTGACCCGCGGGCAGAACCTCCACGGGACCCAGCCAGAGGGAGTCGTTGCCCGGGCGGTCGTCGCGCGCGTCCTCCAGCCAGGCCAGCAGGTCGTGGGGACCGGCGCTCGGGGGCACCCAGCAGGTGCCTGCCGCGTGGGTCTCGCCGGCGGCCAGCGGCCGGGCGCTGGGCACGGTCAGGGCCGTCTCGCCGTCCAGACTGAGACGCAGCTGCAGCGGCGGACAGGCGTCCCGGCCCTGGTTGCGCACCTGCAGCAGCACGTCGCAGGGCAGGCCGGCCGTGCGCGGGTAGGCCGGCACCAGATTGCGCAGATTGACATCGCGGCCGGGCAGCGGCCGCCCGCTGATCCGCACCTGCTCCAGCCAGACCAGGCCCAGCGGATCGTCCTCCACTCGGCGCGGCGCGCTCAGGGCAAGGCTCCAGCGCAGCCGCACGGCCTGGCCGGCCCAGTCGCTGAGTGAGACACGCGGGGCATCGGCCCCGGCTTCCAAGCGGCCGTGCCAGAGCGGCTGCCAGTCCGGCGTGCCGTCCACGGCCAACTCGAGCTTCCACTCGCCTCGCAGCTCGCCCCCGCAGGAATCTGCCAGACCCGGCCGGAACTCCAGCCAAAGCTCGTGCTCCGGGGGAAGTTCCCAGCGCGGCGAGGTCAAACTCGAGCCCGGCCCCGGCCGGGGCACCCACGTCAGGGCGGGCTCGCCGCTCAGCGGGGAGCGCCCTATCTGCCAGGGCGCGCGCGTCCGGCCTGACAGCGCCTTGAGGGTGGCGGGCTGGGAGGGATTGTCGGCGTCGCTCTTCAACTGGACCGTCGAGCCCGCCTGCACCAGGATGTCGTCCACCTGCATGCCGCTTAAGCGCGCGCCGTCCGGCGTGCGGGCGTCGCTGCAGAAGGCGAAGCGGAAGGCCAGCTTGTGACCCGCCCAGGCGCCCAGGTCGCGCTGGACCCGGCGCCAGTCGGAGCGCCCGCTCCAGCCCGGCACCTCGTCCCCCAGCCCGAACTCGTGGCTGAAGGCGTAGAGGTTGTCGCACGTGTAGTCGTGGGAGAGGCCGGTCAGCACGCGCCAGGGGCCGCCGTCCACGGAGATCCAGAGGTTGCCGCCGTCCCAGCCGTCCGAGCCGGGCGGGGTGTCCTGCGGGGCCTCGGTCTGGTAGCGCAGGCGGAAACTCAGGCGGGAATTGCGCTTGATGGAGATGGCGGGAGTCTCCAGCCAGTCCAGGCTCAGGTCGGCGTAGCCGCCCTCGTCGCGGCCCAGCCGCCAGCTGCGCCCGCGGTGGGCCTTTTGGCTTGAAGGCCGCCACTGCTCCACGGCCGGCTCCGGCAGGCCCAGGTCCCAGCCGGCGCCGTCGCCGATCCGCGCGGCGCCGCCTATCAACACACCCGTCCCCGCCTCCACCGCCCGGGGCAGCGGCACGCGGCCCCACTCGTCCGTGGACGGGGCGGGCAGCGCCGGCAGCAGGCGTGCGGCCAGCAAAAACAGGCCAAGCAGCCACCATCCCGGTCGGGCCGGTGAGCTGTTGATTCTGGAACATGTGGTGCGCCGCGAGCGATTCACAGCGCGATCAGGCTTGTGATCATGGTTTTCCAAGGTAGGGTTTGCCACACTGCGGAGCAACGGGACGCCCCGGACGCCCCGATCACCCCCAACGCGAGCCGTGCATGAGCCCCTCTTCCGCCTGTCGCACCGCCCTGGCCCTCTGGCTCGGCCTGGGTCTGCCGTCCCTGCTGCCGGCGGGCGACGAGCTGCTGCTGGACAGTCCGCGCGGCCCGGCCTTTGCCGCGGCCAGCCGCGCCTGGCTGCTGGAGCGCGACTCGAGCGCGCCGCCCGCCGCCTGGCCCCTGCCGCGTCGGGACTGGCGCGCGGCCCCGGCCACGCCCGTCCTCCACTGGCTGGACCAGACCCGCCCGCTGGGCACGGAGCCGGGTCCCTGGCTGGGCGTTCAGTTGGACAGCCTGCGCGTGGCGCTGGGACTGCGGCTGGAGAGCCGGGGCTGGAGCCTGCGTCAGGACAGCACGGGCCGGCTGGCGGAGAGCGCCAACGGGCTGGACCTGGAGCTGAGCTGGGGCACGGGTGGCGGGGCCTGGCTGCACGTGCGGGACGCTGGGGTGAGCGGCGCCACGGACTGGACGACCCATCCCCTGTTCCAGGACCGCGAGATCTGGCGCTGGAGCGAGATCCAGACGGACGGCAGCCTGACCCACGACGAGCAGCGGGCGGGGGCCGTGCTGGAATGGCCGCTGGGTTCGGGCCGCGCCCGGCTGGCCCTGCTGCGCGACCACCTGCGCTGGGGCTCGGGCCTGCTGCGCACGACGATCCTTCAGGGGGACCGCGCGCCCGCTTGGTCCCAGTTCCTCTTCCAGGCGGATTGGGGACCCCTGCGCTACACCCAGACCGTGGGCGAGCTGTTCAGCGGCGAAGCGGACAGCTTGCTGGCCCGGCGGGACGCCTCGGGTCTTGTCAAGCTGCCCTGGCGGGAGAAGTGGCTGGCCGCCCACCGGTTGGACTGGACGGGCCGCTGGGGCGGGCTGGGGATCAGCGAGCTACTGGTGCTGGGCGACCGCCGGCCGGGCCCCGGGGCCTTGCTGCCCACGGGCCTGTTCTGGAGCGAACAGCACGCCGCGGGCGACCGCGACAACGTTCTGCTGGCCCTGGACGGCCGGTTGCGACTGCCGCGGCAACTGCCCGGCGCCTGGGACCTGCACGGCGAACTCTGCGTCGACGACTATTCGTTGTCAGACCTGGGTGGCGCGGCCGAGGGCCAGCGCACGGCCTGGCTGGCGGGCCTGAGTGGCTGTCCCCTGCCCGTGACGGAGGGCCGGGCCATGCGGCTGGGTCCGCTGACCCTGCCGGGCATCAGCTGGCTCACCGCGGAATGGACCCAGGTGCGTCCCTATACGTACGGGCATTTCTATTCCGTCAACCGCTTCGACCACGGCGGCCAGTCCCTGGGCGCCACGGCCCAGCCCAACTCGCGCGTACTGGACTGGGAATGGCGCCACGAAGCGCCGGGACCGCGCCTGCGGGCAGGCCGGCTGGAACTGGCGGGGGTTTGGATTCTGGCTCTGCGCGGCAGCCGGCTGGAACACGGCGCCAATCCGCTGGGCGAGAACGTGGGCGGCGACCGGCTGCTACCGCACCGCGAGGGTCTGGATGCGCCGGAAGCCCCCTTCCTGGCCGGGCTGCGCGAGGAGGACAGCTGGCTGCGGCTGGGGCTGGAGGGCGCCTGGCGCGTGGAGTGGCGCCGGCGGACTCTGGGCAGTCTGGTGCTGGGGATGGGAGTCGCGACGCTGGAACAACGCCGGGCGGGCGTGTCCGAGCCGAAAGCGCGGGCGCTGGACTGGAGCCTGGCCTGGCGCAGCCCCTTATGACGCGCGGCCCCTGCTGGAGCGGGCGCGTTGCACGGGGAGGCCCGGTTTGCCACCTTGCGGCCAGTACCCCGTGGTGTAATGGTAACACCTCAGTTTTTGGTACTGATGTTCCTGGTTCGAATCCGGGCGGGGTAGTAGGGACACGGCATGCCGTGTCCCTACGCGTTTCCAGACTGTCCGGCCGGTCTCACTCGCAGCGGGCCCGCACCTGATAGAAGCCAAGCCCCGGGCCCTCCACCGGCAGCTCCCACTGCGTTGAAACCGTGCTGCCCACCGGTGTCGCCACACCCCAGGCCCCGTCCAGTTGCAGGATTTCGTAGTCCCAGGCCCCCGGCACCTCTCCCCAGGCCAGCCTCACCCGCGGCGCCTCCGGCGTCCCCGCCGTCTCGGCCAAGACCAGCGGCACGTCCACAGGCTGGCAGGCCGGCCGCAGCCGTACCTCGTCCAGGCCCGTCGTCTCCTGCACGGCCGCGCCGTACTCGGCCATGATGAACAGGGCCTCCACTTGACCCAGCACGGACTGGAAGGTCGCGGCATCGGGCTGGGCGCCGTTCATCAGGATGAAGTTCTGGGGTTCCAGCGCCAGGTCGTAGCTGGACCAAGCCGGGCTGGGCAACGGGATAGGCGCTCGTAGAACCGTGCCGTTGCCCCCCACCACGATCACGAAGGACTCGCTGGTCCAGTTGCTGTGCGTGCTGCGCAGGCAGAAGGTCAGCCGACCGCCGCTCCAGTCCTGATTCTCCGGCAATTGCTCCACCGGCAGGCTGAAAGCGTAGCTGTTGCTGCTGGGGTCCGCCCGCTGCACGTGGCCGCCCACGCAGCCGCCCGCCGTGCTGTGGCTCAGGCTGTACTGGGCCAGGGGCGGATAATAGGGTCCGGCCGTGTCCAGGTCCGCCACCACCCAACCCTGGGGATCCGTATCGAAGCTCCAGTGCCAGGCCGCGCGCGGGGCGGAAACCAGTAGCAGGCCAAGGCCCAGGCCCGCCAGCCCGCTCCGGCCCCAGCCGGCGATGCTGTGTCGAGTGTTCATGCCTTCTCCCAGATGCTTGGTGGATCCGCAAGCCAGGGAGGGAAGCAACTCGCACGCCAATGAAGAAAAGCTCATGCCCAAAGCGGGCAAATGCTCTTTGTTCCGCATTTGATCAAAGAGCACCGGCTCATGCCGTCGGAAATTGAACAGTCCGGTGCCACGTGGCCCGCGCCTAGCGGCCCGCGCGTAGCAGTCCGCGCTCAGCAGTCCGCGGGTTTGATGATCACGCCCGCCCGGCTGCGCGCGTTCATCAGCACCGAGATGGGCTGCTCCAGCCGCAGGTGGCGCACGAAGTCCCCGCGCTGAAAGGCCGGCTGGCCCAGCAACCAGCTCCAATCCAGTTCGCCCTGACCCTGCTCCGGGTTCACGGTGAAATAGCCGATGCCCAACGCAGTCAAATTCTGGAAAAAGTGCGAGCCCTGGGAGGGCGTGACGATCAGGTCGCGGAACCCCGCCTCCACGATGACGCGCACGGCGCTGATCTGGTCCCAGCTGACGGGGATGCCCAGCCAGGGGTCCGAACTGCCCCAGCGCCCCACGCCCACCAGCAGGTAGCCGCGCTCCTCCTGCACCAGTTGGCGATTGAAGGCGCCCACTTCCGCGGCCACCTGGCGCGTGTGGCGGCGCTCGAAGCTCTCCACGTCCACCACCAGGATGTCGCGCAGATCGTCCAGCCGGCCGGCGCCCAGGACGGACTCGCTGCGGCAGATCACCTGCTCCGGCTCCGCCTCCAGGCTCAGCTCGTCCAGTTCCATCGAGAGCACCATCGGCCGCATCTGCAGGATGGAAAACTCGCGCCGTTCGCCGCTGGCGGGAAAGAGGTTCACCGCGAACTCCAGCTCCACCGGGCGGCTCATGCCCCGGGCGCCAACCCGCAGCAGGCGCGAGAGAATTTCAGCCAGGGGAAAGAGCTCGTGCTTGAGCACCGGGGCGAAGGAGACGAAGCGCTGGCCCGCCCGGGAGAGGCCGTCGAAGACGGCGTCGTTCTCGTGCGAGTAGACCGAGCCCACCCAGGCCAGGCTGCCGTCCTGCTCCGCCTGTTCCAGCCCCAGCAGCTCGAGTTCGGCGCCTTCGGCCGCGCCCACGTGGCTGTCCTGGCTGACCCGCAACGCGTAGAACTGCTTCTGCGAGTACTGCAGGGCCTCGCCCGCGTTCATGTAGAGGCCCAGGTGACGCGGATACTTGGGGCAGAAGCGGATGGTCTCGCTGCCCTCGGAGACCAGGTGCCCCAGGCCCAGCGCCACGGAGGCCACGCCGTCCTTGTCCTCTGCCGGCGCCGTGGGATAGAAGTTCGTCGAACGCGCCGTGCCGCTGATCGCCGGATAGTAGACGTCCCCGTGCAGCGCGCCCTGCAGCTTCTGCACGATCACGGCCATCTTCTCCTCCTCCATCCGGTAGGGCGTGGAGCGCATGTAACTCTTGGCCGCGCGCGAATAGGTGGAGGCGTAGACCAGCTTGATGGCGTCGAGCAGCTCGTGCAGGCGCCGGTCCAGCTCCGGCGCGTGGTTGGGCAGCATGATGGTGCGGTAGATGCCGGCGAAGGGCTGGTACTGGCTGTCCTCCAAGAGCGAGGACGAGCGCACGGCCAGCGGATGGTCCATCAGCTCCACCAGGTGGCGCAAATCCAGCTGGAAGAGCGGCGGGAAGATCGCCTGGCGGAAGCGCTGGCGGATCAGCGCGTCGTCGTCGCACTCCAGCGCGAACTCCTGCAGGTCGTTGAGCTCCATGAACTGGTCGAAGACCTCGGTGCAAAGCACCACGGCGGGCGGGATGGAGACGCGCACGCCGGGCCAGCGGTGGCCCAGGTCGCCCAGCGCCAGCAGGTGGCGCACGAAGGACAGACCGCGGGCCTTGCCGCCCATGGAGCCCTTGCCGATCTGCGCCAGGCTGTTGCGCGGATCGAAGGTCTCGGGGTTGAATTCGCTCACCATGCCCCGGGTGCGGGCCTGGCGGTAGGCGCCCAGCAGGTCGATCAGGTAGTGGCGCATGGCCTCCATGCTGGCAAACTCGCTGACCCGGCGCGGCTCCAGCAGGCTGGAGAGCGCGAACTCGGTGCGCGCCTTGAGCCACTTGGAAAAGTGGCCGCGCTCGGCGTGGAAGCGCAGGCTGATCTCGGGGATGCCGGCCAGCTGCTTCTCCAGGCCCTGCAGGTCGCGGGCCCGCGCGATGGGCGTGCCGTCGGGCAGGCGGAAGGTGAAATCGCCGAAGCCGAAGTTGTCGCGCATGAAGTGCCGCACTTCCTTCAAGAGGTTGCGGCTGTTCTTGTGCACAGCGCCCACGCCCAGCCGGTCGCCCAGCTCGTGGACGTGGGGCTGGTTGGACTGCAGCAGGATGGGCAGCTCGGGGCTGACGGCGCGCACGGCCTGGATCAGGTGCATGCCCGCGTCGGGGTCCACCCGGCCCGCGCGGGGAAACTCCAGATCCGTGATGATCCCCAGCAGGTGGTCCTTCTGGGCCTCGAAGGCCTCCCAGGCTTCTTCATAGGTGCGGGCCAGCAGGATCTTGGGCCGCGCGCGCATGCGGATCATCTTGTGGGCGAGGTTCAGGCCCTCGTCCATCAGCCGGTGGGCCTGCTGGACGATCTCGGTGTAGATGCTGGGCAGGTAGGAGCTGTAGAAGCGGACGTTGTCCTCGACGAGGATGATGGACTGCACGCCCATCACGCGGCTGTCGTGCTCAACGTTGAGCTTGTCCTCCACCAGCTTGACGATGGCCAGGAGGATGCGGAAGTCCCCCTGCCAGACGAAGACGTGGTCGATCAGCCCTTCGTCCTGGCTGTTCAGCAGCGGCGCCAGGTGCCGGCTGTCATAGGCCAGCAGGATCACCGGGGCCGTCACGCCCGAGGCGCGCAGCTGGCGCACCAGTTGCAGCACGTGCATGTCGCCCACGTTGGCCGTGAGCAAGATCAGGTCGAAGTGAGCGCCTTGCTGCAGCACGTCCAGGGCCTTGCCCGCCCGGCTGACCCGTGTGATCTTGGGCGCGTGAACGAGGTTGAGGTTGGCGAACTCGCTGGTGATCAGGTCCTGCAGCTGCCCGTCCTGGGCCAGCAGGAAGGCGTCGTACATGCTGGCCACCAGCAGGATGTCGTTCACGCGGTTCTGGATCAGCTCCTGGAAGCCGGCGATGTGGTCGAAGCGGTAGCGGCTCATCAATTTCCTCGCGGGGCGGTGTTGCTGCGCTGGCTCGGGTCTCCTCGGCAAGGTAACACGGCAAGGCCCTCCTTCCCCCTGCAAGGGAGAAGGCACGGCCGGTTAGGCTGGGATGGGGGTTCTCCGCGTCCCTTTCATCTGCCGGAACCCTTGTTTTCCACCTTTCTGCTGGCGCCAGAAAGGTGGAGCCAAAGAGGCGCTTTTTCTCAACGGCTAGAGTCAGGCCACCTCACGGTGGCCTTCCGCTAGCCGCAGTTTGTCCTTCCTGAAGCCGTGTAGTTGGTTCGCGCTTCGCGCTTCACCCAGGTTCTGGTTCAGCCCTGACGGGCTTCACCTCGCGTATCTAACTCATCTTTGAGACTTCGAGCCCTCGTGTTCAAGCGGACTCTCGGATGTGTCACGCCCAACTCAAGCAAAGACCAATCGCCTCTGTGAGCTCTGTGCCCCTGTGTCTCCGTGGTGAAATACCGGACCAGCCTCAGCGCAGCAGCGTCACGGTCCTCGACTGGACCGTGTCCAGGTTGATCCCGAGCGAAATCACGTAGACGCCCGAGGCCAGGCCCGCCGCATCCCAGGTGAAGGCGTAATCGCCTGCCGGCAAGACACCGTTCTGCAGCACGGCCACTTCCTGGCCCAGCATGTTGTGCACGCTGAGCTTCACAAGAGAATGCCGGATCAGGTTGAGCGGAATCCGCGTCACGGGGTTGAAGGGGTTCGGATACGGCTGGCCCAAGCTGGCGCGCTGGGGCCGCGTGGCCGGGTACTCCGGCAAATGCGAGACATCCACCCAATCCAGCAGGGCCGGTACTCCGGGTCCGCCCAGCCAGCCCACGTCCGCCCGCACAGTGCCTTGTGCCGGCCAGGCTGCCCAACCGGGATTTTGGGGATCTTCCGGATCATTCCAACTGGGATCGGGATCCCCGGCGTCCACGCAGGGGGAATCCTCCGCCAGGAGGTACGGGATCTGCGCCCCCTGGGCGAAGCCGGGCTCCGCCACGAAGTTGCCGGTGCCCGCCCAGGGCTCCTGCAGACAGGAATATTCCAGACGCGTCTGCGGCTGCCAACGCGTGGACATGAGCTGAGTGTAAGTATTGTTGGCGCAGAGGATGTTGAGGAAACGAGTGGCAGGAATGTCGAGATATCCAAAACCTTCGATTAAAGAAGGCACGTCGCAGTTAACGATGGTCGCATTACTGACAAGGCCATCGCCATTCGAACCTGCCCATAACGCGTGGGTATAGGAAAAATCTGGGTCCGGCCACGACAACTGCTGGCGTACACTGTCGATCAGCACATTGTGAATGCGCAATTGCGGACCTGCGGCCACCAAGCCTGAACGTCCACCATGGATGATCACATTCCGGATCTCTACCTGCTGGAAGACCCCATTGATGCCGACGTGTAGGTTGCCATCGTCATTGTCTTCCAGTAGGCAGTCCTCCAGCACTAGGGAAGGCATCGGGCCGCTGTAGTACCCCACGGCCACTGTGGACCCCACCTCCGGGTCAAACCAGTCCGTCTTCCATTCCGGGGCGATGTTCGGCTGCTTGTTGTTTCGAAACACGCAACGGCGAAGTGTCAAGGTTCCCATAAATCCAGGGATGTAGGAAAAGACCCGGCCCCGATTCGGCGCAGGCCAAACATCCTCACCAGGAAGTGCCAAAATTGCCGGATAGTCATCCCCATCCAGCACCCAATTGTCCTGGAAGAGGCAGTCCTCGATCACTTGGTTGGGAGAATCCACCGGGTTATACGGCGGCGAAAAACGGAAGATGTCATGGCATGACATGCCATTATCACTCAGTAAACCGGCCCAAGCGCTGGTGTTCCGCTCAAAGCGACAATTGCGCATAGTCACGGCTCCGATACCTAATTGAGCGTACGATTGATCAGAATCGACGGAAAGTGTATCTCCAACAAAATTGTCGGTGTATGTCAGATTCTCCAATTGGCCCAAATGGTAATACTCGACCACAGGATCTATATATGACCCCAGACCAAGGATAGGACCATATGCGGCGATATTCTCCGTCACCAACAGATTCCGCGCATCAAACCAGGTGCCATACGCGGAGAACACGTCATTGCTATTTTCTGTGGGCAGAAGGCGGTTCCCGCGAACGGTCACATCGTCCAGGATCATCGAGTCGACGCATGTGAAGGAGAACATGGAGTTCCCACGAATGGTACAATTCTCTAACCGAAAATGCCTCGCTTCCGTATGGCTGTATCCACCCAGGGCAAGAATATTGGGCGCAACCCCATGCTGATCCACCATGGTGTTTCGAAGCCCTGAGACTTTCACTCGACTCGCGTAGGTATAAGAATTGGCTGTCATGACAAATGAATTTCCGCCATCCACTGCATTGTTTAGAAATGTCAAATCCTCAAGATACACGCTGTCCGCACCGGCCATCACATTAATTCCACCAAATACTGGAGCAGTCGCATTGATGTTTTGGGAAAAACAACAGTGATCCAATCTTACACTTTGTGGTAAAACAAACTGACCCGCTTCTTCAACCATTCGGGACCAAATACAGTATCCGTTGACATTGTATTCTCCATTGTTGCCCGTGAAGAGGCAATCCTTCAGTTCCACACGAGCGCGGGGTTCCAAGTGTACGGCCCCGCCCGTCCACTCACTCTCAATACCGCTACCATTGCGGCTAGCCCAGCCTCCGGTCAAGGTGAACCCATGGACCACTAGCCGGTTGTGACCATGCGAATGGACCTTGATCAGCGTGCCGGTATTGGTGCCGTCAAGGATGGTCTCTAGAATGTCTTGACTGTCCGCGGTTTGAGCGAAGCGCGAGAGGAGGGTCAGGTTGCGGTCCGGGATGTCCAGGTGCTCTTCGTAGCGCCCTGGATCCACCCAAATGGTGTCACAAGGGGGGAGCGCGGCCAGCGCGCCAAGAATTGTAGGCACATCGCCGGGAACGCGCAGCGACGTGGCCTGGGCGGGAACCCAGCAACCCAAAATCAGCATGAGCAGGACGCCGCGCATGGCGCTCTCCTAATGGGTTCGATCCCTCGCCTCGGACACACCGAACACAGGTCTGTGACTCCGTGGTGAAAGCCGTGCCGGGACAGCCGGCGGGCTTTACTTCACATAACCAGCCCGTCTTCGAGTCTTCAAGACTTCGTGTTCAAGCGGACTCTCGGATGCGTCACGCCCAACCCAAGCCAAGACCTATCCAGCCACTGTGCCCCTGTGGTGAAAAGAGCGACAGCCGCAGCCGCGTCATGGTTCTTGCCGGGGACCCTCGCCCAGGCGGCGGAACAGGCGCGACGGGGCCGTCTCGCGGCGGGCGGGGTCCGGGTCCTCCAGCTCGAGCACCAACTGTCTCACGTCGGCGGCAAAGCGGGTTCGATCTTCCGATTGACCGTCTGCCGGGCCTGACTCCACCACCGTCAGGGGAAGCCAGTCTTGGAAGGTCTCCAGTTCCGCCAGTGGGCCGGGCATTGGTCGCAGGTCGCCGGCGGGCCACGCCCAGCCGTCGGATAGGCAGTGCATGGCGGGATCCACCCAGCGCGGAACCTGTCCCACTGGACGACAGCCTAGCCCCGGCCCCACGCAGTGGGACCAATAGTTGCCGCTCCAATCCACCTGGCCGGACGGACGTAGACCGCGGGACTGGACGTAAGGCGCGTACGGGAACTGAACAAATTGGTTGCCGCCTTCGCAGAGGGCCAGGCGGGAATCCTGGAGCTGGATCAGGCCCCGGGAGCACAGGCCGTCCTGGCGCAGCAGATTGCCGGCGTCCGATTCCAGGTGCAGGTCCGAAGCCAGGGCCAGGATCTGGGTAGGAAAATCCGACAGACGCGAGCGCGTCAGCCGAACCTGGCTGTCCAGGGTCAGCAAGCCCAGGCCGGCCCCGCCGGTCGTGGCACGCCAATCGCAGCTGTCCAATCCAGGCTGCAGGGCCCGAACCCCCGCCAGGATCACCGGCGCAAAACTGCGCGTCTGGCTGCCATCAAAGCGGCAATTCCGCAGGGCCAGCTCGCCGCCCTGGACCAGCAGGGCACCCATCCGGGCCGGCATCTTGTCGCCGGCCCGGCTCAAGAACTCGTAATCGGCCAGGCGCGCACGACACTCCAACAGACAGAGCGGTCCCTGCAAGGCGGGGGACAGCCGCGTCGAATCCGCCTGCAGGCTGAGGCTCAGATGGCGGAAGCCCACGCCCTCCGCAAAGCCCTCGTGAATCAGCAACCCGTGGGCCTGCAGCGGAATGGCGCGCCGCGCCGCCGCTGGGCCGATCCAGCAGTCCCGCGCCGCGCCCAGCTCCGGTTGCTGGCTGCCCACCAGGGCCAGCCGGGCGCCGCCGGGCCGACCCAGCCGCAGGCTCCCGTGGGCGACCCGGGAGCCCAAGAACAACCGGGCCTCGGGCGCCAGGCGCAGCACCACGCCGTCGTCCACACGCAGCCGGGGCGAGCGGAAGTCCACCTCCCCCTGCCCTTCATACCAGCCGCGGGCCAGGCGCCGCCGATTCTGCGGGCCGCTCAGCTGCTGGACGGGATAGCGCGGCGTCCAGCCCACGTCCGCCTGGGTCAAGTCGAAATCCAGCGGCGCGCCGGGCGCGCCTGAATCCAGACAAGGAGAATCCCAGCGAAGTCGAAGGTCGCCGTGCGCAGGGTCCACCAGCCGGGCCGCGGGAATGGCGCGCAGGCCGCGCAACTGCGGTAGGCCGCCCAGTTGCGGCAGTTTGTAGGTGGAATCCGCCCCGCACGCGTCGCTCAAACACCACGCAGCCTCGAGTTGTGAGCGGGGAGCCAGCTGGAACCAGGTGACATCGCCGGGGGTCGCGGCGCTGAACAGGCAGGAATTCAACCGGGCCTGCGCGCCGGACTCCAGGCTCAGGAACGAACGGGCCGTGCGGGTCCAGAGCGTGCTGAACTGCAGAGTCAGTTCACCGCCGCTGAGCTCGATCAAGGCCCGCTCGTCGGCCCGTCCAGCGGAGCGCGCATCCTCCAGGCGGCAGTTCTTCAGCCACAAGCGGCCACCCGCCTCCACGCGCACCAGCGGCTCCTGCGAGCCCCGGCGCGCGCGCAGCCGGGCGTTCTCCAGCACCAGGCTGCCGCGGCAGACCAGGGCGGGTGCGGCGCCCGCCCACAGCTCCAGCCCGTCAAGGCACAAGCTGTCGCCGGCGGCCACCACCAGCGAGCGGCGCGCCTCCGCCGAGTGGGTCAGGATTGTCAGCAGGATGAGCAGGAAGGGAGTGGCTTTCACACAACCAAAAACGCAAGCTTTATCCATGCAGACAAGCCGTGATTGCCACCTTTCTGCTGGCGCCAGAAAGGTGGAGCCAAAGAGGCGCTTTTTCTCACCCGCCAGAGTCAGCCCGCCTCCCGGCGGGCTTCCGCTGGCGGCAGTTCGTCCTTCCTGCCACCGAGTAGTTGGTTCGCCTGACGGCTTCACCCAGGTTCTGGTTCAGCCCTGACGGGCTTCACCTCGCGTGACACAAATCGTCTTCGAGCCTTTGTGCCTTCGTGGGTAATGGGTCATAAGGGTGGTGCTGCCACAACCGAGGTCAAGTCCAAGACCTATTCAACCGCTGTGCCTCTGTGCCTCTGTGGTGAGGATCTGCTCCCCTCAGCCCCGGCTCAGGGCCGCCCGGCGAACTCGATCCGGTTGCCGTCGGGATCGGCCACGGCGAACATGGCGAAGACCGGACTGTACTCGGTGTAGGGCAGCAGGATGGTCAGGCCCGCGGCGGCCAGTGAATCGAAACTGGCCCGGATGCTCTCCGTGCCGAAGCAGGGCGCGATCTCGGCGACGGGTTCGTCCATCGGTCGGCTCAGCCGCCCCTCCTCCAGGTAGAGCGTCGCCCCGCCGCCCTGCAGCAGCAGGCCGGGCGGCATTTCTCCCGCCTCCTCGAAACCGAACTGCGTCTTGTAGAACTCGCGTGCGCCCTCCAAGTCGCTGACATAGACGGCCAGCACGTGGAGTTGGCGGACCTGGGTGGTGGGCATGGGCTCTCCTGTCGGCTGGGGCCAAGGGTTCAGCGGATCGGCTCCGGCGGCCCATCCAGCGCCTGGCGCACGCGCAGCGCCAAGTCGCGGATGGAAAAGGGCTTCTGCAGAAAGACCACGTGCGGATCCAGCACGCCGTGGTGGGCGATGACGTTGGCCGTGTAGCCGCTCATGTAGACGCAGCGCAGGCCCGGGGCCAGCTCCGCCAGGGCGGCGGCCAGATCGCGCCCGTTCATCTCGGGCATGATCACGTCCGTCAGCAGCAAGTCCACGCCCGCGGACTGGCGGGCCAACTCCAGAGCGGCGCGCGGATTGCCGCAGGCCAGCACCTGGTAGCCCAGCCCCTCCAACATGCTGCGGCAGAGGTTCAGGATGGCCGCCTCGTCCTCCACCAGCAGCACCGTCTCACCCCGTCCGCGCGGCGCTTCGCCGGCATCGCCGGCCGTCGGTTCCGCTTCGCCGCCCAGGGCCGGCAGATAGATCCGGAACGTCGTGCCCTGGCCGGGTTCGCTGTAGACATTGACGAAGCCCTGGTTCTGCCGCACGATGCCGTACACGGTGGCCAGGCCCAGGCCCGTGCCCTGGCCCAGCGCTTTGGTGGTGAAGAAAGGCTCGAAGAGGTGAGACAGCACCTCCTTGTCCATCCCGCAGCCGTCGTCGCTGACGGCCAGCAGAACGTAGTTGCCCGGCTGGCTGTCGGCGTGCTGATCGCAATAGGCCTGGTCGAAGTGGGCGGAGCGGGTCTCGATGGTGACCTTGCCCACGCCCCGAATGGCGTCCCGGGCGTTGACGCAGAGGTTGGCCAGGAGCTGGTCGAGCTGCGAGGGATCCATGTGCACGGTCAGGGGCGGCGCGCCGGGCCGCCAGCTCAAATCGATATCCTCGCCGATCAGGCGTTTGAGCATCTTCAACATGCCGGCGACGGTCTCGCTTAAGTCCAGTTTGCGCGGCGCCACGGCCTGCTTGCGCGCGAAGGCCAGCAGCTGGCGCGTCAAGTCCGCCGAGCGGCGGGCCGCCTTGTGGATTTCTTCCAGGTCCGCACGCACGGACTGCTCCGCCGGGACCTCCGCCAGCGCCAGCTCGGCGTGCCCGAGGATCACGCCCAGCATGTTGTTGAAGTCGTGGGCCACGCCCCCCGCCAGCCGGCCGATGGACTCCATCTTCTGCGCCTGCTGCAGTTGGTCGCGCAGCCGCGCCTGCTCCTGTTCGGCCTTGAGCCGCTCGCTGATGTCGATTCCGATGCCCGTGAAGTAGCTGCGCCCGCCGATGGTCACCGGCACGCCCGTCAGGTAGAAGGGGGCGCGACTGCCGTCCTTGCGGGTCAGCTCGGCCTCCACCTCGCCGTGGCCCTGGGTGCCCATCCGTTCCAGGGCGGCCACCACGCGCGTCCGGGTCTCCTCGTCGGGATACCAGTCCAGCACGCTGCGGCCCAGCAGCTCCTCGTCCGAAAAGCCGGTCCACTCGGAGTGCTTGCGGTTCCAGCGCACCAGCCGGCCGGATTCGTCGTAGAGGTAGATCATGCCCGGCACGCTGTCCAGCAGGGCCTGGGTGAACTCGCGCTCGCGTTGCAGGTCCTCCTCGGCGCGTTTCTGCTCCGTCACGTCCCGGGCGATCAGCAGCAGCAGCTCCTCGTCGCCCACCCGCAGGGTTTCGGCGGACAGGCGCATGTCGATCAAGGTCCCGTCCCGCCGCCGCACCCGGGCCTCCACGTCGCGCAAGTGGCCCTCGGCGCGCAGGCGGACCAGGAAGCGGTCGCGTTCCGCCGGGTCGGCCCAGAGCTTCAACTCCCGCGAGGGGCGCCCCACGGCCTCGGCCCGCGTCCAGCCCAGCTGGCGCGTGAAGCCTTCGTTGACCTCCACCAGCCGGCCCGTGGCCGGATCCGACAGGCTGATGGCGTCCGGCGAGGCACGGAAAGCACCGGCGAATTTCTCCTCCGATAGGCGCAGGGCGGCCTCCGCGGCCTTGCGCTCGCTGATGTCCACGTCCATGCAGACGAAGCCCGGCTCGCCCTCGCCCATGGGGATGGCGAAGGTGGTGGAGAGCAGCCAGCCCGCGTGCCCGTCCCGGTGGTGAAAGGGCGATTCAAAGGGCCCACAGGGCTGGCCCGTGGCCTCGATTCGGGCCAGCATCTCCCGGAAGGCCGCGCCCTCCGCGGGCGAGTAGAGCAGGTCCTCCAGGGTGCGCCCCAGGGCCTCGCCGGCACTCCAGCCGAACAGGGTCTCGGAGGCCCGGTTCCAGAAGCGCACGCGGCCCTGGCGATCGAACCACTGGGTGGCCACGTGGGGCGTGTTCTCCAGCGTGGCCAGGAGCTGGGCCTGGCTGAGCCGCAGGGCGTCCTCCGCCCGGCGGCGCGGGGTCAGGTCGCTCAGCGTGAGGTGCAGCAGGCGACGCTTCCCGGCGCATAGGGGCATCAGCTGGACCTCGGCCATCCAGCGGCCGCCGTCCGGCCGCTGGTGGAGCCACTCGAAAACGGCCAGTCCCCCGGCTTCGGCCTCCTGGACGCGCCGCGCCAGTGCCGTTCGCGAGTCCTCGCCGCCGGGCTGGTCGGGCGCCAGCAGCTCCAGCAGCGGGCGGCCCCGCAGCGCCGCCCCGTCAGGCCAGCCGTAGAGGCGGGCCGCCGCCGGATTGGCCGCCAGCAATTCCAGGTTGAGCGGATCGAGGATCACCAGCGGCAGGGCGGATTGCGTGAACAGGTCGTCCAGCAGTCCGGCGGGCAGGGCGGGGGCAGGCTGGGCAGCGGACATGCGCGGGTTCCTTCCCTGTCACGGTCTCGGGAGTGCTGGTCTTGTTATCGGTCGCCGAAGCGTTGATGGTTCCATTCTTGTTATCGGTCGCCGGAGGCCGGGACAACAGGAGCAAAAAGCGGCGCCCCCAACCGGGAGCGCCGCCGCACAATCAGGATCGACCCGGGCTTAGACGATGCCCTGGTCCAGCATGGCGCCGGCGACCTTGAGGAAGCCCGCGATATTGGCACCCACCACGTAGTTGCCCGGGTGGCCGTAGGTCTCGGCGGCCGTGTAGCAAGCTTCGTGGATGCTCTTCATGATGCGATGCAGGTGGGCGTCCACCTCTTCGCGACTCCAGGACATGCGCAGGCTGTTCTGGCTCATTTCCAGGCCGCTGGTGGCCACGCCGCCGGCGTTGGCCGCCTTGCCCGGGGCAAACAAGACCTTGTTGGCGTGGAAAATTTCCACCGCTTCCGGCGTGCAGGGCATGTTGGCGGCTTCCACCACCGCGATGCAGCCGTTGGCCACCAGGGTCTTGGCGCTGGCGGCGTCCAGCTCGTTCTCGCAGGCGCTGGGCATGGCCACGTCGACCTTGACTTCCCACGGACGCTTGCCGGGCACCCAGGTCACGCCGAACTTGTCCGCGTACTCCTTGGCGCTCTTGCGGTAGACGGCCCAGAGCGTGCTCATGAACTCGAGCTTCTCGCCCTTGATGCCGTCGGGATCATGCACGTAGCCGTACTCGTCGCCCAGGGTGACGACCTTGCCGCCCAGCTCGTTGATCTTTTCGACGATGAAGGTGCCCACGTTGCCGTAGCCGGAGATGGAAACGGTCTTGCCCTTGAGGTCCTGGCCCTTCTTCTTCAGCATCTCCTCCAGGAAGTACACGGCGCCGTAGCCCGTGGCTTCCGGGCGGATGAGGCTGCCGCCCCAACCGATGCCCTTGCCCGTCAGGACGCCCGTGAACTCGTTGCGCAGGCGCTTGTATTGGCCGAACATGAAGCCGATCTCGCGGCCGCCCACGCCGATGTCGCCCGCCGGCACGTCGGTGTTGGGGCCGATGTGGCGGGACAGCTCGGTCATGAAGCTCTGGCAGAAGCGCATCACTTCGTTGTCGCTCTTGCCCTTGGGCTGGAAGTCGGAGCCGCCCTTGCCGCCGCCCATGGGCAGCGTGGTCAGGCTGTTCTTGAAGACCTGCTCGAAGGCCAGGAACTTGAGGATGCTCAGGTTGACAGTGGGATGGAAGCGCAGGCCGCCCTTGTAGGGGCCGATGGCGCTGTTCATCTCGATGCGGTAGCCGCGGTTGACCTGGACCTTGCCCTGATCGTCCACCCAGGGCACCCGGAACATGACCACGCGCTCGGGCTCCACCATGCGCTCCAGAATGGCATTCTGCTCAAATTCCGGATGGCGAGCCAGCACGGGCTCCAAGGAGGTCAGAACTTCCTCGACCGCCTGATGGAATTCAGGCTGTCCCGGATGATGAGTCTTCACACCATCCAGTATTTTGCTGATATACGCACTGCTCACGGGTCTCTCCTCTTCGTTAACCCGTTGTCAACCGGGCCGCTGTTGGCCCACCTGATGTCAAGCTCCCCGTGGGGAGCCAGGAGTCTGCCTGTTAAGCAAGGAACAGGACCGGTTTTCAGACCCGCGTCCTGGATGCGGGGCAAAGGTAGTTCCGTCCTCTCCTTTGCGCAAGGCGGCCGCCCGCTCACGGCACTCGGAAATGAACCAATTTCCCGGCCCCGAGCCGGGGCAGACACCCGGGCGCCGCCCCGGAATCATGAAAAAGGGAAGCCGACAGAGCCGGCTTCCCTTGTTAGACCCTCAGCAGGAGTCCCGCTGTGAACTCCGTCTTTGTTCAGGAAATCAAACCGTCGCGGCGCAGCAGGGCCTCGGGATCCGGCTGGCGGCCCCGGAAGGCCACGTACAGATCCATCGGATGCGCGCTGTTGCCCCGGCTCAAGATGTGGGCGCGGAAGCGCTCGGCCGTGGCCGGGTTGAACAGCCCCTCCTCCAGGAAGGCCTCGAAGGCGTCGGCATCCAGCACCTCGGCCCACTTGTAGCTGTAATAGCCGCTGGAATAACCGCCGGCGAAAATGTGGCTGAAGGCCGTGGACGTGGACGTGCCCGGCACGGGGGCCAGCACGCGCGTTCGCTCGAGTTCGCGCAGCTCGAAGGCCTCCAGGTCCTCCTGCAGATCCTGTTCCTTGCCGTGCCAGGCCATGTCCAGCAGACCGAAATTCAGTTGCCGCAGGCACGTGTAGCCCGCCTGGAAAGTCCGCAGCGCCCGCACTTTCTCGATCAGCTCCGCCGGGACGGGCTCGCCGGTCTGGTAGTGGCCGGCGAACAGCGCCAGGGCCTCGTGCTCGGTGGTCCAGTTCTCCATGATCTGGCTGGGCAGCTCCACGAAATCCCAGTAGACCGAGGTGCCGCCCATGGACTGGTACGTGCACTCCGAGAGCAGGCCGTGCAGGGCATGGCCGAATTCGTGGAATAGCGTGCGCACCTCATCCAGCCGCAGCAAACTGGGGCGCTCGGGGGAGGAGGGCGTGAAGTTGCAGACGATGCCCGCGTGGGGCCGGGTGGGCGAGCCGCGCCAGAGGCCCTGGTCGCGCAGGCCGGTCATCCAGGCGCCGCCCTGCTTGGTGTCCCGCGGGAAGAGGTCGACGTAGAACAGGCCCACCAGCGCGCCAGCGCGACTCACCTTGAAGACGCGCACGTCCTCGTGCCAGGTGGAGATCTCCTTGCGCTCCTCGAAGTCCAGCTGGTAGAGGCGGGTCGCCACCTGGAACATGCCCTCGAGCACGCGCTCCAGCGGGAAGTAGGCGCGCAACACCTCCTCGTCGAAGTCGAACAGGTGCTTCTTGAGCTGCTCGCTGTAGTAGGCGAAATCCCAGGGCCGCAGCTCCTGCAGGTCGTCCTGCTTCAGGGCGAACTCGCGCACCTGGGCCACGTCGCGTTCCGCCGCCGGGCGCGAGGCCGCCAGCATGCGGTCCAGGAAGCCCAGCACCTCGCCCGGGTGGCGGGCCATCCGCTCCTCGAGCACGTAGTGCGAATGCGTGGCGTAGCCCAGCAGCTTGGCGCGCTCCTGGCGCAGGGCGACGATGCTGCGGATCAGCGGCCGGTTGTCCAGCTCGCCGCCCAGGGCCCGGCTGTTGTAGGCACGCCACATCTGCTCGCGCAGCGGCCGGCGCGCGCTGTAGGTCATGAACGGGATCATCGACGGGGCGTGCAGCGTGGCCACCCAGCCCTCCTTGCCGCGCTTGGAGGCCTCGTGGGCCATGGCCGCGCGGGCGGATTCGGGCAGGCCGGCCAAGTCGGACTCAGCCGTCAGATGCAGCTCCCAGGCGTTGGTGGCCTTGAGCACGTTCTTGGAGAACTGCGGGCTCAGGGTGGACAGCTCCTGGTCGATGGCCCGCAGGCGGGCCTTCTTCTCCTCGGGCAGCAGGGCGCCGTTGCGCGTGAAGCCCAGCCAGGTCTTCTCCAGCAGGCGCAGGGACTCCGGGTCCAGGCCCAGCCCGGCACGCTGGCTGTGGACGGCCTCGATCCGCGCGAACAGCACGGGATCCAGGCTCAGATCGGACTCCAGCTCGGCCAGGAGCGGGCTGATCTGGTCGGAGAGGGCGTGCAACTCGGGCGTGCCGTGGGCGCCGAAGAGCAGGAAGTAGACGCCGGCCACCAGTTCCAGATCCTCGTTGGCGCGCTCCAGCGCGACGATGGTGTTCTGGAAATCCGGTGGGGCGGGGTTGGACTTGATGGCCTCCACCCGGGCGCGCGTGCGCTGCAGGCCTTCCCGCACGGCGGGCAGGTAGTGCTCCACGGCGATGCCGTCGAAGACCAGGCTCTTGAACTCGTCGTCCGCCACCTGGAAAGGGGCGAAGGGATCGGTGGATTGACTCATGAGGGGTCCCGTCTATCTAATGGTGGATTTCAAACGAACCATCCAAAGCAGACACGAAGCTCACGAAGAGAACGAAGAACACGGAGCATTGGGAGGCAGGTTGCCCGGGGTGTTCATGGAGCGGATCTCAATCCAATTGCACCTTCGTGCTCTTCCCGTGGCATCGTGGACTTCGTGTCCCTTCCTGTCCGCGCTCGCTACAAGTGCAGGGCGCGGTCGCCCGTGGCGGCCAGGGCCGCCTCCTTGATGGCCTCGGCATAGGTGGGGTGGGCGTGGCAGATCCGCGCCACGTCCTCCGCCGAGGCCTTGTACTCCAGTGCCGTCACGGCCTCGGCGATCAGGTCCGCCGCCCGCGGGCCGATCATCTGCACGCCCAGGATCTCGTCGGTCTGCGCATCGGCCAGGATCTTCACGAAGCCCTCTTTCTCCCCGGCGGCCCGGGCCCGGCCCAGCGCCATGAAGGGGAAGACGCCCTTCTTGAAGGCCCGGCCCTGGGCCTGCAGATCGTTCTCCGAGAAGCCCACCGCCGCCACTTCGGGCCAGGTGTAGACCACGCCGGGAATCAGGTGGTGGTTGAGCGCGGGCTTCTGACCGGCCAGGATCTCGGCCACGAAGACGCCCTCCTCCTCGGCCTTGTGGGCCAGCATGGCGCCGCCGATCACGTCGCCGATGGCGTAGATGCCGGGGACCTTTGTTTGCAGCTGCCCGTCCACGGGCAAGAAGCCCCGGGCATCCGTGGCCAGGCCGGCGGCCTCGAGGTTCAGGCCCTGGGTGTTGGGCTTGCGCCCGATGGCCACCAGGCAGTAGTCGGCCTTGAGGGCCAGCTCCTTGCCCTTGGCCGAGACGGCCTCCACCAGCACCTCGTCGCCCTGGCGCTCCACCTTGCCCACCCGCGCGCCCAGGTGGAACACGAAGCCCAGCTTCTTCAGGCTGCGCTCCAGCTCCTTGCCCAGCTCGCTGTCCATCCCGGGAATGCAGCGTTCCAGCGCCTCCACCACCTCCACGCGCGTGCCCAGCCGGGCGAACACGCTGCCCAGCTCCAGCCCGATCACGCCCGCGCCGATGATCAGCAGCCGCTTGGGAATCTCGGGCAGATTGAGGGCCTCGGTGGACGAGATGATCCGCTCCTTGTCGATGCGGCAGAAGGGCAGGTCCAGCGGCTTGGAGCCCGTGGCGACGATCACGTGCCGGCTCTCCAGCTCGGTGGTGCCCGCGGGCCCGTCCACGGCCACGCGCTTCGGCGCAAGGAAGCGGCCGACGCCCTGCAGGCGCGTGATCTTGTTCTTCTCCATCAGCTTGTCGATGCCCAGCGCGGTGAGCTGCACGACCTTGTCCTTGCGCGCCCGCATGGCCGCCCAGTCCACGCGCAGGTTGTCCAGCAGGATGCCGTGGTTGCCATAGCTCTTGGCCGCCTCGTGGAAGCGCTCGCTGGAATCCAGCAGCGCCTTGGAGGGAATGCAGCCCACGTTGGTGCAGGTGCCGCCCAGCCGTTCGTACTGTTCCACCAACGCCACGCTCATGCCCAGCTGGGCGCAGCGGATGGCCGCCACATAGCCGCCCGGCCCGCCGCCGATCACCGTCACATCTACCTTCATCCGATCCACCTCGTACGTTTGCGGCTTTTGGGCCGCCCTTCTTGCAGAACCAACCACAGAGACACGGGGACACAGCCAGCAGGAGCTTGTGAGGCCGAACCGTCCACCGGAGAGTGACTGCGGCTGCACTCCAGTCTCAATCCCGGTCTCTTGCTGTGCCTCCGTGCCTCTGTGGTTCTTTGCCGGAGCATGGCCCTCAGACCTTGAGCAGGAGCCGCACCGGCTCCTCCACCAGCTCCTTGATCCGTTTGAGGAAGCCCACGGACTCGCGGCCGTCGATCAGCCGGTGGTCGTAGGAGAGGGCCAGGTACATCATGGGCCGGATCACCACCTGGCCATTCACGGCCACGGGCCGGTCCTGGATGGCGTGCAGGCCGAGGATCGCACACTGGGGCGGGTTGAGGATCGGCGTGGAGAGCAGGCTGCCGAACACGCCGCCGTTGGAGATGGTGAAGGTCCCGCCCGTCATCTCCTTGATGGTGATGCGGTTCTCCCGGGCGCGGCCCGCCAGGCGGGCGATCTCCGCCTCCAGTCCGTCCAGGCCCAGTCCCTGGGCGTCGCGGATCACGGGCACCACCAGGCCCTTGGGCGCGCTCACGGCGATGCCCAGATCGACGTAGCCCGGCTCCACCAGCTCCTCACCCTCCAGCCGGCTGTTCACCGTCGGAAACTCCTGCAGCGCGCGCACGGCGGCGGCGGCGAAGAAGCTCATGAAGCCCAGATCCACCGAATGCAGCTCGCGGAAGCGCTCGCGCCAGCTCGCTCGCAGGGCCTTCACCGCGCTCAGGTCCGCCTCGTTGAAGGTGGTGAGCATGGCGGTCTGGGTGCGCACGGCCACCAGACGCTGGGCCAGTTTCTGGCGCAGCGGGCTGACGGGGCTGCGGGTCTCGCTGCGCGCGGACGGGGCGGCCGGTGCCGCAGCGACCGGGGCCGGAGCCGCCACGGGCTGGGCGGGCTCGGCGGACTCTGCGTGAGACGCAGCCAGCACGTCGGCCTTGGTGATCCGGCCGGCCTTGCCGCTGCCGGTCACCTGGGCGGGATCCAGGCCCCGCTCGTCCAGCAGCTTGCGCGCCGCCGGGGAGGTCCCGGAGACGACGGCGGAGGCGGGAATCGCCGGCTGCGGGGCGGGGGCTGCCTTCGGCGCAGGCGCCACAGCCGGTGCCGGGTCGCCCGCGGCGGCGGTCTCGATTCGCCCGGCCACCTGCCCCACTCGGGCCGTGCTGCCGGCGGGCAGCTCCACGCGCAGGATGCCCGGCGCAGGGGCCGCCACCACCAGCGTGGCCTTTTCGGACTCCAGCTCGAGAATCTCCTCGTCGGCCTCCACGGCCGCGCCATCGGGCTTTAGCCAAGCGGCCACCACCACTTCGGTGATGGACTCACCCGGACTGGGAATGAGAATGTCCATGCTCGGCATCCTTTCGCACCCGCCTCGCCGCCGGAACTTGCGTCAGGCGAAGGCCTTGTCCACCAGCAATTTTTGTTCGGTTCGATGGCGCACGCTGACCCCCGTCGCCGGGGCCGCGGCTGCGCGCCGGGAGACCAGTTCCAGCGGCCGCAGGCGGAAGCTGCGCTGCAGCCAGCTCCAGGCGCCCATGTTTTCCGGCTCCTCCTGCACCCAGAGCCAGCGCGTGGCCTTGGGCCAGCACTCCAGGGCCGCGGCCAGCCGGGCTTCGGGCAGGGGCGCCAGCTGTTCCAGCCGCAGGATGGCCACGTCCTGCCGCCCCTCCTCCGTCCGGCGGGCCTCCAGCTCGTAGGACAGCTTGCCGCTCACCAGCAGGACGCGGGTCACCCGGTCCGGATCCGCCGTGCGGTCGTCCAGCACCTCCTCGAAGCGCGTTCCCGGACCGAAGTCCGCCAGCGGGCTGACGCAGGCCGGCAGGCGCAGCAGGCTCTTGGGCGCGAAGACGATCAGTGGCACGCGGAAGGGCCGCTTGAGCTGCCGGCGCAGCAGGTGGAAGAAGTTGGCCGGCGTGCTGACGTTGGCGCACTGCAGGTTGGCCCCGGCGCAGAGCTGGAGGAAGCGCTCCATCCGGGCGCTGCTGTGCTCGTGACCCTGGCCCTCGTACCCGTGGGGCAGCAGGCAGACCAGCCCGCTGTGCTGGTGCCACTTGGTCTCGCCGCAGCTGAGGAACTGGTCGAAGATGATCTGCGCGCCGTTGGCGAAGTCGCCGAACTGGGCCTCCCAGAGGGTCAGGCCCGCCGGCGTGGCCGTGCTGTAGCCGTAATCGAAGCCCAGCACGCCGTACTCGTTCAAGGGCGAATTCAGCACCGTGAAGGGCGCCTGGCCGGGCTCCAGCCGGGCCAGCGGCACCAGCCGCTCGGCGGAATCCTCCAGCGTCAGCGCGGCGTGGCGGTGGCTGAAGGTGCCGCGCACGCTGTCCTGGCCGGAGAGGCGGACGGGATGGCCCTCGCGCAGCAGCGTGGCGTAGGCCAGGCTCTCCCCCAGCGCCCAGTCCAGCGCCCGGCCCTCCTCCAGCAGCGCGCGCCGCTGTTCGAAGAGCCGGCGTGCCTTGGGAATGACCTTCAGTTCCGCGGGCACGTCCAGCAGCCGGCGGCCGGTCTCGCGCAGGACGTCCAACTCCACGCCGGTCTCCGGGGAGGGCTGCTGAAAATCCTCGGGCCGCGCACTGCGCAGGCCGTGCCAGACCCCGCCCAAGTGTTCGCGCCGCGGGACCACTTTCAGGCCGGCGGCGGCGGCCAGCTCGGTCTCCATCTCCTCGCGGAAGGCGCGCTCGATCTCGCGGGCCTCCAGTTCGCTCATGGCGCCGGATTCCACCAGCTGCCGCCGGTAGATCTCCAGCGCGTCGGGGTGCCGGCTGATGGCCTCGTAGAGCAGGGGCTGGGTGAAGCGCGGCTCGTCGCCCTCGTTGTGTCCGTGTTTGCGATAGCCCAGGATGTCGATGAACACGTCGCGCCCGAACTCCTGGCGGAACTCCAGCGCCACTTCCACGGCGTGGATCACGGCCTCCACGTCGTCGCCGTTCACGTGGAAGACGGGCGAGAGGGTGACCTTGGCCACGTCCGTGCAGTAGGTGCTGCTGCGCCCCTCCAGATAGCCCGTTGTGAAGCCCACCTGGTTGTTCAACACCAGGTGAATGGTCCCGCCCGTGTGGTAGCCGGGCAACTGGGACATCTGCAGCACTTCGGCCACCACGCCCTGCCCGGCCACGGCGGCGTCGCCGTGGAGCAGGATCGGCGCGATGCGGCGGGCGTCGCCCTCGTGGCGGAACTCGAGCTTGGCGCGCACGATCCCCTCCACCACGGGATCCACGGCCTCGAGATGCGAGGGGTTGGGCGCCAGGCTCAGGTGCACGCTGCGGCCGCCGGGCAGCTGGCGGTCGTTGGAGTAGCCCAGGTGATACTTCACGTCGTTGGTGAAGTCCACGTCCTCGTAGTCCAGGTCCTGGAACTCGGCGAAGAGCTGGCGCAGGGGCTTGCCCAGCACGTTGGCCAGCACGTTCAGGCGCCCGCGGTGCGGCATGCCGATCACGAACTCGCGGATGCCCAGCCCGGCGCCCAGCCCCAGCACGGCGTCCAGGGCGGGAATCACCGCGTCCACGCCCTCGATGGAGAAGCGCTTCTGCCCCACGAAGCGCGTGTGCATCAGCTTCTCCAGCAGGACCGTGCGCGTCAGCATCCGGTAGACCTGGCGCCGCTCCTCGGGCGTCCAGGCGCGCTGGTTGCGCGTGCGCTCCATCCGCTCCTGCAGCCAGGCCACCACCCGCGGGCTGCGGATGAAGCGGTACTCCACGCCCACGCTGCGGCAGTAGGTCTCCTCCAGGTGGGCGACGATCTCGCGCAGGGGGGCGGTGCCCAGGCCCAGGCTCTGGCCGGCGTGGAAGGGCCGCTCCAGATCCTCCGGCCCGAGGCCGAAGGTGGCCAGGCCCAGGTCCGGCGCGTAGCGGCGCCGGCTGCGGACGGGGTTGGTGCGCGTGAACAGATGGCCGCGCTGGCGGTAGCCCTCGATCAGGGCCAGCACGCGGCTCTCGCGCTCGAAGTCCTCGCGCACCCGGCGGACGGGTTCGCTGCAGGCGGTCTCTGAGTCCGGCCCGGCGGCGGCCAGGGCCTCCGGCGCCCGGCGGGCGAACTCGAAGCCCTCGAAAAAGCGCTGCCAGTCGGCGGGCAGCGCGGCGGGGTCCTGGAGATACTGCTGGTAAAAAGCGTCCAGGACGCGCGGTTCGGCCTGGTGAAGCCAGGGAGCTGGGCTCATGAGGGGCGCTTGCCTTTCCATTCCTAGGTTGCCGACGCGGAAAAAACCTAGCGAAGGGGGGGCTGAATTTCCTGCTGGACAGGGGCTTGCGGCTGGATTTAACAGGTGCCGCGGGGGACTCGCACCACAGAGACACAGAGGCACAGAGCAAAAGTGGAAGAGACAGAATGGCTGCCGCCTTCCTCAGCTGATCCCGCCGCATGTTGGTGAGAACCCGCACCGGTAACGCCAAGTCCACCCAATCGAGCGGCACGCCCGTCCGTTCCCTCGGCCGTTCCACCTTGTTCGGCGCTGAAGATCCTACCCAATCAAAATCTTCCTTTCCTTTATCCGTCTCTGAGCCTCTGTGTCTCTGTGTTGAGTCTGGCTTCTGATGTTGAGTTTGGCTTCCGTGGTCACCAAGGAGACTCCATGCCCGTCCGCATCCACTCCGAGATCGACCCGCTGCGTACGGTGCTGCTGCACCAGCCGGGTTTCGAGCACCGCAAGACCGTGCCCTGGAACAAGGACGCCCTGCTCTTCGACGACATCCTGGACCTGGACGCCGCGCGCCAGGAGCACAAGGACTTCTCCCTGCTGCTGGCCCAGCACGGCGTGGAGGTGCTGTTCCTGATGGACCTGCTCAAGGAGATCTGCGCCGACCCGGCCCAGCGTCGGGGCGTCTACGAGGCGCTGATCCCCGCCGCCGTGCTGGCCAAGGTGGACCTGCGCCAGCTGCAGCCCTGGCACCTGGTGCACGGCTTCCCCGACGAGGCCTGGCTCAGCTCGCGCTCCCTGGTCCAGCCCCTGCCCAACCTCTACTTCCAGCGCGACCCGGCCTTCGTGGTGCCCGGCGCGCTGGTGATCGGCCACCCCTGCTGGCCGGCCCGGCGGGCGGAGAGCCTGCTGGTGCGCGAAGTCTTCCGCCGCCACCCGCGCTTCCAGGAACTGACGATCTGGGACGGCCTGCTGGATCTGCCCGGCGCCCACGTGGAGGGCGGCGACGTGCTGGTGCCCGACGAGCGGACCGTGCTGGTGGGGATCAGCGAGCGCACCACCGAGTCCGGCGCCGAGGCGCTGGCGGCCTGGCTCTTCGCGCACACGCCCGTGCGCCGGCTGCTCAAGATCTGGCTGCCCGCCAAGCGCGACTTCATGCACCTGGACACGGTGCTGACCTTCCTGGACCGCGGCCGCATCCTGACCATGCCCTACCTGTGGGAGCGGGCCGACCTCTACGCACGGATCGCCGAGGAGGCCCAGCGGCTCTGCGAACGGCTGGGCCATCCCTACACGGGGCCGCTGCCCGAGGAGCTCTTGGCCGGCACGCGGCTGGAGGTCGTGCACGACGACGGCCGCCGGGAGCGCCACCCGCGCGTGCTGGACGGCCTGGCGGAGTGCGGGCTGATCGAGCCGGACTGGACCGTGACCGTGGGCGGATCGGCCGGGCAGTTCGCCCGGGCGGAGGCGCACATCGTGGCCGCCCTGCGCGAGCAGTGGAACGACGCGGCCAATACCTTCGCCTTGAAGCCGGGCCAGGTGCTCTGCTACGACCGCAACATCGGCACGCTGCGGGCGCTGGAAGAGGCGCACGTGGAGGTGGTGAGGTTCGCGGGCAGCGATCTGGTGCGCGGGCGGGGCGGAGCCCGCTGCATGACCTGCCCGCTCTGGCGCGAATAACCGGGCGGGTCTCAGTCCTGCGCCAGCGCCTGGCGGATGAGTCCGGGGCGGTTGCTGGTCAGCCAGTCCAGGCCCCAGTCGCGCAATTGCCGCGCCCGGGCGGGCTCGTCCACGGTCCAGGCCCCCAGCTCAAGCCCGGCGCCCCGCACGGCGCGGCACAGCTCGTCCGTCAGCCCGGCCTGCTCCAGATCCAGCCCGTGAAACCCGGCGGCTTGCGCGCCGCGCAGCCAGCCTGCCAGGGTGCGCGGCGCGGGCGGCCGGGACGCCGCGCGCAGCCAGAGCAGCGGCAGGGCGGGCGCCTGACAGCGCGCCTCCAGCAGGGTCTCCCGGCGGAAAGCGAGCACGCGCACGCGCTCAGAGCGCCCGGCCAGGGCCTCCAGCAGCGGCCCCACCTGTTCCGGCCCCTCCTTCAGCTCCAGCAGCAGCCAGCGGTCCGGCGGGCGCAGGGCAAGCAATTCGTCCAGCAGCAGGGGAGCTTCCGCAGGCAGCTCCGGCCGTCGGGCGCACGCGTTGAGGGATCGGCGCGAGTTCTGGTCCAGCCGGGCCACCCGGCGCCGGTCCCCGCAGCAGCGCCACAGATCCGCGTCGTGCTGCAGCAACAGGCGGTCGTCGGCCATCCGCCGCAGGTCCACCTCCACGCCGTCCGCCCCCTGGCGCCACGCTTCGCGCAGGGCCGCGGCTGTCTGTTCGGGGAAGTCGGCCGAAGCGCCCCGATGGGCGATGACGCGCATTTAAGGCTCCGCCAGCCAGGCCCGGATGGCCCGGGCCGCCCCGCCCGCGGCGCAGTCCGCCACCACCGGGAAGCGCTCGCGCAGCTCCGCCGGGGCGTTGGCCACCACGGCGGCGGCGCCGGCCCACTCCAGCAGGTCCAGGTCGTTGTGGTCGTTGCCCAGGGCGCGACAGGCGGCGGCCGGGATGCCCAGCTGGTCCACCAGCAGGCGGGCGGCGCCCCCGGATTTGCAGATCTCGCGCGGCTGCAGCTCGATCCAGAGCGTGCGGCCGTCCAGCGGGCTGGTGGAATGCAAGACGCGCAGGTCGGGCAGCGCCGCGCTCAGGCGCGCCGGCCAGTCCGACTCCGCCGGGGCGAACACCAGGAACTGGCTGGCCCCGTCCGCGAAGCCCGCCGCCGGATCCGCCGTGCAGAGCGGTCGACCGTGCGTTCGGTTGCGCTCCAGCCGCTGGTCGAAGTCCGTCCCGTCCGCCGCGCGCCGCCGGTAGGCGAACTCGTGGCTGTGGGGCGCGGGGGCGTGGATGCTGTAGGAGAGCGGCAGCTCGTCCAGCCGGGCGGCCAGTTCGCGCACCCGCGCGCCGCTCAGGCCGACCTGGGTGGTACAGGCCCCGTCCGGCCAGCGCAGGTGTCCGGCGCCGCTGGCGAAGATCAGCCAGTCCAGGGGCGCCTCCGGCGGCAGGACCTTGCGGGCGTGGTGCAGCGAGCGGCCCGTCACCACCACGCGTGTGACGCCGCGCCGCCCCAGCTCCTCCAGGGCCGCCAGATTCTCCGGGTGGATGCCCCGCACGGGGTCCCGCAGAGTGCCGTCCAGATCCGTGCAAAAGGCCCGCATGCGCTCCCCCTGGTTGACGATTGGGCGGTCGTATCCCGAGGATCCGCCCGCGGACATCAGGCCAGCCGGCGTGGCACGCGCTCGCTGATCCCGGTGAGGATCTCGTAGGGAATGGTGCCCTGCCAGCGGGCCAGGTCCTCCACGCGGATCTGCTCGTCCGCCTGGCTCCCCACCAGCACCACCTCGTCGCCGTTGTAGGCCGTCCCCGCCGGCCCCAGGTCCACCATCAGCTGGTCCATGCAGATGGCCCCCACCACGGGGCAGCGCCGGCCGCGGATCAGCACCTCGGCCCGCCCCGTCATACCGCGCGGATAGCCGTCGCCGTAGCCCACGGGCACGGTGGCCAGGCGCGTGCGGCAGGGCGCGCGCCAGAGGTGGCCGTAGGACACGCCGGCCCCGGCCTCCACCACCTTGAAGTAAACGACGGCGCTGGTCCAGCGCAGGGCCGGCCGCGCCTCGGGCAGCCAGGCCTGCTCCGCCGAGTGCTGCACGCCGTAAAGCAGCAGGCCCGGGCGCACCAGGTCCAGGGCCGTGTCCGGCCGGCGCGCGGCGGCGGCGGAGTTGGCGATGTGCCAGCGGCACTCCGCCGGCAGCAGGTGGCCGGCCTGGCGGCGCAGCTCGCACAGGCGCGCCAGCGGCGCGTCCATCCGGGCCGGATCCGCGTGGTCGGCGTTGGCGAAGTGCGAGTAGACGCCGGCGATCTCCAGCCGGTCCAGCCCGGCGCAGACCTCCAGAAAGGCCGCGCCCCCCGCGGCGTGGACGCCAATGCGCTCCATGTCCGTGTCGATCTTCAGGTGGACACGGGCCCGGCGCGCCCGGCCGTCGGCGGCCTCCAGCGCCCGTAAGCGCTCCTGCACCAGCCGGGCCTTGTGCGGACTGGAGACGGTCATCTCCAGCCGGTAGTCGAGATAGGCCGGGATCTGGTTCTCCACCAGGCCGCCCAGCACCAGGATCGGGCATTCCAGACCTTCGCGGCGCAGGAGGATCCCCTCCTCCACGAAGCCCACGGCCAGGCCGCCCGCCCCCGCCGCCAGGAAGGCCCGGGCCGCGGCCAGCATGCCGTGGCCGTAGCCGTTGGCCTTGACCACGGCCAGCACGCCAACCGGCCCCAGCCCGCAGCGAGCGCCCAGGGCGCGCAGGTTGTGCTCCAGCGCGGCGGGATCGGTCCAGACCTGGGTGGGCCGCAGGGGCAGGCAGGGTTGGGCGTGGTCGATGTGGTACTCGCTCAAGAAACTCATCGCGTCGTCTCCCCGCTCGCCAGCCCGTTTTCCGCCCCGCCTCCGTCCGCTGTGGCGGCCTGCCACCCGCGCAGCAGCTGCTCGCGCAGCTCGGCCTCCGGGCGCGTGGCGTCCAGCCGCAGGACGGGCTCGCGCTCGCCCAGGCCGCGCAGCCACGTGCGCTGCCGGCGGGCCAGCTGCCGGGTGCGCAAGGTCAGGCGCGCGGCGCAGCCCGCCAGATCCAGTTCGCCCGCCAGCAGCGCTTCCACCTCCTCCACGCCCACGCTGCGCAGGGCGTGGCCCGTGCGGGGCACGCCGGCGGCCAGGGCCGCGCGCAGCTCGTCCACCATGCCCGTCTCCAGCAGCTGGCGCGAACGGACGCGGATCCGCTCGTCCAGCCAGTCCACCGGCGCCTCCAGCACGGCGCAGAAGGCCTGCACGGGCCGCGGCAGGCGGCGCTCGCGCAGGACGCGGCTGGCCGGCTCGCCGGTGGCCAGGCAGAGTTCCAGATAGCGCAGTTGGCGCTGGCTGTCGGTCGGGGGGATCCACTCCGCTTCGGGGTCCCGGGCCAGCAGCTCGCGCCGCACGCCCTCCAGCCCGTGGGCCACGTGCAGGGCCAGCACGTGGGCGCGCAGCCCGTCGTCGGCCTGCAGGGAGGGATCCACCGGCTGCAGCAGCGCGTGCAGATAGAAACCGCTGCCGCCACAGAGCAGGAAGGGCAGGGGTCCCGTCCGCCCGCCCGCACCCGCGCGAACGTCCGCGGGCAGCCCGAGCACGGCCCGCGCCTCGCGCACAAAGCGCCCCGCGCTGGCGGCCTCGTCCAGCCGCATGTGGCCCACCAGGTGATGGGGCACGCGCGCCCGCTGGGCCGCGTCCGGCGCGGCAGTGGCCACTTCCAGCCCGGCATAGACCTGGCGACTGTCGGCGCCGATGATCTCCATCCCCAGCTCTTCGGCCACACCCAGGGCCAGGCTGGTCTTGCCCGCCGCTGTCGGTCCGGTCAGGATCAGCAGGCTGGGCAAAGCGCTCATCTGCCCGCTCCCTTTGAGGGAACTACCACAGAGGCACAGAGACACAGTTGAAACTTGTAGAACAGATCAAGCCAAGGTTGGTTGTCGGGCAGCATCAGCATGTTGAAATCCAAGTCACGCTCTGTGCCTCTGTGACTCTGTGGTATTGTGTCACGCCTTGAATTCCACCTTTCTGCTGGCGCCAGAAAGGTGGAGCCAAAGAGGCGCTCTTCTCAGCGGCCGTAACGAACCCGCCTCACGGCGGGCGTCGAACAGACGGCCGAGCCGTGTGATTCCTGGTCCGCTGGTAGGTAGTTCGCGCTTCGCGCTTCACCCATTTTCTGGTTCAGCCCTGCGGGCTTCACCTCACAACGCTCAAATCGCCGACTCGCCTTCGAGCCTTCGTGCTCAAACAGACACTCGAACGCACCATGCCCGACCCAGGCCAAGACGACTCAACACTCTGTGCCTCTGTGCCTCTGTGGTGATGGTTCACGTGCCTCTCAGGTCCGCGCGAAGCGCCGATTGAGCTCGCTCAAGCCCAGGGTCACCACCACCGGGCGGCCGTGGGGGCAGGTGTAGGGCTGCTCGCAAGCGAACAACTCGTCCAACAGGGAGCGCATCTCCACCTGGCTGAGCGGCTGCCCGGCCTTGACCGCGGCCTTGCAGGCCACCGAGGCCGCCAGGGCCTGGCCGGGCTCGGGCAACAGCGAGGCCTCCAGCCGGAACTGGTCCAGCACGTCCTGGATCAGGCCCTCGGGGTGCACCGAGCGCAGCTCCGCCGGCATGCCCGTCAGCAGCACGTCGCCGCCCTGCATCTCCATCGAGAAGCCCATCTGCAGGAACGGCTCGAGCAGCTCCTCGAAGACCAGCCGGTCCTCGTCGTCCAACTTCAGCGGCACGGGAAAGAGCAGGCGCTGGGAGCTGCCGCGCTGCTCGCGCAGGGAGGCCAGCCCGCGCTCGTAGAGGATGCGCTCGTGGGCCACGTGCTGGTCGACGATGATCAGGCCCTGGGGCACCTGGGCCAGGATGTAGGTGCGGTGCAGCTGGAACAGCCCGGGCTCGCCGTCGCGCCGGCGCTCGTCCTCCTCCTGGCGGGCGGAATCGTCCCCGGTCTCCAGCCCGAAGCGCTCGCGCGCCAGGGCCGCGGAATCCAGGTACTCGCGCACGCCGCTCCAGGCCAGGGCCTCGCCCGGCGCCCGCCGTTCGCCGGGAAAGAGCGGGGCCTGTCCCATGGCGAAGGCCGGGCCGGACTCCGCCGCCGGCAGCGGCGCGCCGCCACCCAGCGCGAAGACCTGCGCCGCCCCCGGCCCAAATTCCGCCGGACCCAGCGGCAGCCGGTCGCGCTCCCGCGGTCCCGGATCGTCCGGCCCCAGCTGGGCCACCGGCGCGCCGGCCAGGGCGCGGGCGACCGCCTCGTGCACCACGCCGTGCACCTGGCGCTCGTCCTCGAAGCGCACCTCGCGCTTGGCCGGGTGCACGTTCACGTCCACGCGCTTAGGATCCGTCTCCAGGAAGAGCAGGAAAAAAGGCAACTGGTCGCGCTGCAGGGTGTGGCCGTAGGCCGAGTAGACCGCGTGGGCCAGCACGCGGCTGACGATGGGCCGGCCGTTGATGAACAGGTACTGGTCGCCCTGGCTGCGCCGGAAGGTGTTCACCTGGCCGGCGTGGCCGCGCACGCGCAGGCCGGCGGCCTGGTGGTCCACGGGCAGCAGCAGGCCCGCCAGCTCCGGCCCGAAGACCTGCTCCAGCCGGTCCGCCTCGGCCCCCGCGGGCCAGTCGGCCAGGGTCTGGCCGTCGGCCACCAGCTTGAAGCCCGTCGCCGGGTGGGCCAGGGCGATGCGCCGCAGCACCTGGAGGATCTGGCGCAATTCGGCGCGGTGGCTGCTCAGGAATTTGCGCCGCGCGGGCGTCGAGAAGAACAGGTTGCGCACCAGGATCCGCGTGCCCGGCGCGCCGCGCCAAGGCGCCTCGTCCAGCAGCGTGCCGTCGGCGATCCAGAGCTGCAGGCCCTCGCCCTCCGCCGGGCAGGTGCGCAGCTCGAAGCGCGAGACCGCGGCGATGGTGGCCAGGGCCTCGCCCCGGAAGCCCAGGGTGCCGACGGATTCCAGCTCTTCCAGGCTGGCCAATTTGCTGGTGGCGTGGGCCTCCACGGCCAGGCGGGCGTCCTCGGGCCCCATCCCGGCGCCGTCGTCCTCCACCTGGATGAAGTTCTTGCCGCCGGCCTCCACCACGATGGCCACCCGGCGCGCGCCGGCGTCCAGGCTGTTCTCCACCAGTTCCTTGACCACGGAGGCCGGGCGCTCCACCACCTCGCCGGCGGCGATCTTGTGCACCAGGGCCTCGGGCAGGCGGCGCACCGGCCGGCGGAGGGGCGGAAGGGAGGAGTTCACGGCCGCACCCGGGCGGAGTCCGCCGGTGCGTTCAACTCGTCCTCAAGGCCCACCACGGTACGCGGCTGAAGCCAACGGGCCAGGGGATCCCCGTGCAGGTATTCGTAAATGGCCAGGGCCAGGGCCAACAGCAGGCCCCACTTGACCACGGCCGTGCCCCGGGAACGCGGGGTGACGAGCGGGCGGATCTGCAGCCGCTGACGCAGATCGCTCCCGCCCTCCGGGGAACTCAGGGGCGTGTAGCGGAACTCGCGCCGCGGCAGCTTGGGAAACAGGGGCATGGCCTCTCCGCCGGACTCAGGACACCATCAAGCCGCCCACCGTGCTCAGGAACCAGCTCAGGTAGCCGGTGAGCGGGCCGCGGAAGAAGAAGAGCACGATCAGCAGCAGCACCATGCCGTAGCGGTCCAGTTCCCGGTAGCGGTCGCCCAGCTCGCGGGGCAGGAAGTGCGCCACCACCCGGCTGCCGTCCAGCGGCGGAATGGGCAGCAGGTTGAAGGCGGCCAGCACCAGGTTGACCTGGAACAGGGCCCCCAGCACGTCGCTCAGCCCGCCGGCCAGGAAGCCGCGCGTGGCCAGGGCCTGGAAGATCAGGGCCGCGGCGAAGGCCAGCAGCAGGTTGGAGAGCGGGCCAGCAGCGGCCACCAAGGCCATGTCCCGGCTGGGCCGGCGGAAGTTCCAGGGATTCACCGGCACGGGCTTGGCCCCGCCGAAGACCGGCGCGCCGCTCAGCAGGCAGAGGGCCGGCACCAGGATCGACATGAAGGGATCGATGTGCGGACGCGGATCCAGGGTCAGGCGGCCTTCGCGCCAGGCCGTCCGGTCGCCCAATTTGAGGGCCGACCAGCCGTGGGCCACCTCGTGGACGATCACCGAGAAGATCAGCACCGGCAGGAAGATCAACAGGTCATGCATGGGGCCTCACTGCAGGGGGAAGGGCAGCACGCCCAGTTCCAGGGCCCGCCGGTAGAGGCTGAGGGCCACGAAGACCACGGGGAACCAGAGGGCGTCGCGCCAGGCGGAATCGTAGCCCTTCAGGCGCACGTCCCAGCTCTCCGGCCGTTGGAAGCCCTGAAAGCGCGGCCAGATCCGCGGCACGCGGCGGCAGTAGTCCTCGTAGGCGGAGCCCAGCCGCGCCCGCAGCCCCGCCTCCTCGGAGAGGATCACGAAGGGGTAGTAGGCCAGGAAACCGCCCAACAGGAGCAGGGTGAACCAGAAGTGGTTGGTGACCAGGGCGCCTCCCGCGGCCCCCAGGAAGGAGAAGCCGTAGAGCGGATTGCGCACCACGCTGAAGGGACCGGCGTCCACCACTTGGCGGGTCTTGTAGCCCGAGAGGTAGAGCAGGCTCCAAAGTCGGCCCAGCATGCCGGCCATCAGCAGCAGGAAACCGGCCCAGTAGGCCGGTCCTCCCGTCTGCGCCCCGGGTAGCAGCGGCCGGCCGCTCAGCAGCAGCAGAGCCAGCAGCCCGAGCGCGAAGAGCCGCGTGAAGGCGATGCGGTGCCGTGGGAAGCGCCCCAGCCAGGCCATGGGCCTACTTGCCCTTCGTCGAGGCTTCCACCTTCACCGTGGCGTTTTCCAGCAGCACGGGGAAGAAGTAGCCCGACCCCAGGTCGCGGTCGGTGCCCAGCTTGCCCTTGGCCGTGATGCGGTCGCCGACCTTGACCTTCTGGGAGGTGGTCACCACCAGATCGTCCTTGCCGGACTGGCCCGAGCCGTCCATCAGGTGGATCCAGTTGGAACCCATGATGCCTTCGTTGTACTTGGTCACCACGCCGCGCACCTCGACGGTCTTCCCGGCCAGCAGCTTGGGCTGGAAGAAGCAGTCGGCCACGGTGTGGGTGGCCTTCTTGATGCTGCCCGCCTTGGGCTTGGCCACGCTGGCGCCCGGCGCCTTCTGGCCGGCCAGCGGCATGCCCGCGTGGGGGTTGGCCGCCATGCCCTTGCCCGCCGGCGCCTTGCCCATGGCCGCACCGCCGCCCGCCGCCGCGCCCAGCGAATTGACGAAATAGATCTGGTCGAAGGTGCGGTTCAGCGCCTTGCTCTGGAAGCCGGACATCAGCATGCCGTCCCCCGTGCTCAGCTTCTGGCCCTTCTTCACCGCCGTCTGGGGCCCGGCCAGCCAGATGTCGCCCTTGCCCGTGGTCAGCAGCACGTAGGTGTAGCCGCCGCCGTCCATGGTCTGCTTGACGGTTCCGGAGAACCCCGCCGCGCCGGCCTGGAGCACCAGGAGCAGCAGGGCCATCGTGGTCAGAATCTTCATGCCATCCCTTCTTTCTGTAGAATTCAGCGCCGCGGGCTGTCTCACGCGACGGCCGCACATGATAGCAAAGCCCTTTTCCTCTCCCACCCCCGTCCGGCCGCCGCGGTTGGCGGCCGCCCGGGCCGGCTACAGGTTCAGGGCCTGTAGCACGCGGACCACCAGCGGGGCGTCCTGGGTGACGAAGAAGTGCAGGCCCGGCGCGCCCGCCTCCAGCAGGGCCCGGCCCAGGCGGGTGGCGTGCCGGACCCCGGCCTCCTCGCGCTCCGCCGGCCCGCGGGCCTGCAGCAGGTCGTGGACCAGCTCCTCGGGCAGATCCACGTGGAAGTGCCGGGGCAGGCTGTTCACCTGGTGCAGGCGGCTGACCACCTTCAGCCCGGGCAGGATGGGCGCGTGGATCCCGGCGGCCCGGCAGCGCGCCACGTAGTCGGCCCAGCGGCCGGCGTCGAAGCCCATCTGGCTGACCACCCACTCGGCGCCCGCGTCCTGCTTCTCCTTCAACTTCTCCAGGTCGAAGCTCAGGTTGGGGGACTCCACGTGTTTCTCGGGATAGCCCGCCACGCCCACGGCGAAGCGGCCCGGCTGGCGCTCGGCCAACTCGTGCAGGTAGCGGCCGGCGTTGACCTCCCGCACCTGGCGCACCAGATCCACGGCGTAGGCGTTGCGCGGCCCGGGCCGCACCTGGTGCCAGTCCGGCACGTCGCCGCGGATGGCCAGCACGTTGTGGATGTCCAGGTAGGAGAGCTCGATCAGCGCGTCCTCGGTCTCCTCCCGCGTGAAGCCCACGCAGAGCAGGTGCGGCACGGTCTCCACGCCGTAGCGGTAGCGCAGCGCCGCGCAGAGGCCCAGCGTGCCCGGCCGCTTGCGGTAGATGTGCCGGCGCCAGGCGCCGTCCTCGCCCTCCTCGAACCAGGAGTCCGCGGCGTGGTTGGTGACGTCCACCCAGGCCGGGTGGAAGGGCATCAGCGCCTCCAGCACCTCGTGCACCTGGGCCATCCCGCCGCCACGGATGGGCGGGATCAATTCAAAGCTGAAGAAGGGCTGGCGCCGCAGGGCCAGAAACTCGGGGATGCGCATGGCCTCGCTTTCCATTAGGTTGCACACGCGGGCCAATATGGTTCACGGCGCCCGACAGAAAGGACCCCCCAATGCCTCATGCCGACCTGGAATCCCGCCTGGGGCGGGAGCTGCTGCTGTTCGACGGTGCCATGGGCACGAGCATCCAGTTCGCCGCGCCGCCCCTCGAGGCCTTCGAGGGCCACGAGGGCCTGAACGAGTGGCTCGTGCTCAGCCGCCCGGCCCTGATCGAGGAGATCCACGCCGGCTTCCTGGAGGCGGGCAGCGACATCGTGGAGACCGACAGTTTCGGCTCCTTCTCCGTGGTGCTGGACGAATACGGCCTGGGCGGCGCCGCCCGGGAACTGGGCCAGGCCGCGGCGGCCCTGGCGCGACGCACGGCGGACCGCTTCGCCACGCCCGCGCGTCCACGCTGGGTGGCCGGCTCCATCGGGCCGGGCACGCGCCTGCCCAGCCTGGGGCAGATCCGCTGGGCCGCGCTGGTGGACTCCTATTCGCCCCTGGTGGAAGGGCTGCTGGACGGCGGCGTGGACCTGCTGTTGGTGGAGACCGTCCAGGACCCCCTCCAGGCCAAGGCCGCCCTCGAGGCCTGCGAGCGCGCCTTCCGGCGCCGCGGCCGGCGCTGGCCCGTGGGCGTGCAGATCACGGTGGAAACCACGGGCACGCTGCTCCTGGGCACCGAGCCCGGCGCGGCCCTCTGCGCCCTGGGACCCTGGCGGCCGGCCTTCTTCGGCCTGAACTGCGCCACCGGGCCGGCCTCCATGCGGCCCCAGGTGCTGCAGTTGGCTGCCGCCTCGCCCTTTCCGCTTAGCGTCCAGCCCAACGCCGGCCTGCCCCGGGCCGAGGGTGGGCGGATGATCTACGACTTGGCCCCGGAGGACTTCGCCCGGCAGATGCGCGACTTCGTCCTCCAGCAGGGCGTGTTGCTGGCGGGCGGCTGCTGCGGCACCACCTCCGCGCACCTGGCCGCGCTGGCCCGCGAGCTGCGCGGCGCACAACCCGGTCGGCGCTCGCCCCAGCCCGTGGAGGCGCTGGCCAGCCTCTACTCCACGATGGCCCTCACCCAGCAGCCCGGTCCGCTGCTCATCGGCGAGCGCACCAACGCCAACGGCTCGCGCCTCTTCCGCAAGCGCCTGGAGGCCGACGACTGGGAGGGACTGGTGGAGATGGCGCGCGAGCAGGCCGCCGAGGGCGCCCACGTGCTCGACCTCTGCACGGCCTGCGTGGGCCGCGACGAGCGCGCCGACATGGACGAGCTCTGCCGCCGGCTGGCCACGGCGCTCTCCATCCCGCTGATGATCGACTCCACCGAGCCCCCGGTGATCGAGGCCGCGCTGGAGCGGCTGGGCGGCCGGGCCATCGTCAACTCCATCAACCTGGAGGACGGCGAGACCCGCGCCCGGCAGATCCTGCAGCTCTGCCGCCGGCACGGGGCGGCCGTGGTGGCGCTCTGCATCGACGAAGAGGGAATGGCCCGCACGCCGGAGCGCAAGCTCCAGGTGGCCCGACGCCTGCTCCACGTGGCCCTGGACGAGGGGCTCAGCCCCGGCGACCTGCTGGTGGATCCCCTGACCTTCACCCTGGCCTCCGGCGATCCCGACTACCGGCTAAGCGCGCGCGAGACCCTGGAGGCCCTGCGGCTGATCAAGGCCGAGCTGCCCGGCGTGCGCACCAGCCTGGGCCTGAGCAACGTCAGCTTCGGCCTGAAGCCCGCCCTGCGCCAGGCGCTCAACAGCGTGTTCCTGGAGCTGGCCCTGGCGGCCGGGCTGGACGCGGCCATCCTGCACGCCGGGCGGATCACGCCCACGCACCAGCTGCCCGCCGAGCTGCGCGAACAGTGCCGGCGCCTGCTGGAAGGCGATCACAGCGCGGGTGATCCCCTGGCCGCCCTGCTGGCCCTGGGAGAGGAAGCAGGCCTGTCCTCGTCCGGCGCCGCCGTGGACGAGCTGGCCGCCCTGCCCGTGGAGGAGCGGCTCAAGGCGCGGATCGTCAACGGGCGCGGCGAAGGTCTGGAGGCGGACCTGGAGCTGGCCCTCTTGGAGCGCGATCCCTGGAGCCTGGTGAACGACGTGCTGCTGGCGGGCATGCAGACCGTGGGCGAGCTGTTCGGCGCCGGCCGCCTGCAGCTGCCTTTCGTGCTGCAGAGCGCCGAGACCATGAAGCGCGCCGTGCGCCACCTGGAGCCCCGGATGGGCGTGGCGGGCGCCGCCGGCCAGCCCCGCGGCCGCCTGCTCCTGGCCACCGTGCGCGGCGACGTCCACGACATCGGCAAGAACCTGGTGGACATCATCGTGCGCAACAATGGCTGGGAGGTGGAGAACCTGGGCATCAAGGTGCCCGTGGAGCAGCTGCTGGAGGCCATCCGGCGCCACCCGCCCGACGCCGTGGGCCTGAGCGGCCTGTTGGTGCGCTCGGTCTTCGTGATGCGCGAGAACCTGGAGGTCTTCGCCCGGGAGGGGCTGACGCTGCCCGTGATCCTGGGCGGCGCGGCGCTCAACCGGCGCCACGTGGACGAGGAGCTGCGCCCGCTCTACCCGGGTCCGCTCTACTACGCGCGCGACGCCTTCGAAGGATTGGCCATCCTGGAGGCCCTGCGGGCGGGTCGCGACCCGGCGGCGGCGAAGGCGACGGCGGAGACCGCGCCAGCGGAGCCCGGGGGCGAGGAGGCCCCGGCGGCCACCTTCCAGGAAGCCGCCCCGGCCCTGGATCCCTGCCTGGACGTGGCGCCGGCGGCACGGCCCGCGCGGCTGGAGGCACTACCCGAGCCGCCCTTCTGGGGCGCCCGGGTGGAGACGGAGCTGGACCTGGACGAGGTCTGGCCCTGGCTGAACCTGAACACGCTGACCAAGGGCGAGTGGGGCTTCAAGCGCGGCCGACTGGACGAGGAGGCCTGGCAGCGCCTGGAGCGCGAGACCATCCAGCCGCTGCTGGAGCGCCTCAAACTCGACGCCCGCCAGCGCGGCTGGCTGCGCCCGGCCGTAGCCTGGGGCTGGTTCCCGGTCCAGGCGGAGGGCCGGCGGCTCTGGATCTGGCGCCACCCGGACGATCCCAATCCGCTGCACCTGGACTTTCCGCGCCAAACCGAGGCGCCCTGGCACTGCATCAGTGACTACTTCTCCTCCGCCCAGGACGGGCGCCGGGACGTGCTGGGCCTGCAGTGGGTGACCGTGGGTGCCGAGGCCACGGCCGAGGCCCTGCGCCACCTGGAGGCGGACCGTTACAGCGAGTATCTCTACGTGCACGGCCTGTCGGTGGAGGCCGCCGAGGCGCTGGCTGAGGGCTGGCACGCCCGGATGCGCCGGGAGCTGGGCATCGCCGGCGACGACGCGCCACACGTGAAGCAGATCTTCCGCCAGGGCTACCGCGGCAGCCGCTACAGCTTCGGCTATCCGGCCTGCCCGCGGCTGGAGGACCAGCAGCTGCTGGCCGAGCTGCTGGGCGTGGAGCGCATCGGCTGCCGCCTCACCGAGGAATGGCAGATCGTGCCCGAGCAGAGCACGTCGGCGCTGATCGTGCACCACCCGGAGGCCAAGTATTTCAGCGTGTAGCGGGGCCGTGATCCCAGCGCCGGGTCACACCGGCTTTCTTCTGCCCACTCGCGTGTGGGGGGTCGTGCGCTGACGCGCCGTGTTTCCCGCTTTCTTTTCGCGGAAAAGAAAGCGGGACCAAAGAAAAGGCTCCGGCAAAGCAGGCGCGAGGGCGCGCCTATCACCTCTCCGATCAGTTCCACCTCTTCGGCCTCAGCGCGCGCGTACTGACCATCGGCGCATGGGAATGCGCCGACGGTCAGTGGCGACGCGCTATTGAGGCCGAAAACAGGAACTCGATTCATCGATGGTTCGCGTCGCCTGTGCTGGGTCCTGCTGGCACTGAGCGAAGTCGAGTGCCGTCCTTTGAACTCCAAAAAAAACGGCTCTGTGGATCTGTGGTGTGCGCAATGAAGAAAGGCGCGTCGACAAATCGCCGTCTTTGGAAATCCAAAAACGACTCTGTGCCTCTGTGCCTCTGTGGTGAAAACTGCGGCCGACCAGCTCAGCTCAGGAAATTCAGCAGGCTCGTGCTCATCACCTGGGAGATGGACTTCAGCGCGGCCTGGTAGCCCGTCTGCTCCAGCGTGTAGCGCATCATCGTGTCGGCCAGGTTGGCGTCCTCGTCGTCGGAGATGTTGTCGGTCAGCAGTTCCTGCCGGCTGAAGAGCTGGTTCTCGGTGGCGTCCAGGCGCTGCACGCGCGTGCCCAGCGAGGCCCGGGTGCCGTTGATGGTGGAGATCACCGCGTCGATGCGCTCCAGGGCGGGCCCCGAGGCGTCCTCGTCCCCGGCCAGCAGGCCGTCGCGCAGCTCGATCAGCGTGTCAAAGATGTCCGCCTGCCCGCCCGGCGTGCCGCCCATGAACACGTCCACGCCGCGAAAATTGACCTGCAGCTGTTCGTTCTCGGAGAGCTGGACCATCACCCGGCCCTCCTGGCCGCTGGGCGTGGCCGTCACCAGCTGGATGCGCCCGGCCGCGTCGCGCACGGCCTCGAAAACCGGCTGATCCACCTGGCTGCCCGCGTAGAGGCTGTGCCCCAGGAAGCGCCGGTTGCCCTCGGCCAGCAGGCTCTCCAGCAGCTGGTCCACCTCCTGGCCCAGCACGGTGCGATCCTCGTCGCTCCAGGTGCCCGTGGAGGCCTGCACGGCGAAGCTGCGCACCTCGTCCAGCTGGTCGGTGGCACGCTGCAGGCTGAGCTCGGCGTGTCCGAGCCGCATGCGGGCCGTGTCCAGGTTGCGTTGGAATTGCAGGTTGCGGGCCAGGCCGCTGCGCAGTTTGAGGATCCGCGCGCTGGCGGCGGGATCGTCCCCGGCCTTGTCCACGCGCTTGCCGCTGGTGGCTTCGCGCTGCACGGCCTCGAAGCGCGCGCCGCGCTGTTCGATGGTCAGCAGGCTGTCCTGCACGCGCATTCGATTGGTGACTCGCATCCGCGTTCCCCCTCGTTGCCCCACCCCACGACCCTCGTGTCCCGTCGCCTGATCACACCAGCTGCAGCAGTTCCTGAATCATCGAATCCGCCGTGCTGATCACGCGCGCCGCGGCGGAGTAGGCCTGCTCCTGCTGGAGCATCAGCGTCAACTCCTCGTCCAGGTTCACGCCGGAGATGGATTGCCGGCGGTTGTCCAGCTCGCTGACGAAGGCCTGCTGGGCCGTGTAGTCGGCCTCCGCGCGCTGGGCCTCGGCGCCCACCCGGCTGACCAGCGTGCCCCAGGCTTCGCCCAGGGAGAGGCCGGCCAGCGCGGCGAGGCGCGTCTCCGCCAGCTGGGCGATGGCCGTGGCCTGCTCGCCGTTGCCCTGGCCGCCGTCGGCGCTGGCCACCACGCGGCCGGGCTCGTCGCGCACCCAGTTGCTGAGAGCCAGGCCGGAGGCCCCCTGGCCCGCCGGATCGAAGAACTCGCGTCCGGCGCGGCCGCCCAGGTCCGTCCCCGCCCGATGCAGGCGGTTGACCTCCGCCACCAGCGTGTCCGCCAACTGGTCCAGCTCCAAGAGGCGCGCGGGCAGCACGCGGTCGCGCACGTCCAGCAGGCCGCCCAGCTCGCCCGAGGCCACCTCGAACTCGTGGCCCGAATCGCTCCAGTGCAGGCGCGTAAGCACGGTGCCGTCCTCCGCCGCCTGCTGGCTGGTGGTCAGCTGGGAAGCCACGGTGCCGTCCACCAGGGCCCGGCCGCCCACCCAGACGCGGAACACGCCCTGCTCGTCCTCGGCGGCGCGCATGTCCACCAGCCCGGCCAGGTCGTCCAGCAACAGGTCGCGCCGGTCGCGCAGGTCCGAGGCCACCTGGCCGTTCAATTCGGCCGCGCGAATGGAGCCGTTCAGCTCGGCCAGATCCACGGCCAGGTTGTTCAACTCGCCGCCCACTCGGGCCACCTCGGTGTTCAAATCCTCGCGCTGGGCCTTGAACTGGCCGGCCAGCTGGTTGAAGCGTGCGGACACCCGGTGGCCGGCCTCCAGCACGGTGCGCCGGTAGCTCTCCTCCGCCGGCTCGTTGCCCAGGTCGGACCAGGCGCTCCAGAACTTGTCCAGCGCGTCGGAGATGCCCGGATCGCCGGGCTCGGCCACCAAGGACTCCACCGCCCCCAGCTGTGCCGAACGCTGCCCGCTCTCCCCCAGCCCGCCGGCCTCGCGCCGGTAGGCACGGTCGAAACTCTCCATCCGCAGGCGCTGCAGGCCGATGGGCTCCACGCCGGCGCCGATGCCCGTCGGGCGCTGCTCGGAACCCAGCCGCGCCCCCAGCTCCAGGCGCTGGCGCGTGTAGCCCGGGGTGTCCACGTTGGCCACGTTGTGGCCCGTGACGTTTAGCGCCAGCTGGTGCGTGATCAGCGCGCTGCGGGCCGTGTCCAGCAGTCCGAAGAGCGAGGCCATCAGACCCTCCGGTCGATGAGGCGGCTGGCCGCCCCGTCCGTGCGGGGGCGGGCGTCGGGCCCGTAGGTGGCGGATTCGCGCGTGGCGTCCAGCAGCCATTCCAGCCGCCGGCGGTTGAAACGCCGCTCCTTCTCCACCACGCGGCCCGTCAGGGATTTCAGCTCGTGGACCCGGTGCAGGTGCGTGCGCAGCCGGCGCCCCAGCAGGTGCAGGCGCGACGAGAGGGCGGGCGGGCAGCACTCGGCCACCTGGCGCAGGGTCAGCGGCGCCCGGGCGCTGGGGAACTCGCGCTGCAGGGCCTCCAGCAGCAGGCGCCGTCGCCGCTCCTGGCCGCGCAACAGGTGGTGGCAGCGCTCGACAGACTCGGAGAGCTCCAGCACGCGCTCTGGCTGACCGCTCTGCAGGGCCTCCAGCTGCTGGTTCAGCTCCTGCTCCAGCTCGTGGTAGAGCCCCAGCTCCTCATCCAGGCGCGCGGCCAGCCGTTCGGCCAGTTCGTGCAGGGCGCCGTTCATCGATCCTCCTGCAGCAGCTTCTCGATGCGGGCCACGTAGGCCCGGGTCTCGCGGTAGGGCGGCACGCCGTCGTGGCGGTCCACGGCTCCGGGCCCGGCGTTGTAGGCCGCCAGGGCCAGGCGCCGGTCCTGGTAGCGCTCCAGCATGTTCTTCAGGTAGGTCAGCCCGCCCTTGACGTTCTGGCGCGGGTCGAAGGGATCGCGCACGCCCAGGCCGCGAGCCGTGTCGGGCATCAGCTGGGTCAGACCCATGGCGCCCTTGGGGCTGCGCGCCCGGCTGTTGAAGCCGCTCTCCGTCTGCACCAGGGCCAGGGCCAGGTTCTCGTCCACGCCCACCTCAGCCGCCACGTCCCTGACCAGGGCGCGCAGCTCGGCGGACCCGACCTGCCGCACGCGAGTGGATTCCGCCGGCGCCGCGCCTTGCAGAGCCCGATAGACCTCGGCCTGCCGAGCCAGCGGGTTGAGGGGATCCGCCGCCGCGGCCTCGCGCTCCCGACGCCGAAGTTCGAAGGCGCGGTCCAGGCTGGCCAGACCCACGCCGTTGCCCGCGCCGCGAATGGCGTCCAGACCCGCTTCCAGGTTCTCGCCCGACTCGCCGCCGGCGCGCAGCTGGCGCAAGAGCGAGCTGGCCACGCCCAGGCCCGGTCCGGCGGTCAATTCCTTCGACAGCTCCTGGTTGAACTGGGACGTGTACCAGTCGCTGCCCACGCCCTGCTGCGCGAACAGGCCCTCGTCCAGGGTCTCTTGCATGGCGGTCAACATTTGCTCCACCAGCAGGCGCTCGAATTCGCGGCCGGCGCTCTCCAGCGTGGCGGCCCGGCTGCCCGGAGTCTCAGCGCCGGCGGTGGCGCGCGTGCCGGCCAGGCTGGTGCCTTGCAGCGGGCGGCTTTCCATCAGATGATCACCAGCTCGGCCTGGAGGGCGCCGGCTTCCTTGAGCAGCTGGAAAATCGAGATCATGTCCCGCGGGCTGACGCCCAGCGTGTTGAGGGCGCGGGCCACGCTGCGCACGTCGGCCATGTCCTCCAGCACGATCAGGTGCGCCTCGTCGCTGGAGACGGTGATCTCGTTCTTCTGCTCCTGGCTGGAGAACCCCGTGTAGGGGTCGGCGCTGGAGTTCTGCTGGCTTTTGATGATCACCGACAAGTTGCCGTGGGCCACGGCCACGGGGGAGAGCCGCACCTGATGGCCCACCACCACGGTGCCCGTGCGCTCGTTGATGACCACCTTGGCCGCCAGGTCGGGCTCCACCTCGATGTTCTCGATCAGGCTGGCCATCTCCACCAGGCGCGTGCCCTGGCGGGATTCCTCGGGTACCTCCACGCGGATCTGGGTGGAACTCTGGGCCGTGGCCAGCGGCTCGCCCAGCGCCGAATTGATCGCCTTGGCCGCGCGCAGGGCCGTGGTGAAGTCGGGGTTCTGCAGGGTCAGCACCAGGCCGCCATCCACCAGCAGGCTGCCCGGCGAGTCCGTCTCCACCGTGCCGCCCTGGGGCACGCGGCCCACCAGCGTGTAGTTCTGGCGGATGCTCGAACCGCCGGAGGCGAAGTTGAACCCGCCGATGGAAATCGGGCCCTGGGCCCGCACCAGCACGTCCTCGCCGCCCTGGTTGGTCAGCGGCGTCATCAGCAGCACGCCGCCCATCAGGCTGCTGGCGTCGCCCAGCGAACTGACGGTGACGTCCAGCCGGTCGCCGGCCTGGGCGAAGGAGCCCAATTTGGCCGTCACCATCACGGCCGCCACGTTCTTGGGCTTGATGGTGCCCGGGTCGAGTTTGATCCCGAAGCGGCGCAGCATGTTCTCCACGCTGCGCAGGGTGAAGGCGCTGCGGTTGCCGTCCCCCGTGCCGTCCAGGCCCACCACCAGTCCGTAGCCGATCAGGTCGCTCTGACCCGCCCCCTGGAAGACGGCGATCTCCTTCAGCCGGGCCGCGGCCGCGCCGCGCTCCGGCAGTCCCAGCAGGCAGAGGAGCGCGAGCAGGGCCAGCCACGCGAAATCGTGACCGGCCCGGTTCCACACGGAGGGGAGGCCGCGGGAACCGGGCGGCCACCCGGCTCTCTTCCAAAGTTGGGACTGTAGGAGATGAGCGTTCGAAAATTTCATGTCACAACAACCAGCCGAAGACGAAGCCCAGCACGCCCCGGCGCTGGGCCTTGCGCACCAGGCCGTCCCCCGTGTAGCGGATCACGGCCTCCGCCACGAGGTAGCTGAACACCGTGTTGTCCGCGTTGACATCCTCGGGCCGCACCCGGCCGGAGAGTTCGGTGATCTGCTGCTCGCCGTCGATTTCCATCACCCGGCTGCCCTGCAGCACCAGCGTGCCGTCGGGGTCGATGGCCACCACTTCGGCCATCAGGCGGGTCTGCAGGCTGCCCGAGCGCGAGTTGCCGCCCTTGACCTTGTGCTCGTTCTTGGAGTCGGCGCTGCCCGTGATCTCGGGCACGAAGGCCAGCGGTCCGCCGCCGCCCTGCACGCCCACTTCCAGCCCGTCCTCGCGCTTGGTGTTGGTGGAGGCGTTGGTCGAGCCCGAGCCCGACTCGACGATCAGCACGGTGACCAGATCGCCCACCCGGAAGGCCCGCTGGTCCGTCAGCCAGGAATCCCGGCTGACCTGGGCCCGCGCCGCCGCTCCCGCCAGCAGCAGGGCGAGCAGCAGGGGGCCGAGCAGGGAAAAGCGCCTCATCCCGCCACCTCCACTTCCGCCTGGCCCTTGGCCACCAGTTTGACGGACAGGCGCCGGCCGGTCTCCGTCAGGCGCACGTCCAGCGGCTGGCCGATCCGTCCATCCTCCAGGGCCTCGGCCGCGGCGCGGACGGTCACGCCGCCGGAGCGCACGCAGAGGGTCAGATTCTCGCCGCGCAGCACGTCGGGCAGGGTCTCCAGCATGCGCCGGGGCACGGGCCGCCCGGCCAGCAGGTAGCGCGAGACCCGGCAGCCCAGGGCCTCGGCCAGCGGAATCAGATCGCCGTCGGCCAGTTGCGTGCTCTCCAGCCAGCGCTCCTCCAGATCCTCGGGGCCCAGCACGCGGCCGCGGGGCAGCTCGCGCCGTGCCACGGGCAGCAGGTCCCAGCGCCGCACGCGCACGGGCACGGTCAGCCGGCGCTGGACGCGCCCCTTCTCCAGCAGGCGCAGGGCCACCGTGCAGGTGCCGCGCGGCCGCAGTTGCAGGGCCTGGGCTTCCACAGTGGCCGAATCCGACAAGCGCGGCAGCACGGGCAGGATCCAGTCGAAGCGGACGCTGTCCCGCGCACTCCACGGGCCGGTCGCCAGCACGCCGCGCAGGGCCTCGTCGCAGGCTGATTTGAGCCGCCCGTTCTCCTCCGGCGCACGCGCCGCGCCGGCCCGGGCCGGGTCGGGCAGCAGGGCCAGCAGGAGCAGGAGCCAGAGGGCGGCCTTCATCCCTTATCTCCTCAGACTGGAGGCGATGCCCAGCATGTCGTCCGAGGCGCGGATGGCCTTGGAGCTCACTTCATAGGCGCGCTGGGCGCTGATCATCGCCACCATCTCCTCCACCACCTTGACGTTGGAGCTCTCGAGATAGCCCTGGGCGATCTGGCCGAACTGCTCGGCGGCGGGCGTGCCCAGCTGGGGCGCCCCGGAGGCCGCCGTCTCCTCGTAGAGGTTCTGGCCCAGGGCCCGCAGGCCGGCGGGGTTGGTGAACACGGCCACCTCCAGCGTGCCGATCTGCACGGCCGCCGCGTCCCCGGCCACCAGCACGCTGAGCACGCCGTCCCGGCTCACCTGGATATCCACGGCCCCCTGGGGCACGGTGGTCTCGGGCTCCAGGGTCAGGCCGTCGGAGGTCACCAGCACGCCGTCGCTGGAGAGCTTGAAGGAGCCGTCCCGCGTGTAAGCCAGGCTGCCATCCAACTGGCGCACCTGGAAGAAGCCCTCGCCCTCGATGGCCAGGTCCAGGCGCCCGCCGGTCTGCACCACGTCGCCCTGGCCCATGTCCCGGGTGACGCTGATGGTCTTGACGCCCGTGCCCACCTGCAGGTCGGTGGGGACCACGTTGCCCAGGGAGTTCTCCACCCCGCTGGTGCGCAGGTTCTGGTAGAGCAGGTCCTGGAATTCGGCGTGGCTCTTCTTGTAGCCCGTGGTGTTCACGTTGGCCAGGTTGTTGGCGATGCTGTCGATGTGCAGCTCCTGGGCGTACATGCCCGAGGCGGAACTGTGCAGGGCACGAATCATGGTGTGGTCCTCGCTCAAGCGCGTCCGGTGGCGCGCCGCTCAGGGACTCCGCGTTGCTAGCGGAGTCGACCCAGCTCGTTGACGGTCTTGCCCAGGTTGTCGTCCTGGATCTGCAGGGCCTTGTGGGCGAAGGAATAGCTGCGCTCGTGCTCGATCAGGCGCACCATCTGCTCCACCACGCGGATGTTGGAATGCTCCAGCGCGCCCTGGACGGGCTGGCTGGCCTGGGCCGGCGCGGGCTGCTGGTCTTCGTCCCGCGGCACCCAGAGGTTGCGGCCCAGCTTGTTCAGCCGCTCGGGCTGCTCGAATTCCTCCAGCCGCAGGGAGCCCACGGCCGTGCCGTTCTGGGAGAGCTGGCCGTCGCCGTTCAGCTCCACGGGGCCCGGTCCCAGCCTTAAGGGGCCGGCCTCGCCCAGCACGGGAAAGCCATCCATGGTCACCAGCTGGCCCTCGGGCGAGAGGGCGAAGTGGCCGTCCCGCGTGTGCCGCTCGCCGTCGGGCGTCTCCACCACGAAGAAGCCGGGTCCGTTCACGGCGAAGTCCAGCGGCGCGCCCGTGCTCTCCAGCGCCCCGGCGCGCATGCGGGTCTCGAAGCCGGCGCGCAGGCGGTTCTCGGGGCTGGGCACGCCGCGTCCGCGGTCCAGCAGCAGGCGGCCGTCGATCAGCTCGCGGAAGTTGAGGCGATCCTCCTTGAAGGCCGTGGTGGTGGAGTTCGCCAGGTTGTTGCCCGTGACATCCGTCTGGATGCCCCGCGCGATCATCCCGGCTCCCGAATCCCACAAACCCTTGATCATCTCGACCCCGCTTGAGGATTGCGCCGCGACGGATGCGCTCCGCCGCCGGGCTCGGCAAGGGCAATCCCCGTGCCAGCCCGAGAACGAACTCAGGCCGGGTCGTGGTTGGGGCGAAGTGGTTGCGGGTGGTTCAGATCACGACTTCAGGACTTCGGAAGTTCGGGACTTTTCAACTCCGGTGGATCCGGCTGAAGAGCGCGCTTTTTTCCCCTCGCCGGGCCGGATGTGCCCAGCGCTCCAGGATTGTGGCGGGTGGGAAGGGTCAGGCCTCCAGCCCGGGCAGCTCAATCAGGCAGCGCGGCTCGGGACCCGTGCCCCGGCCGTTCAGCACCACGCGCAGGCCCTCCCGCGCCGCCAGGCTGCGGGGGAACTCGCGGCAGGCCAGCTCCTCGATCTCCAGCAGCTGGTCGTCGCTGTGGTCCTGGTCGTGGTGGAAGAGGATCAGCCGGTCCACGCCCGCGGCCCGTGCGTTGATCACGGCCTGCAGCCAGGTGCTGTGGCCCCAGCCCTGGCGGCCCGCCGCGTATTCCTCGGGCGTGTAATTGGTGTCGAAGATGAACAGGTCGGCCCCGCGGGCCAGCTCCACCACGGCCTCTTCGGGGCCCGGGCCGGTGTGCTCGTTGTCCGTGGCGTAGACCACCGCGGCACCGTCGGCCTCCAGGCGCCAGCCCAGGCAGCCGCCCGGATGGTTCAGGCGTCGGCAGCTGACCGTGAGCGTGCCCAGCTGGAAGCTCTCGTCGGCGACTTCGCGGAAGGACTTGGCGGCCGACATGTGGCTCATGTCCACGGGGAAGTAGGCGTAGTTCTGCTGGCCCTCCAGCTGGCTGCGCAGGGAGGTGCCCTCGGGCCTGAGGCCGATGAACTCGAAACGGTTGCCGGGATGGAAGAGCGGCTTGAAGAACGGGATGCCCTGGATGTGGTCCCAGTGCAGGTGACTGAGCAGGACCACGCCCTCGATGCCGCCGGCGGGGTGCTGGCGGACCAGCTCGTTGCCCAGGATCCGGATGCCCGTGCCGGCGTCCAAAATCACCAGGGGCGCGCCCTCGGCCCGCACCGTGATACAGCTGGTATTGCCGCCGAACCGCAGTTTGCCGGCTTCGGGAGTGGGAACCCCGCCCCGGACGCCAAAAAAGCGCACCTCCATCGCACCCTCACGCTCTGGTTGATCGCACCGGCCAAGATAGAAAGGCTCGGGCGCTTGCACGTGACGGAGTTCACGCCTCCCGCGGTCGCCGGACACGCCGCAGCCACCCCGCGACATTGCGCCTGACCCGCTCGTGCCCTACCTTGTGACACGTCAGGAAACCGGCACCCGCCGCTTCCTGGACACCCGCTCCCGTAGCTCAGTGGATAGAGCGTCGGTCTCCGGAACCGAGTGCGTAGGTTCGATTCCTACCGGGAGCATTTCCGAGCCACTTTCCCAGAAACACAGCAACTTCGCGACTTCTTCAGCACCTGGGCCCCCTTCTCAACCGTCCGAATTGGCAAGTCTGCCGCGGCTGCTCGAACTTCGGGCATGCGTGATTCCTTTCGATCATCCGGGCTGAGCTGGGGCGCCTTGCTGTTGCTGGTGGCGCTGACCGGCTGGTGGAGCTGGACGCGCCAGGCGCCCATCTCCCTTCACGGCGGATTGGGCTGGGACGGCGTGGACTACGCGGCCATGGCGGAACAGCTCGGCCGGGGCGAGGCGCCGCGGACGGCGGCGCCTTTCGTCTACCGGATCGGCGCGCCGGCCCTGGCGGACTGGCTCGCACCCGGCGACGCGCTGACGGGCTTCCGCTGGTTGAACGGCGGGCTCGCGCTGCTGCTGCCCTGTCTGCTTTTCGCTTGGCTGCGCCGGGTGGGTCTGCGGCCGGGAACCGCCCTGTTGCTCAGCGCCCTCTTCGCCACCCAGTGGCACGCGCCGCTGCGGCTGACGCCCTTCTACCCCGTGCACGTGGATCCGCTGCTCTGGGCGTTCTGGCTGCTGGCCCTGCTGGGGCTGGAGGGAAGCCGCGGAGCGCGCGAATCCCGGCGCCTACTGGGCTGGAGCGTCTTCGCGCTAGTGGCCGTGCCCGTGCGCGAGGTGCTGCTGCTCCCCGTGCTGGCCCAGTCCGTGCAGGGGTTGACTCTGCCGCAGCCCGGGGAATCCGCGGGTGCATGGTTGCGCCGGCTGGGCGCTGAGTTCCGCTGGCGGCGCCTGCTGCCGCTGGCGCTGGGGCTGGCCGTCTTCCTGCTGATCCAGCTCTGGGCTCAGCCCGTGGGCAGTTACGGCTTCCTCAAGACGGCCGTGCTCTGGCTGTGGCTGAAGAGTGTGCCGCACTACCTGCACGGGTTCTGCCAGGCGCTGGGGCCGGGCGTGCTGGTGCTGCTGGGGCTGGGGTGGCGGACCGCCAGGCTCGGCCTGGCGCGGCGGCCGGAGTTGCTGGTCTGGCTGGCGGGCGTATTGGCCCTGGGCTGGCTGGGCGGCAGCGATACGGAGCGCCTGCTCTACTGGGGCGCGCCGCTCTTCCTTTGGCTGGCGGGCTTGGCCTTCGAGGAGTTCCGGGGGGGCCTGCGCCGCCGGCCCGCTGCCGCTGCGGCCTGGCTGGGCTTCCTGGGCCTGGGCCAGTTGCTCAGCCAGCGCCTGTTCTGGCTGATCCCCGACTCTCCGGGCAGCGAGCGCCTGGTCTGGCCCCTCCTGACGCCCCTCTCCTCCACGGGCCGCTACCTGGATCTCTGGAGCCAGCACGCCGTGCCCGAAGTCGCCGTGCTCAGTCTGGCTCAGTATCTGGTGTGGATCGCAGTGGGCTGGTGGTGGGGTTTGCGTCTGCTGGGAAACTCAACACAGAGACACGGAGGCACAGAGCAGAAAACTTGATGGACTCGATCCGAAGCACAAGCCGCGGTTCGCGTCTGCTTCGTCCTTCTTTGTCACTGTGCCTCTGGGCCTCTGTGTTGAATGTTCGCCGCGCGCAAACACACCTTCGAGTCTTGGTGCCTTCGTGCTCAAATGGACACTCGAACGAGCCATGCCCAACCCAGCCCAAGACCAATCCAACCTCTGTGCCTCTGTGCCTCTGTGTTGAGATGCTCCGTGAGTGTGAACACACTCAAGCCGCTCAGCCATCCTGCCCCAGGTCCTTCATCCAGCGGTGCAGCACCTCGCGGCTGATCCCGATCTGCTCGGCGGCGTCCTTGACGCTCACACCGCCGGTCACGAAGCGCTCGACGTAAGCGCGCCGCAGTTGGTCCAGCAGCACGTCCCGCGCCTCGGCGAAGGGCCGGTCCGTCAGCAGGCTGTAGTCCGCCTCCTGGGCCGGCGTGCGCACGGCCTGCCCGCCCAGGTTGAAGTGCGCGGCGCTGAGCGGGCCCTCGCCGCAGCGCACCACGGCCAGCTGGACGGCGCTCTCGAACTCGCGCACGTTGCCCGGCCAGGCCTGGTCGGCCAGCAGATCCAGGGTCCCCGGCGCCAGTTCCAGGCCGGTGCGGCCGGGAAAATGCTTGTGCAGGAAGTAGCGCAGCAGGGCGGGCAGATCCTCCGCGCGCTCGCGCAGCGGCGGGATGCGGATGCGCTGCTGGTTGATCCGGTAGAACAGATCCTGGCGCATCAGACCCTGCCGGATGCGCTCCTCCAGCGCCTGATGCGTGGCGGCCACCAGGCGAAAGTCCACCTGGATGTCCTTCAGCGAACCCACCCGCCGGATCAGCCCGCTCTCGATGGCGGTGAGCAGCTTGATCTGGGCCTGGGGATCCATGTCGCCGATCTCGTCCAGGAAGAGCGTGCCGCGGTGGGCCAGCTCCGTCAGTCCGCGCTTGGTGCCCACGGCTCCGGTGAATGAGCCCTTTTCGTGCCCGAAGACCTCGCTGTTGAAGAGCTCGCGCTCGATAGCCGAGACGTTGACCTCCACGAAGGCCTGCTGGCGCCGCCCGCTGGCCTCGTGGATCATCCGCGCGATCATGGTCTTGCCCGTGCCCGTCTCCCCGGTGATCAGCACCGAGAGGTCCGTGGCCGCCGCCTCGCGGATCTCCTGTTTGACCCGGCGGATGGCCGGCGAGTCGCCGATCATCTGTCCCAGCGACTCCTGCAGGCGCCGACGCAGCCAGACGTTCTCCTGCTTGACCTGGCGCAGGGCCAGACCCTTGCGGATCACGTCCAGGAAGTCCTCGCGCGAGGTGTTCTTCACCACGTAGTCGAAGGCGCCCTGTTTCATGGCCCGCACGATGGTCCGCACGCCGCTTTCCTTGGTCACCATGATCACCGGCACGTCCGGGTGCTCGCTCACCAGCCGGCCCAGGATGTCCAGCCCGCTGGCGCCCTCGCCCAGGTCGTAGTCCAGCAGCACCAGGTCGGGCTCGACGGAGCCCATCCGCTCCAGCCCGGCCTCGCCGGTCTCGGCCCAGTGACACTCGTAGTGGCGGCGCAGCCCCAGCAGGGTGTCCTCGACGAATTCCTCGTTGTCGTCCACGATCAGGATGCGTTCCATCACTTCTGCCGTCCTTCGGGTTCGACCTTTTTCACTTCCAGCAGGAAGGTGCTGCCCTGGCCGGGCGCGCTGCGCTCCACCACCAGCCGGCCGCCGAAGCGTGCCAGGATCTCCCGCGAGCGGTAGAGCCCGTAGCCGCCCGTGCGATCCTGCTGCGCGCCCTCCTTGCCGCTCACCCCCGCCTCGAAGATCCGCTCGTGGCGCTCCGCCGGAATGCCCGGGCCGTTGTCCGTCACCCGCAGCTGCAGCGTGGATGGGCGCTCGCGCACCTCGATGGACAGTCGCTGGACGGGTTGGCCGCGCATCCAGTGCAGGGCGTTGTCCACCAGGTTGTCCAAGATGAACTGCAGCCGGTCCACGGGCAGACGCACCAGCACCTGGCGCAGCTCGCGCTCGCAGTGCAGCTCCAGTTCCACGCCCGCCAGGTCCGCCGAGCGGTCCTCCAGCACGCGGTCCAGCACCTTCAGCGGCGGCGAGGAGATCCGCAGGTCCACCCGGTGCTGGGTGTCCACCAGCGCGCGCTCCAGCCGGTCCAGCACAAAGGCCAGGGCCTGCAGCTCGTCCTCCGCCGGCGGATGTCCGCAGGCCTCCAGCCGTCGACAGCTCTCGGCCACCGTCTCGCCCAGGCGGGCCAGCTCCTCCTCCGCCAGCGGCCACTCCGCCGGGTTCAGGCGGCGCAGGGCCCCCAGCAGCTGCTCCAGGCTGGGCACGGTCAGGTCCAGGAAGACGCCGCGCACGCTCTGGAACAGCGCCAGCACGTCAGGATCGGGCTTGCCCTCCAGGTAGAGGTTGCGCGCCGAGCGCAGCAGGCGGTCCAGGTTGCGCGTGGCCGAGCCCGAGTGGCCGAACTCGCGCAACAGGTCCACCACGTCCAGGATGCCCGGCTCGGGCACGGCCGTCTCCTTGGCCCGCCGGCTGCGCAGCTGGTCGCTGGTGAGCTTGCTGCTCAGGCCCAGGATGATGGGCAGCGCCCACCACAGGTGGGGCTCCGTGGTGAAGAAGAACACCCAGGCGCCCACCGCCAGTCCCAGGCCCACGCTGAGCGCCAGACCCGGCCGGCCCGGATAGAACGTGGTGCTCAGGACCACCAGCCCCACCATGGCCAGCAGCAGGAAGAGGCGCTTGGCGAAGGGCAGGCGTCCCTGATCCTCGGGCACCACCAGCGGCAGCACCAGGGTGTGGCGGCTCAGGTTGCCCCAGGCGTCCATGGCCTGCAGCTGCAGGCGGAAGGTGCCGCCGCCCCGCTCGGGCAGCAGGTCGGTCAATGCGATGGCGCCCGCCGCGCGCCAGGGGCCCCAGCCCTGGTCGTCCAACCGCAGGCGCACCAGCGGCGGCGGCCCCAGGCTCAACGGGTCGGCCGTGCCCACCTGGAGGACCAGCCGGCGGTCCGCCTGCTCCAGCTCGCGCGGATCCTGCAGCAGCACGACCACGGGCGGCGTGCGGTCGGGCACCAGCCAGCCCGTGCCCTCGCGGGTGGAGAGCCAGAGTCGGCCGGCCGCGTCCACGGCCAGCGAGAGGATGCCCTCGCTGCCGCCGGCCCCCGCCAGCGGGCGCGTCCAGGGCGCGCCGTCCCGCGCCCGCAGGTAGAGGTCCTGCTCGTCCAGCAGCCAGATCCGCCCGCCGGAATCCGCCAGCATCTGCCGCACCGCGCGGCCCGGCGCGGCGCCCCGGCCCAGGCTGTCCGGATAGGCCAGGGTGTCCAGCTCGTTCAATTCGTTCAGGCGCAGCAGGTAGGTGTCGCAGGCGGCCAGGATGCCGTGGAAGCCGTCGGGCACGGCGCGATGGACGGGTTCCGAGACCCGCAGGCGCTGCAGGTCGCCCTCTTCCAGCAGGGCCAGCCCCTGGGGGCCGGCCACCAGCACGGCGCTGTCCGAGAACTGGGTCAGCCAGTGCGCGCCCAGTCCGCCGGGCACGACCTCGAAGCCCTCGTCCCGCACCCGATAGAGGCGCTCGCGCGTGCCCAGCAGCAACCCGTCCCCACCCGGTTCGGGGCAGATGGTGGCCGCCACGGCGGACTGCCCGGCCTCCCGCGGCAACCCGCCCAACTCCAGCGTGCGCGAGCCCCGCGGGCCCGTGCGCAGCAGGCGCCGCTCCTCGCCCGAGGCCAGCAGGACCCATTGCTCGCCTTGCACGTCCCAGACCTGGACCGGCCGCCAGCCGCCGCTGCCCGCCGGACTCTCCCAGGCCAGGGCCACGCCCTCGCCCCGGACACTCAGCACGCCGGACACCCGGCTCTGCAGCTCCAGCCGGCCCTCGGGCTTGAAGGCCGCCAGGTGCGGCAGCTCCCCCAGCACGAAAGCGCCGGGCAGGGGCAGACGCGGCGCGGCCAGCCGGGTCTCGCGCAGGGCCTGGCCCGTCCAGCGGAACCAGCGCGACCCGGCGCGCAGCAGCAGGCCCTCGCCATCCCGACCGAGGCGCAGAGACTCGCCGGCGGGAGGCTGGGGCAGGGTGAGGGGCAGGGCGGCCAGGGCGCCACTGGCGGCCTGCAGGCGGGCCAACTGGGGCGTGCGGGTCTCGCTGCGGCCCAGCACCAGCAGGCTGCCGTCGCCCTCCACCGCCAGTCCCAGCACTTCGGGCAGCACCTGGCGGTAGCTTTCGCGCATGGCAGCGGGATTGCCCTCCGGGTCGAAGCGGAACAGGCCGCGATCCCGCGTGCCGCAGACCAGGTGGCCGTCGGGCAGGCGCCCCAGGCAGGTGACGGAGATCCCGGAGAGCAGCACGCGCTCGCCCTGGCGCTCCTGCCAGCGCAACAGCCCGCGTTCCGTGCCCAGCCAGACCGTGTCGCCTTCCACCAGCAGGGCCTGGCCGCGTCCCAGGGCCACGGGGGAGTGCAGCTCCACGCGCCGGAAGGCGTCGTCCCGCCGCACCAGGCCGGAGTCCGCCGCGGCCCAGAGCACGCCCTGGCGGTCGACGGCCAGGGCGGAGACGCCGCCGGCCTCCCAGCCGTCGCGCGCGGCCTGGCGCAGCAGGTGGCGCCCGTCCCAGCTGTAGAGGCCGTCCCGGGCCCCGAACCAGAGCAGGCCCAAACTGTCTTGGGCCGCCGTGCGCAGGCTGGCGGGGGTGAGCAGCGCGCTGTCCGGGGGTCCGCCCCGGGCGGACCACAATCCGCCCAGCAGGAGTAGCAGAAGGAAGACGGTGCGGCGTGTCATGGGAAAAAGGTAGGGTTTGGGGCCCGTCCCGTCCGGCCGGCCGCGGGCGGCACTCATCGCAGGCCGCGCAGGTTGCGCCGGTACATCACGGGGGTCATCCGGCGCAGGGCCTTGCCGCGGGTGAGCTCGTCCCAGGCGGAGTCGTCGTCCGGCCAGGGGCCGTGGCGCAGGCGCTCCAGCAGGGCCGGGTCCGCCGCCAGCGCGGGCGAGCCCTCCCCGGCGCGGCGGTTCCAGGGACAGACCGTCTGGCAGTCGTCGCAGCCGAAGAGCCAACGGCCGGGCATGGGGCGCATGAAGTCCGGCAGCTCGGCGTGGCGGTTCTCGATGGTCTGGGCGCTGATGCAGCGCGCGGCGTCCAGTCGGCCGGGGCCGCGAAAGGCCTGCACGGGACAGGACTCCAGGCAGGCCGTGCAGCGCCCGCAGCGCTCCGGGTGGGGCTGGTCGGCGGGCAGCTCCAGCTCCAACAGCAGTCCGCCCAGGAAGAGCCACGAGCCGTGGCGCGGGTGGATCAGCAGGCAGTTCTTCCCGATCCAGCCCAGCCCGGCCTGCCAGGCCCAGTAGCGCTCCAGCAGCGGGGCCGTGTCCACGCAGGCCCGCCAGGCCACCTGCCCCAGCCGCTCCTCCACCCGCTGCATCACGCGGCGCAGCAGGCCCTTGAGCACGCGGTGGTAATCGCGGCCCAGCGCGTAGCGGCTGATCCGCACGGCGGGCGGCTCGGGCAGTTCGAGTCCGCCGTCGTAGGCCACGCCGATCATCAGCAGGCTGCGCGCGCCGGGCAGCAGGCGGCGGGGATCCAGCCGCTGCTCGTCCCCGCGCGGCCACCAGGCCATGGGGCCGTGGAGACCCTCCCGGCTCCAGCTGGCCACCTGGGCCGCCTGCAGGATGGGCGCACGCGGGTCCGCCAGGCCGGCCAGCGTGGCTCCCTCGGCCAGGGCCTGGGCCTTCAGCCAGCCGGCGAGTTCGGCGGGTGCCGCCCTGGTGGCCGGGGAACTCATGGCGCCGCCCGCGGCGGTGGGGGATCCAGGACCACGACGACGGGATGGTGGTCGCTGGGCTGCCGGCCCTCCACCCGTTCCCGGTCGATCCAGGCACGCCGCGGCCGGAACTCCGGCGAGGCCAGGATCCAGTCGATGCGCGCCGGCTGGTCCGTTGACTGGAAGCCGTGGAACGTGCCCTCGGGCAGTTCGCCCGGCGCGTGCAGGGTGCGGAAGCAGTCGTTCAGCGGCCGGGGCGCCGCCGGATCCGTCAGGATCTCCCAGGGCTCCGAGCCTGGCCCGGCGTCGGCGTTGAAATCCCCGGCCAGCAGCACGGGCGTGTCCGGAAAGCGCTGACCCAGCCACTCGCGCAGCCGCCGGGCGGCCCGCTGGCGCGCCTGGACGCCCACGTGGTCCAGGTGTGTGGAGACGAACAGCAGCCGGCGGTCCGGCTCGGCGCGCTCCGCCAGCAGCACCCAGCTGAACATCCGGACGCAGGCGGCGTCGGCGTCCAGCCGGCCCGGACGATCGCCGGGCTCGGCATGCCAGCGATGCCCCTCCTCCAGCTTGAAGAAGCGCTCACGCCGCCAAAGCAGGGCGCACATCTCGCCGGCCAAGTCGCCGTCGTCGCGGCCCGCGCCAGCCAGGCCGAACTCCGGCAGCAGGTGGCGCAGGTCGTCGGCCTGCCCGGCCAGGCACTCCTGGGTGGCCAATAGATCAGCCCCAGCGGCCCGCACCCGCTCCACCACCGCCGCGCGCCGGGCTTCCCAGGCGTGCTCGCCGCCATCGCCGCCGGCGTAGCGCAGGTTGAAGCTCATCACGGTCCACAGGCTGTCGGCCCCGCCCGCGTGGACGACCGGAGGACCCAGCACGGCCAGCAGCAGGAGGAGCGGCAGCAGGAAGCGCCCGCGCCGACTCGCATCGCCGTTCAGGGGCGGCGTCCACTGCTTGGGGGTGAGGCTAGGTTCAACCGACACGCTGGGCCTCCGCCAGGCTGTCGACATTCAGCAGGGCCACGCGGTAGGGGAAGAGTCGGGCGGCGAACACGCCGCCGGCCACGGCGGGATCGCCCTCCATCAGGGCCCGGGCCTCCGGCTCGCCCGGCGCGGAAAAGATCACGAGGCCCATTCCCTCCTCCTCGGTCGTGGTGGTCCGCCCGGCCAGGTGGACGATTCCCCGCTGGGTCAGCTCCTGCAGGTAGGCGAAATGCCGGCCGATCAGGGCCTGCTCCGCGGGCGTTGGGCCTGTGCTCAGCAAGGCCGGACGGGTGGGCCGGATGCGATAGAGCCACGTGCTCATGGGTTCCTTTCCCGCCGGCGGACGCCCTGCGCCACGGCGGAGTTCAGGCCGGGCGGCGGGCCCGGAGGGAGAACATCAACGGCAGCCCGCCCGGATGGGTGGCGTGCACCCAGCGCCCGTCGCGCTCCACCAGGAAGGCGTGGCTGCGGTAACTGCAGTAGGGGTACTCGCGCAGCTTCTCCAGCACCAGCCCGGCGTCCAGCAGGGACTGCACGGTCTCGGCCAGGGAGTGGGCCCACTCCACCGACTCACCCACGGGCCCGTTCTCGGCCGCGTAGGTCAGGCCGTCGGGCCAGCGGACAGCTCCGGCCGCGCGGAAATAGGGCGCTTCCAGCCGCAGCCAGTTCTCCTCGCGGGCCTCCGGGGCGAACATGCCCAAGGCGGGGTGGAAGTCGCGCACGAACACACTCCCGCCGGGTCGCAGCAGGCCGGCCACCGCGCGGCCCCAGCCGGCCAGATCCGGCAGCCAGCAGAGCGCGCCGCCGCCGGTGAATACGAGATCGAAGCGCCCCGCCAGCTCCGCGGGCAGCCGGCCGATCTCGGCCTCGACGAAGTCCGCCGCCAGTCCGGCCTGCGCGGCCACGCGGCGCGCCGCGGCGATCGCCCGCGGGCTGAAGTCCACGCCCGTCACCCGCGCGCCCAGCCGGGCCAGGCTCAAGGTGTCGAGTCCGAAGTGGCACTGCAGGTGGATCAGATCCAGGCCCGCCACCGGGCCCAGCTCTTCCAGCAGCTCGGGCTCCAACGTGCCGCGGCCGGCCAGGAAACCGGCCACGTCGTAGAACTCACTGGCCACGTGGGGCTCCACGGCGGCGTCCCAGAGGGCGCGATTCTGCTCGATGGCAGCCTGATCGTTCATCCCGGGTTCCGTCTCCCGCTGGTTGTCAGCTGACTCAGGGTCTCAGCGCGAAGGTCACGGTCACCACCGCCTTGACCACCTTCTCGATGGTCTCGGTGGAGTACATGCCGTAGTCCTCCACTTCCACCGAATTGGGCTGGGTGACCTGCAGGATGCCCTGGCGCGCGCTCACCAGCCCGCCCAGGCGCTTGCCGCCACCCAGCAGGACCTCGGCGCGCCGGCGCGCGTCGGTGGCGGCCCGGCCCAGCAGCTCGAGCTTGACCTTCTCCAGGTCGCCCAGATAGAATTCGGGCGGCGCGCCGCTCCAGGTGACGCCTTCGCGCAACAGGCCCTCGGTCTCCCGGGCCAGGCGCGCGATCTCCTTCACCCGGCTGGACTGCAGCTTGAGCGGCCGTTCCAGCTGGTAGGCCTCCACCTCGGAGGTGGCGTTCCCGCCGGCCGTGGTCCGGTAGATCACGTAGGACTGCAGGGGCAGCCACTCCCACTCGGCGGGCTTGACGCCCTGGCTCTCCAGCCAGGTGGCCACCCGCTGGGCCTGCTGCTCCAGTTCGCGCGTGGCGCCCGCCGGGTCCGCGGAGCGGGCGCTGACGCTGCCGCGCCAAACCGCCAGGGTGGAGGTGGCCTTGGCCTCCGCCGTGCCCTTGACCGTGAGGCCGTCGCCGGCCATGCGCGCCGCCAGGAAGGCCCGCCCGCCGATCCAGGCCGCGGCCATCAGGCAGAGACCCAGGATCAGGGCCGCCGGCAGCAGGCCGCGCCGGCTGTCGCCGTTGACGATGTTCATGTGAGGGTCCTTTGGAGGGCCACGGCCTGGCGCTCGCTCTTCTTCAGGCGGGCCGTCACCAGCTCGTGGCTGTGCAGGATGAGTTCGTCCACCAGGGCCGCCGGCAGTCCGCCGGGCAGCTCCAGGGTGTTCCAGTGTTCCTTGTTCAGGTGGTAGCCGGGCGTGATGGCGGCGAAGGCCCCGCGCAGCTCCAGGGCCCGCACGGGGTCGCACTTGAGGCTGAGCCGAACGGGGCCGTCCTGGGTGAGCAATGCGAAGACCTTGCCGCAGACCTTGTAGACCCAGACGCCCGGCCCGAAGGGCTCCTCCTCCGTGCTGGCGGGCTGAGCGGACAGCTGCTGGCGCACCTCGCCTCTGGTTTTGTCCGACTCGCTCAAGGGTTGACCTCCTTCACCACAGGGACACAGAGACGCAGCAGACAAGTGGGACCGACAAATCGCTTCGTCTGAACCAACGCGTCGATTCCGCCACCTTCATCCGATCCGACTGTGCCTCCGTGTCTCTGTGGTGAGAGCCCGGAGCCAGGAGGCCGGGGATCAGGACTTCTGCGCTTCCTTGGCCCAGGTGTCGCGCAGGGTGACCGTGCGGTTGAACACCAGACCGGTTGCGCGGCTGTCGCGCACGAAGTAGCCCAGGCGCTCGAACTGCACGGGCACGTCCGGAACAGCCTCCGCCAGCGCGGGTTCGAGCTTGCAGCAGGTCACGCTGCGCAGCGAACTCGGGTTGATGTCCAGCAGGAAGTCCCGCTCCGCGCCGGGCTTCTCCACGGCGAACAGGTGCTCGTAGAGCCGCACCTCGGCCTCCACGGCGTGGGCCGCGCTCACCCAGTGGATGGTTCCCTTGACCTTGCGACCGTCGGGTGCGTTGCCGCCCCGGCTCGCCGGGTCGATCCGTCCGATCAGGCGCTCCACGCGGCCGGCGGAATCCTTGATCACCTCGGTGCAGGTGAACAGGTAGCCCCAGCGCAGGCGCACCTCGGCCCCCGGCGAGAGGCGGAACCACTTCTTGGGCGGATCCTCCACGAAGTCCTCGCGCTCGATGAACAGCTCACCGGAGAACGGCACCTGGCGCGTGCCGGCGGATTCGTCCTCGGGGTTGTTGACGGCCTCCAGCCAGTCCACCCGGCCCGCCTCCCAGTTCTCGATGGTGACGGGCAGCGGATCCAGCACGGCCATCCGGCGCGGGGCGTTGCGGTTCAGGTCCTCGCGCAGGCAGTGCTCCAACAGTTGCACGTCCACCACGCTGTCGCGCTTGGCCACGCCGATGCGCTCGCAGAAGTCGCGGATGGCCCCGGGCGTGTAGCCCCGGCGGCGCAAACCTGAAAGGGTGGGCATGCGCGGATCGTCCCAGCCGTCCACGTGGCCCTCCTTCACCAGGAAGAGCAGCTTGCGCTTGCTCATCACCGTGTAGGTCAGGTTGAGCCGCGCGAACTCGATCTGGCGCGGCTTGCAGTCCACGCTGACGTTGTCCACGGCCCAGTCGTAGAGCGGGCGGTGGTTTTCGAACTCCAGCGTGCAGATGGAGTGCGTGATGGACTCCAGCGCGTCGCTGAGCGGGTGCGTGTAGTCGTACATGGGGTAGATCAGCCAGGCCTCGCCCGTGCGCGGGTGCGGGGCCCGGCGGATCCGCCAGAGGGCCGGGTCGCGCAGGTTGAGGTTGGGGCTGGCCATGTCGATCCGCGCGCGCAGCACGCGGCTGCCGTCGGCGAACTCGCCCGCGCGCATGCGGCGGAACAGGTCGAGGTTCTCCTCGACGGAGCGCCCGCGCCAGGGGCTGTCGACGCCGGGCTCGGTCAGCGAGCCGCGCGTGGCCCGGATCTCCTCGGCGCTCTGGTCGTCCACGTAGGCCAGGCCCTTGCCGATCAGCTCCTCCGAGAAGTCGTAGAGCTGCTGGAAGTAGTCCGAGGCGTGGTAGAGGTGTGCGCCCCAGTCGAAGCCCAGCCAGCGCACGTCGGCCTCGATGGCGTCGATGTACTCCTGCTCCTCTTTCTCCGGGTTGGTGTCGTCGAAGCGCAGGTGGCAGCGCGCCGGGACCTTAAGCCCGTACTCGGCGGCCAGGCCGAAGTTCAGGCAGATGGCCTTGGCGTGGCCGATGTGCAGGTAGCCGTTGGGTTCGGGCGGAAAGCGCGTGACGACGTTCACGTGCTTGCCCGAGGCCAGGTCGGCGTCGATGATCTGCCGGATGAAGTCGCGGCCGGAAGTCAGCGGGGTCGGTTCCATCAGCGGGTCTCCACGTAGCGGCGCCGGTAGTCCTCCTCCAGCGCCTTGAGGGTCTTGCCTTTGAGTTCGTGCCCGGCGGCGGCCAGCCGCTCCAGGCCTTCCTGCAGCCGGCGGCGCGTCAAGTCCGCGCCCAGCAGCTCGCAGCTATCGAAGAGCGGCAGGCTGACCTTGGCCCCGGTGACAGCCAGGAAGAAGGGCGCCAGCAGCTCGCGCAGGTTCGCCCCTTCGCGTTCCACCATGTCCTCGAAGAGCGCGCGGACGCTGGCGGCCGTGAAGGGGCGGAGCTGCTCCATCTGCCAAAGCGCGATGCGCAGCCAGCGCGCCGTGCGCGCGCCGTCGGCGCCGACCAGCTCGGCGCTGTCGTAGTCCAGCGCCCCGCGCAGCAGGAAGGCCGTCATGGGGACGAAATCCGCCAGCGTGGTCAGGCGCTTCTGAGTCAACGGCAGGGCCTTGAGCAGCAGCTCGTCGTTCAGGCGCCAGCCGTGCAGGCGCTCGAGGATCTGCGCCGGGGTCAGACGCTCGCGCAGGTAACGCCCGTTGAGCCAGTTGAGCTTGGCCAGGTCGAAGACCGGGCCGCCCAGCACCACGCGGTCGATCTCGAAGGATTCGATGAACTCGTCCAGCGTGAACATCTCCCGGCCGTCGGGCAGCGTGTAGCCCATCATGCCCAGGTAGTTGAGCACGGCCTCGGGCAGATAGCCGGCCTCGCGGTACCAGGTGACGCTGGTGGGATTCTTGCGCTTGCTGAGCTTGCTCTTGTCCGGGTTGCGCAAGAGCGGCATGTGGATGAACTCCGGCAGCTCCCAGCCGAAGCCCTCGTAGAGCAGGACGTGCTTGGGCAGGCTGGAGATCCACTCCTCGCCGCGGATCACGTGGGTGACGCCCATCAGGCGGTCGTCCACCACGTTGGCCAGGTGGTAGGTGGGGAAGCCGTCGGTCTTGCGCAGAATCTGGTGGTCCACCGTGCTCCAGGCGATGCGGATCTCGCCACGCAGGCGGTCGGGCACCACGCACTCGCCCTCGTCGGGCACGGCCAGGCGGATTACGTGCGCTTCGCCCGTCAGGACACGATGCATCGTGTCCCTACGATCCAGGTGCTGACAGTGGCCGTCGTAGCGCGGATCCTGCTTGCGGGCCAGCTGCTCCTCGCGCAGGGCCTTCAGCCGCGCCGCGTCGCAGAAGCAGGGATAGGCCTTGCCCGCCTCCACCAACCGCGCCACGTGTTCCTCATAGATGGGCAGGCGCTCGCTCTGCCGGTAAGGGCCGTTGGGCCCGCCCTTGTCCGGACCCTCGTCCCACGGAATCCCGGCCCAGCGCAGGGCGGCGAAGATCGCCTCCTCGCTCTCGCGCGTGGAACGGCCCTGGTCCGTGTCCTCGATGCGCAAGATGAATCTCCCGCCATGGCGGCGGGCGAAGGCCAGGTTGAACAGGGCCATGAAGACCGTCCCGATGTGGGGGTCTCCGGTGGGCGAGGGGGCGATGCGGGTGACGACGGGACCGGGCCTCATCGGGCGGGCTCTCCTGCTGGTGTTGAAAAAGGCCCGGCGGGCCTGGTCGGCCGGCGGCGTGCGGCCGGCGTTCCGGCCCGGGCCTCACACAAATCCGGCAGGGGCAAGGTAGGGCTTGGGCACTGGCCGGGAAAGCCGGAACGGGGCGCGGGGGGGCTTCAGCAGGCGAACGCCAGCACGTGGCCCCAGGGGTCCAGCACGTAGCCGGCCCGCTCGCCCCAGTCCCGCGGCCGCAGGGGATCCAGCAGGCGGGCGCCCAGGCCCAGGGCGCGCTCCAGCCAGGCCGCCGGGTCCTCCACCCGCAGGTAGAGTTCGGCACGGGCCGGGCCGGCGGGCGCGGGCGCCAGCTTGGCCAGCGCGGGGAGCAGGCGGCGGATCCCCGCCTCGGGCATCAGGCCCAGCGTCAGGCCGCCGGGCAGCGCGAACTCGCTCATGCCCGGCACGTGCAGGTCGGGCTCCCGCTCCAGCAGGGCGCCGTAGAAGCGGCGCGCCGCCTCCTGGTCGGGCACGTAGAAGATCACCAGCGCGGCGCTCACGCGACCAGCCCCCGGTAGATCTCCAGCGTCCGGCGGGCCATGGCCGCCGGGCTGAAACCCGCCTCCACCCAGGCCGGACCCGCGGCGCCCCAGGCCCGCAACCGGGCGGGATCCGCCAGCGCGTGACACAGTCCGGCGCCCAGCGCGGGCGCGCTCTCCGCCTCCACCAGCCAGCCCGTTTTGTCGTGGGCCACGCCCTCGGGCAGGCCGCCGCAGCGCGTGCCCAGCACGGGCACGCCCAGGGCCTGGGCCTGCAGGGCCACGCTGCCCAGACCCTCCTCCCGGGAGGGCAGGATGAACAGATCCAGGGCCGCCAGCCAGGGGCCGGGCTGGTCCTGGAAAGGATGGAAACTCACGCAGCTCTCCAGTCCCAGCCGCCGGACCTGCTCGCGCAGCGCCGGCTCCTCGTCGCCCGACCCCACCAGATGCAGGTGCAAATCCGGGTGAGACACGCGCACGGCGGGCAGCGCGTCCAGCAACAGATCCAGGCCCTTGTGGCGGCGGAACCAGCCCAGGTAGCCCAAGACGGGCCGCCCCGGCAGGCTGAGCCGCTCTGCCGGCAGGCTCAAGACCTCGGCGCTGCTGTGCACGGTCTCCAGCCGGGGGCGGCCGCCGACCCCCAGGCCGCTGGCGGCCAGGCGGCGGCGGATCTCCTCCGAGACGCAGAGCACGGCGTCCGCCCGGGCCAACCGTTGCCGGCCGCCGGCGGACGGGGCGTCGGGAATGCGCCGGTGGGCGACCTTGGCCACGGCCGCCGCCGGCAGCGCCTGGAAGGCCTGGGTGGCCCGGCCGGTGTGGGCGTGGAGGACGGTGCAGGAGCGCAGGCCCTGGGTGCTGAGCACCAGGGGCAGCAGGGCCCAGAGCGGTCGCGCCAGCCGGTGCAGGCGCCCGGCGGGCAGGATCCCGGCCAGCCGCGTGGCCAGTGCTCCGCCCGAGCAGACCAGCGCGTGGTTCTCGATGCCCAGCCGCTCCAGCTCGCGGATCAGCAGCCAGGTCTGGGCTTCGCCGCCTCCCCAGCGGAACTGGTCGTTGACGTGGAGGATGCGCGGCTCAGCCACGGGGCCGCCCGCCGGCCTCCCGCCAGGCCTCCCAGAGCTTGGCCTGTTTGAGGAAGACATAGAAAGCCGCCACGACGCAGAGCACGAAGCCGCGCCGACCCAGCAACAGGCCGCCTTCCAGCAGCCACATGCGCAGGAATTTCCAGGGGGGATCCAGCACCAGCTTGAGCAGCGAGGGCCGGCGGCCCAGGTCGCGCTGCTCGGCGGCGAGCTGGCTCGTGTAGCGATTGACCTTCTCCACGTGGTGGGCCAGGTCGCGGTAGGGCCAGTGCAGCAGGCGCGTGCGCAGCGGCTGGACCACGAGGCCCGCGCCAGCCACCCGGTCGTGCACCCAGGAGCCCTCGAAGCGCGCCCGGCCGCGGTGGAACAGGCGCGTGGCGCCGTCCTTGCGCCAGCCCGTCCAGTCCACCCAGCCACCCAGGTGCCAGTTGCGGCGCCGGAAGCGGCCCGCCCGGCCGGGATCCCAGTCGAAGTCGGCCAATTCGGCCTCCAGCCCCTCCGCCAGCGCCTCGTCGGCGTCCAGCGCGAGCAGCCAGTCATGGGTCGCGGCGTCCACGGCCACGTTCTTCTGCCGCACGTGGGAGGCGAACTCGTGCACCAGCACGCGCGCCCCCGCCGCCTCGGCCACGCTCCGGGTCGCCGGCGTGTGACGCGCGTCCAGCACCACCAGCAGTTCGGCGCAGAGCGGGCGCAGGCTGGCCAGGCAGGCGGCCAGGCGCTCCTCCTCGTCGCGGGCGATGACGATCCCGCTTATGGGGGGACGCTGGGCGGGGCGGCCCGGCTGGGTCATCTCAGGCCTCGCTGGCCTTCAAGCTCTGGCGCAGGGCCTTGCGGCGCTCATTCTCGTCCAACAGGGACTTGCGGATCCGCAGGCTCTCCGGCGTCACTTCCAGGAACTCGTCAGAGGCCAGGAACTCCAGGTTCTCTTCCAAGCTGAAGATGATGGGCGGCGCGATGCGCATGTTGCGGTCCGTGCCCGAGGCGCGCATGTTGGTGAGCTTCTTGCCCTTTTGCACGTTCACGACGATGTCGTCCTCGCGGCAGTGCTCGCCCACCACCTGGCCCGTGTAGATCCGGTCGCCTGGGGCGATGAAAAAGCGGCCGCGATCCTGCAAGGCGTCCAGCGAGTAAGCCACAGCCTCGCCCTCGCCCATGCTGACGATGCTGCCCGACTGGCGGCCGGGGATGCTGCCCTTGAAGAACTCGTACTGCAGGAAGCGGTGGTAGAGGACGATCTCGCCGCCCGTGGCGCGCAGCATGCGGCTGCGGAAGCCGATCAGGCCGCGGCTGGGCATGTGGAACTCGAGCTTGGTGCGCGACTCCCCCGGGTCCATCTTCAGCATTTCGCCGCGGCGCTGGGCCACGGTCTCGATCACCACGCCCACGAAGGGGTTGGCCACGTCGATGGTGAGGACCTCGACGGGCTCGGCCTTCTTGCCGCCGATCTCCTTGTAGATCACCTTGGGCTGGCCCACCATGAACTCGTAGCCTTCCCGGCGCATGTTCTCCATCAGGATGGAGAGGTGCAGGATCCCGCGCCCGCTGACCTTGAAAGCGTCGGCCGAGGCCGTGTCCTCCACGCGCAGGGCCATGTCGCGCTCGCATTCCTTGCGCAGGCGCTCGCGCACCTGGCGGCTGGTGACCAGCCGGCCCTCCTGGCCGTAGAACGGACTGGTGTTCACCATGAAGGTCATGGAGAGGGTGGGCTCGTCCATGGCGATGATCGGCAGGGGCTCGGGGTTCTGCAGGTCGCAGATCGTATCGCCGATGTCCACGCCCTCCAGGCCGATGAGCGCGCAGATCTCGCCGCAGCCCACCAGGTCCTTCTCCCGGCGGCCCAGGTTGTCGAAGACCAGCAATTGCTTGACCGTCCGCGTGACCTGGCTGCCGTCGCGCTTGACCATGGCCACGGTCTCGCCGGCTTTGAGACTGCCGCGGAACAGCCGGCCGATGCCGATGCGCCCCACGTAGTCGCTGTAGTCCAGGGCCGTGATCAGCAGCTGCAGCGGGCCCTCGACGATCTCCGGGGCCGGGATCTCGGCGCGGATGCAGTCCAGCAGGGGATCCAGATTCTCCTGGGGATCTCCCAGATGCCGCACGGCCCAGCCGGCCCGGCCCGAGGCGAAGACCACGGGGAACTCGAGCTGCTTGTCGTTGGCGCCCAGGTCCATGAAGAGTTCGAAGACCTCGTCCACCACCTCCAGCGGCCGGGCGTTGTCGCGGTCCATCTTGTTGATGACCACCACGGGCTTGAGGTGCAGCTGCAGGGCCTTCTGGAGCACGAAGCGGGTCTGGGGCATGGGGCCTTCGAAGGCGTCCACCAGCAGCAGCACGCCGTCGGCCATCTTGAGCACGCGTTCCACCTCGCCGCCGAAGTCCGAGTGGCCCGGCGTGTCGATCAGGTTGATGCGCACGTCCTGCCATTCCACGGAGAGGTTTTTGGACGTGATCGTGATGCCCCGCTCCCGCTCCAGGTCGTTGGAGTCCATCACCCGTTCGCGCACGTGCTGGTTCTCACGGAAGACGTGGCAGTGCTTGAGGATCTCGTCCACGAGAGTGGTTTTCCCGTGGTCGACGTGGGCGATGATGGCCACGTTGCGCAGCGACATGGAACTTCCTTCCAGAAAAGCGCCCGGAGGCGGACCTGCCGGGCGGACAATGACGTGAGACTGCACTCGCAGCCGTCCACAAGGTAGGAAAACGCACCGCCGGAGTCCCCGCGGCCCCGGACTTTCCTTGGCGCAGCTTCAACCCTACCTTGAATCAATGAAAAACAAGCCGTTGAGAGACCCCATGGCCCCTGCCACCCTGGTCGAGGTGCTGGCCCACAGCTGCACGTGTTTTCCGGATCGCCCCGCGCTGCGCGTCAAACGCGACGGCCAGTGGCGGACCTGGACCTACGCCCAGGTGGCGGAGAGCGTGCGAGTGCTGGCCGCGCGCTTCTGGCAACTGGGCCTGCGCGCCGGCGACCGGGTGGGGCTGTGGAGCCCCAACTGCCCCGAGTGGACCCTCTGCGACCTGGCGCTGACGCGCCTGCGCGCCCTGCCCGTGCCGCTCTATGCCTCCAGCGGGTCGGCCCCGGCGGCGGAGATCCTCCGGGACGCGGGCGTGGTCTGCCTGCTGGTGGGCGGCGCCCGGCAGGTGGAACTGGCCCGCAGCCTGCCGGGCGAGTTGGCCGGACTGCGGCGCGTGCGGCTGGACACCGGCCCCGCGGGCCCGGGGGAGACGGCGCTGGCCGAGCTGCTGACGGCTCCCCGGGACCCCGGCGAACTGGCCGCGGCCCTGGCCGCCGTGGAGGCCGGGCTGGCGGACCTGGGTCCGGATGACCTCTGCACGCTGATCTACACCTCGGGCACCTCGGGCGAACCCAAGGGCGTGATGCTTAGCCACGACAACCTGATCCATCAGTTCGAGACGGTGAACCACTTCTATTCCATCGATGAGACCGACCGCTCGCTCTGCTTCCTGCCGCTCAGCCACGTCTTCGAGCGCGCCTGGAGCGGCTACATCCTCTCCCGCGGCGCGGAGAACGTCTACGTGGAGGATCCGCTCCAGGTGGCCGAACTGCTCAAGGAGGTCCGGCCCACCACGCTCTGCAGCGTGCCCCGGCTCTATGAGAAGATCCGCCAAGCCGTCCTGGACAAGGCCGCCCACGCCCCGCGCCACAAGTGCGCCCTGTTCCAGTGGTCCATGCGGGTGGGACTGGCGGCCGGACGGCTGGAGTTGACGGGCCGGCCCCTGCCGCTGGGCCTGGCCTGGCGCCGCCGACTGGCCGACCGGCTGGTGCTGGGCAAACTGCGGGACGCCGTGGGCGGGCCGAAGAAGCTGCTGGTCTCCGGCGGCGCGGCGCTGGATTCCGAGGTCGAGGGCTTCTTCCTGGCCGCGGGCCTGCCCATCTCCCAAGGCTACGGCCTGACGGAGACCAGCCCCATCGTCACCTGCAACCGGCCGGGCGAGATGCGCCCGGGCAGCGTGGGCCGGCCGGTGCCGGGCTGCGAGATCCGCCTGGACCCGGCCAGCGGCGAGATCCTGGTGCGCGGCCGCAACGTCTGCCACGGCTATTGGAACCGGCCCGGGGCCACGGCCCTGGCCTTCGACGAGGGGTGGTTCCGCACCGGGGACGTGGGCGGCCTGGACCCGGACGGCTACCTGAGCATCACCGACCGGATCAAGGACCTGATCATCACCAGCCAGGGCAAGAACATCGCCCCCCAGCGCATCGAGGGCCTGCTGGCCCGGGACGCCTACATCGAGCAGGCCGCCGCCGTGGGCGACGGGCGCAAGTGCGTCACGGCCCTGGTGGTGCCGGTCTTCGAGCGGCTGGAGGCCTTCGCCCGGGAGCACGGCCTGCGCTGGGAGACGCGCGAGCACCTGCTCAAGCTGCCGGAGGTGCTGGACCTGCTGCGCCGGCGCATCGAGGAGCAGACCCGCGAACTCAGCCGCCACGAGATGGTCAAGCGCTTCGCCCTGCTGCCCGAGCTGTTCAGCGAGGCGGCGGGCGAGATCACGCCCACCCTGAAACTGCGCCGCCAGGTGATCCAGACCCGCTACCGCGAGCTTATCGACTCCATGTATCAGGCCCTGGACGACGCGGTGGAGAGCTGCACCGTCGGTTCCCAGCGCCAGAAGAGCTGAAAATCTCACCACAGAGACACAGAGACACAGAGTTCTACTTGTTGGAATTACGCAAGCGGGAGGCCTTAACCTCCCGTTTTTTGATTTCGATGTCGCTGAGTCTCTGTGTCTCTGTGACTCTGTGTTGACTTTCCGCTACCCACGAGCTTCTGAGTCTTCGAGCCTTAGGGTCTTCGTGCTCACGCAGACTCCGGGATGTGTCACACCCGACCCAGGCCGAGACCCATCTACCATCTGTGCCTCTGTGTCTCTGTGGTGAATCTTCCGGGATCAGGTCTTGCGGCGGGCGCGGGGCGCGGGGGACTCGGCCAGGCGCCGCTCCTCGGCGCGGACGGTCTCCAGCAGCTCCGGCAGGTCCAGGGCGGCGGGCTCGCGGCGGGCCAGCTCCTCCAGCACGCGGGCGGCCAATCCCGGATAGCCTTGTTCCAGGTAGATGCGCGCCAGGCGGCGGGTCATCATGCTGCGGGCGTCGAACAGATCCTTGGCCCGGCCGGTCACGCGCCGGTTGGCGTCCTCGGGCAGGCCGTGGGGCAGGTGCAGGGGCCGGGTGAGGCCCTCCAGCCGCTCGGCCTGTTCCAGCAGCTCCTGTTCACGCCCCGCCCGGGGCGGCGGGAGCTCGCCCGGCTCGGACCCATCGGCCTCGTCTTCCTCCTCCAGGATCGCGTCGACAATTTCCTCCGGCCGCTCAGGCTCAGGCAAACCGGACTCCGGCGGAGCGGACTCCACCGGTTCGGGCTCTGATGGAACAGGCGCCTGTGGCGCAGGCTCCAGCAGGTCGGGCGCGGGTACCTCGGCGGATCCGTCCCCGGCGGGCTTGACGTGCTGCTCCAGCAGCCGGCGGAACTGCTCCTCCCGGCGGGCGGCCTCCGCCGCCGTGGGCCGCAGGGCCTGCTCGTACTCGGAGGGACGGCGCAGGCCGGCCTGCTCCATCTCCTGGTTGCGCTGGGGGCTGAACTGGTCCAGATCCCAGACGCGCCGCAGCAGCTCCAAGTGGCGCTCGGGATCCGGACGGGCGGCCTGAAGACGCTGCAGCCAGGCGGCGTGGATTCCCGGCACCTGCCGGCAGATGCGCTCGCGGATCCCCGCCGCCTCGCGCTCCTCGCCCTCCTGGTCCAGGGCCTCGGCCAGCACGAGCCAGCCGCTCAGGTAGTCCTCGTGCTCGCGCGTGCCCTTGCGCAGCAGGGCCAGGGCCTCCCGGCGCCGGCCTCCCGCCAGCAGCAGGCCGGCCAGCCGGGCGAAGAGCCAGGGCCGGGCGGGCAGTTCGCGTTTCAGCTGGCGCATCTGGGCATCCAGCTGGCGGCGGCGCTCCATCACCAGTCCGCCACCAGTTGCTGGTTGATGGCCTCCACCAGCCGGCCCGCCGCCTCGGCGATGGCGTCGCTGCGGGTGGGCGTGCCGTTGGGATCGAAGGTCCCCCACTCGGAGAAGGTGCGGGTCCAGAGGGCCTTCTCCTCCACCTTGTCCCAGAACTCGGCCTTCAGATTGATGGTCAGCCGGACCTGGGTGGTGCGCTCGTCGCTGCCGTAGGCGAAGGGCGCCTCGCTGATCTGGGTGAAGATCAGGCTCAGGCGGCTGTCCGCCGCGGCTTCGTCGGAGACCTTGAGCAGGCCGTCGCGGAGGAAGCGCGCCAGCACCAGGTCGGTGAGTTCCTCGGCCACGCCGAACTCCGCCGTCTGGTTGACGATGGGCGGGATGGAGACGGTCTTCAGGTGGGGCGGCAGCGAACCCTTGAAGGAGTAGGAGCAGCCCGCCAGGAGCAGCAGACCGCCCAGCAGGAGCGGGACAAACGCTTGGAAACGCCGGCGCGGGCCCTGTCTCACAGCTGGTGCCTCCGGATCTTGCGGTAGAGCGTGCGCTCGCTGATGCCCAGGCTGCGCGCCGCCCGGGCCCGGTTGCCGCCGTGGTCGGCCAGCACTTCCCGGATGTGGTCGCGCTCCAACTCATCGACACTCAAGGCCGCCAGATTGATCTGTTCGCCCACCTGGCGCTGCGCCTCGATCTGCTCGCGCACCAGGCCCTTGATCTCGGCCAGTTCGCGCTGCAGGAAGAAGAACATCTGCTGGAGCATCTCCAGGCTCAGCTGGGGCCGGTCCTCCTCCGGCGGCCGCAGGGCCGGCAGGTGGCGCGAGGTGCCCTCCTCCAGCAGCCGCTCGCGCAGCAGGCCGGCGCTGACCGGACCGCCGCCAGCCAGGATCACCAGGGATTCCACCAGGTTTTTCAGCTCGCGCACGTTGCCCTGCCAGTAGTGGGCGGAGAGCAGGTCCAGCGCCTCGGGCTCGAACTCGGCCCGGCGCAGGCGGTTGGCCTCGCAGAAGCGGGCCACGAAGTGTCGCGCCAGTTCGGGGATGTCCTCCCGGCGCTCGCGCAGCGGCGGCAGTTGCACGGCCACGGCCTTGAGCCGGAAGAACAGGTCCTGGCGGAAGCGTCCCCGGGCGGATTCCTGGGCCAGGTCGCGGTTGGTGGCGGCCACCACGCGCACGTTGACCTTGACGGAGGCCTGGCCGCCCACGCGCATGAACTCGCCGGTCTCCAGCACGCGCAGGATCTTGACCTGGGTGAAGAGCGGCATCTCACCGATCTCGTCCAGGAAGATGGTGCCGCCGTCGGCCAGTTCGAACATGCCTTTGCGCTGGCGCTCGGCCCCGGTAAAGGAGCCGCGCTCGTGGCCGAAGATCTCGGATTCGAAGATGCCTTCGGGGATGGCGCCGCAGTTGACCGTGATCAGCGGCCCGGCGGCCCGGCGGCTGTTCTCGTGGATGGCCCGGGCCACCAGCTCCTTGCCCGTGCCGGACTCGCCCATGATCAGGACGGAGAGATCCGTGGGCGCCACCTGCCGGATCAGCGCCGCCACCTGCTGCATGGCCGGGCCGCTGCCCGCCATGCCCACGCTTTCCAGGCCCTCTAGCATCCTCGGGACTCCCAGGACTCAATCCAAAGACCAGGACTCACCACGAAGCACGGGAAGAGAAACGAAGATCACGAAGACCAGAACGGATGAGGATGAACTGCGATGTGCCTGCCGCAGGGCGGGTTCAACGGGTCCAACCCACTCAGATCCCGCGCTTCCCGCCCTTCATCCTCTCTTCGTGTCCTTCGTGGTGAACCGTGCATCTACGCGGCAATCCAGCCCGCGTCAGGAGCCGAAGCGCGAGCGGAACCACTCCGCCGTGCGCACGATCCCCTCCTCGAAGGGGACCCGCGGCTCCCAGCCCAGCAGCTCGCGCGTGGCCTCCCAGGCCAGGCAGCTGGTGCGCTGCTCGCCGGCCAGGGCCGGGCCGTGGGGGGCGGGCCGCGTGCTGCCCAGCGCGCCGGCCAGCAGTTCGTAGAGGCGGTTGACGTCCGTCTCCACGCCCGTGCCCACGTTGGCCGCGCCGCCGCAGTCGGCGGCCAGGGCCAGGCAATTGGCCCGGGCCACGTCCTCTACGTACACGTAGTCGCGGGACTGGGTGCCGTCGCCGTTGATCTGCAGGGGCAGGTTCTCCAGCAGGCGCCGGGCGAAGATCGCCACCACGCCGGCCTCGCCGTGGGGGTTCTGGCGCGGTCCGTAGACGTTGCCGTAGCGCACGGCGAAGGTGGAGAGACCCTGGATCTCGCGGTAGTAGTAGAGGTATTTCTCCACGGAGAACTTGGTGATCCCGTAAGGGCTGATGGGCTGGCAGTCCGCGCCCACCGGCGTGGGCCGCTGCTCGGTGTCGCCGTAGATCGCGCCCCCGGTGGAGCTGAACACGAAGCGCTTCACGCCCGTCCGCCGGCAGGCCTCGAGCAGGTTCAGCGTCCCCAGGATGTTCACGCCCGCGTCGAAGACCGGGTTTTCCACGCTTTTGCGCACGTCGATCTGCGCCGCGCAGTGCATGACCGCGTCGAAGCGCCACTCGGCGAAAAGCTGGGGGATGGTCTCGTCGGCGATGCTCAGGCGCAGCACCTCCGCCTCGGGATTGAGGTTCTCCTCGCGGCCCGTGCTGAAGTCGTCCAGCACCACCACGCGGTGGCCGTCTTTGACCAGGAGGTCCACTGTGGTGGAGCCGATGAAGCCGGCCCCGCCCGTCACAAGAACTTTCATGCGCCAATGTCCTTTCGATAGTGCACGCCCTTGAAGGCCACGCGCTCCGCGGCCGCCAGGGCCCGGGCCCGCGCCTCCGCCGCCGTCGCTCCCAGGGCCGTCAGCCCCAGCACGCGGCCGCCCGCGCTGCAGAGCCGGCCCGCCGCATCCCGGGCCACGCCGGCGGGAAAGGCCAGCAGGCCGGGTTCCGTCAGGCCGTCCAGGCCCTCCAGCCGCTCGCCGCCGCGCACGGGACCCGGATAGCCCGCCGCCGCCAGCACCACGCAGACGGCGCAGCCGGGCTTGAGCGGCGGATCCGCCGCCGCGGGCAAGTGCCCACCGCGCGCGATGCGCTCGGCCCACTCCAGCAGGTCCAGCTCCAACAGGGGCAGCAGGGCCTGGGTCTCGGGATCCCCCAGCCGGCAGTTGAATTCGATCACCCGCGGACCCGCCGACGTCAGCATCAGGCCCAGATAGAGAATGCCGCGATAGGGCCGGCCCTCGGCGGCCATCCCGGCCAGCACGGGCTCGAGGATCTCGCGCCGCACCTGCTTGAGCAGGGCGGGCGTCGCCAGTGGACTGGGAGCCAGCGCGCCCATGCCGCCCGTGTTGGGCCCCGTGTCGCCCTCGCCCACCCGCTTGTGGTCCCGCGCGCTGCCCAGGATCCAGCCGCGCGCGCCGTCGCAGAGCGCGAACACGCTCAGCTCCGGCCCGTTCATCCGCTCCTCGATCACCACGGTGGCTCCGGCCGCCCCGAAGGCGCTGCCGTCGAGCATGGACTCCAGCGCCGCCCGGGCCTCGGGCGCGCTCGCTGGCAGGACCACGCCCTTGCCGGCGGCCAGGCCGCTGGCCTTGAGCACCACGGGCCAGGGGGCCGCGGCCAGGAAGTCCAGCGCCTCGTCCAGCCGGGAAAAAGTGCGATGGGCCGCGGTGGGAATGGCGTGCCTCTCCATGAAGGCCTTGGCCCAGGCCTTGGAACCCTCGAGCTCGGCGGCCAGCCGGGAAGGCCCGAAGGCCGGGATGCCCCGCGCCGCCAGCTCGTCCACCAAGCCGGCCACCAGCGGCTGCTCGGGCCCCACGAAGACCAGATCCACCGCCTCGGCCCGGCAGAACTCCGCCACAGCCAGGCCGTCCAGCGGATCCAGCCCGGGTCGGCAGTCTCCGTCCGTCAGGCCGGGGTTGCCCGGGGCCACGAACAGCTGCCGGCAGAGCGGGCTGCGCGCGAGGGACCAGGCCAGCGCGGCCTCGCGGCCGCCCCCGCCCAGCAACAGGACCCGCATGGCTAGAGCTCCCAGCCCTGCTTCTTGAGGTACTTGGCCGGCGAGGCCAGGAAGCTCTCCCAGTCCTCGTGCAGGCGCAGTTGGGGATAGAGGTCCTTGCCCGCCAGGATCTCCACTCCCTCGTCCAGCCAGGCCTTGGCCTTGCGGTTCTTCTGCAGGGCGCGCGCCAGGCACAGGTAGGCTTCGCGGTTCTCCTCCAGGGCGGCGTGGATCATCCCGCGCTCGAAGGCCAGCACGTGCGGCTCCAGGCTGTAGCGGCGGTCCATGAAGTCGAGGATCCGCTTGGCCTCGTTGGTGGCCGTGCGCTTGAGCAGCAATTGCAGGTAGAGCACGGTGGTGTGCTTCATGGTGCGCCAGTCGCGCCGCGTGCGGGTGGAGTCGTCCACCTTGAAGGGGCGGAAGAAGGCCTCGCGGGCGGCCTCGTACATGCCCTTGCGCTCGGAAAGGATCAGCTCGATCAGGCAGACCTGCCAGTGATCCTTCAGCTCCTTGTAGGGCTCCAGGTCCTTCTGCACGGCGGACGGCTTGTCCTTGAGCGCGCGCGCCTCCAGCTCCGGTCCCGCCTGTTTCTCCCAGACCGCCAGCAGCTTCTTCATCTCGGCCACGTCAGGGTGTTCCGGCTTGCCGTGCTTGAGCGCCCAGGTCCACCAGCCCTTCTGGGCGGCATCCGTCGCGGTCAGCATCATCTGGATCTTCCTCCCGTTACAGTCGCTTCTTCAGCTTTGGCGAGTGGGGCTGCGCCGAGCCTGCAGTTTCTTCATCGCCCGGGACGCGTCGTCCTTGCCCCGGCGTTTGGCCTGCAGGCGACTCTCGGCCTGTCGACCGGTCTGGCGCAGGGGGTCGGGCGCCGGATCCGGGTCCGCCTCCCCGCCGTCCAGGGCGCGCAGGCGATCGCGCAGGCGCGCGGCCCGCTCGAAATCCAGCCGGGCTGCGGCCTCCTCCATCAGGGTGCGCAGCAGCTCGGGATCGCAGCTCTCCTCCACGCCGGCGTAGAGGGCGCCGTCTTCGGCCACCCGGCGCGCCGCGCCCTTGCCCTTGGTGTAGTCCTCGATCTTGCGGGCCTCGTCCAGCACCGTGGTGGTGGCGCGGATCTCATCCTCGCTCTTGCGCACGCTGTGCGGCGTCACGCCGTGGCGCGTGTTCCAGTCCGCCTGGAGCGCCCGGCGCCGCACGGTCTCGGCCAGCACCTGCTCCATGGCCGCGCTGACCCGGTCGGCGTAGAAAATCACCCGGCCCTGTTCGTGGCGCGCCGCCCGCCCGACGATCTGGAACAGGCTGCGCGCGCTGCGCAGGAAGCCTTCCTTGTCGGCGTCCAGCACCACCACCAGAGCCACCTCGGGCAGGTCCAGGCCCTCGCGCAGCAGGTTCACGCCCACCAGCACGTCAAAGACGCCCAGCCGCAGGTCGCGCACCAGTTCCACGCGCTTCAGGCTCTCGATGTCCGAGTGCAGGTAGCGGACGCGGATGCCGCGCCGGCCCAGGAAGGTGGCCAGGTCCTCGGCCATGCGCTTGGTGAGCGTGGTCACCAGCACGCGGTCGCCAGCCTCCGTGCAGCGGCCGATCTCCTCGGCCAGGTCCTCGATCTGGCCCTCGCTGGGCCGCACGTCGATGGCGGGGTCCAGCAGGCCCGTGGGGCGGATCAGCTGCTCGACGTAGACGCCGCCCGTCCGGGCCAGCTCGTAGTCGCCGGGCGTGGCGCTCACGTAGAGCAGGTCCGGCGCCAGCGACTCGAACTCGTCGAAGGTCAGCGGCCGGTTGTCCAGGGCGCAGGGCAGGCGGAAGCCGTAGTCCACCAGGGTCTCCTTGCGCACCCGGTCGCCGCGGTACATGGCCCGCAGCTGGGGCAGGGTGACGTGGCTTTCGTCCACCACCACCAGCAGGTCGTCGGGAAAGTAGTCCAGCAGGCAGGCGGGCCGCGAGCCGGGCTCCCGGCCGTCCAGGTGGCGGCTGTAGTTCTCGATTCCCGAGCAGTAGCCGATCTCGAGCATCATCTCCAGGTCGAAACGCGTGCGCTGCCGCAGGCGGTGGGCCTCCAGGACCTTGCCTTTGGCCTCCAGCTCCGCCAATCGCTCCTCCAGCTCCAGTTCGATCCGCTCCACGGCCCGCTCCAGCGAGGGCCGGTCGGTGACGAAGTGCTTGGCCGGGTAGATGGCCGCCGCGGGCTTCTCCCCCAGCACCTTGCCGGTCAGCGGATCGATGATCTGGATGCGCTGCAGCTCGTCGCCGAAGGTGTCCAGCCGCAGGGCGGTCTCCTCGTAAGCGGGCTGGATCTCCAGCACGTCGCCGTTCACGCGGAAGGTGCCGCGCTCCAGGGCGGCCCCGGCGCGCGTGTAGTGGACGTCCACCAGCCGGCGCAGCAGCTCGCGCCGGTCCAGCTGCTCGCCCTGGCGCACCAGCACAAGTCCCTTGCGGTACTCCTCCGGGTTGCCCAGGCCGTAGATGGCGGACACGCTGGCCACGATCAGGACGTCGCGCCGCTCCAGCAGCGAGCTGGTGGCCTTGAGGCGCAGGCGGTCAATCTCGGCGTTGATGGCCGAGTCCTTCTCGATGTAGGTGTCGCTGCTCGGGAGATAGGCCTCGGGCTGGTAGTAGTCGTAGTAGCTGATGAAGAATTCCACGGCGTTCTGGGGGAAGAAGCCCTTGAGTTCGCCGTAGAGCTGGGCGGCCAGGGTCTTGTTGTGCGAGAGCACCAGGGTGGGCCGGTTCAGGCGGGCCACCAGCTGGGCCACCGTGTAGGTCTTGCCCGAGCCGGTCACGCCCAGCAGCACCTGGGACCGGGCCCGCGCTCCCGGCGGACCGGCGAAGCCTTCCGCCAGTTGCCGGATCGCATCCCCCTGATCGCCGCAGGGCTCGAACTCGCTGATCAGGGTGAAGCCGCCGCTCATCCGCCCTTCCCGACCCGTGCCCGCGCCTGCTGATCAGGCTGGATCGGGCCGTCCGTCAACCACTTCTGTCTCACGCCCAAGATAACAGAATCCCCCCGGCCCACCAAGCGGACCGACCCGGCTCCTGCCAGCTCTGTCAGCTTTGTCAGGGCGTCTCCGGCTGGCGTGACAGGCGATCCCAGTTGTCGGGTGGACAGGGTTCCCCCTGCCCCTTGTGCAGGCAGAGCCCGGCGTTCCAGAGCCAGTCGCTCCAGCGCACCTGCAGGCCGTCGGAGAGCAGGCCGCTCCGGCTGAACAGCTCCACGCTGAACAGGTCGTCGCGCCCCTGGAGCAGCAGTTGCAGCGAACTGAAGGGCGGATCGGCGTCCGGGCAGGTCCAGAGCACCAGGCGCCGGCGCACGTCGGTCGTGTCCTGGCGCAGCAGCGTGGCGCGCACGCCCGGGCAGTCCGTGGAGAGCTGGCGGCCGAACAGGTGCTGGGTGCGGGCCAGGTCGGCGTTCCAGAGGTCGTGCAGGACGGTCACCGTGGCCAGGTCCACGGGCGGTTCGCCCAGCGGCCGGGCGGGCACGAAACTGCGGGTTTCCACGCCCGGGTCGGCCTGGGTCTCCACCAGACTCCAGGCCTCGGCGGCGGGGAACTGCAGCCGCGGCCGCTCCTCGCGGCCGGGCACCCGGCGGACGTCCCGGGCTTCCTGGGGCGTGGGCGTGAGCGGGGCGGCCAGCGCGGAGGCCGACAGGGCGGCCAGCGCTAGAAGCAGCGTCAGCCGGCGGATGGGGGAAAGACGCATGGAGTCTCCTTTCGCCCCAATGTACCAACCGGCTGCCCGTCCGGGGCGCTTCCCCGCTGGCCCGGCTTTGTTATCCTCAGCCGTCGCCCGCGAAGCAGGGATCGCTCCGCGGGCGCTTTCATCCTCAGCCAAGGGGACTCCATGTCCGGCACCCTCCGCCTCCGGCCCGTCCGCCAGCGCCTGATTCGTCTGTCCGCCCTCGTGGCGGGGTGGTCCCGCGGCTGGGCGCTGCTGCCCGCACTCCTGCTGCTCTCTCCGGCCGTCCGCGGCGAAGGGCCGCACCCTGTGTCCGGGCCGGCGCCCGCCCAGGCGGCGGTGGTGGCGGCCCATCCCCTGGCCGCGGAGGCCGGAGCGGCCGTGCTGCGCGAAGGCGGCACGGCGGCGGACGCCACCGTGGCGGCGGCCCTGGTGCTGGCCGTGGTGGAGCCCCAGGCCAGCGGACTGGGCGGCGGCGGCTTCGCGCTGGTGCTCGCCCCGGACGGCACCGCCGAGACCCTCGACTTCCGCGAGCAGGCGCCCCGGGGCCTGCAGGCCGCGGCCTTCTTCGATCCGGCCGACTCCCTCCATGCGGCGCGCTCCCACGGCGGGACGGCCGTGGCCGTGCCCGGAACCGCCGCCGGCCTGGCCCTGCTCCACGAACGCCACGGCCGTCTGCCCCTGGCGCGCTTGGTGGAACCGGCCCTGCGCCTGGCCCACGGCTACCCGGTGAGCCGCTCGCTGGCCGCACTGGTGGCCGAGCGCGCCGGGCTCTTCCTGACGGACTCCACCTTCGCCGGACTCTACCTCAAGGACGGCCTGCCGCCCATGGAGGGCGACACGCTGGCCAACCCCGGCCTGGCCCGGGTGCTGGAGGAAATCGCCCGCGAGGGCTTCTCGGCCTTTCCCGCCCGCCACGCCGAGGCCCTCAGCCGGGCCGTGAAAGAGGCTGGCGGCTGGCTGGAATCCGACGAGCTGACGGGTTACCAGGCCATCCTGCGCGGCACCATCTCCAGCGACTGGCGCGGCTACCGGCTGGTGGGGCCGCCGCCGCCGGCCACGGGCGCCCTGGCCGTGATGCAGACCCTGGAGATCCTCGAGCCGCTGGATCTGGCGGCCCTGGACGAGCCCACCCGCCTGCACGTGCTGAGCGAGGCCCTGCGCAAGGCCCTGCGTGACCGGGCCGCCCGCAGCGCCGATCCCGCCTTCCACGATACCCCGCTGGACAGCCTGCTCAGCCCCGCGCTGGCCCGGGAGGTCCTGGCCCAGATCCACCCCGACGGCATCCACGCCGTCTGGCCCGCGCTGGGCTCCCGCGCGCTCTGGAGCGAAGAACCCGTCGCGCGTCCCGGCCAGTCGCCCCGGGACAAGGGCAACACCACGCACATCTCGGTCTGGGACGCGGAGGGCCGCCTGGTCAGCCTCACCCAGAGCCTCAACTACTTCTTCGGCGCCGGCGTGGCCGCGGACGGCATCCTGCTCAACAACCAGATCGACGACTTCAGCTGGGAGCCGGACAGCCCCAACGCGCCGGAGCCGGGCAAGCGGCCGCGCAGCAGCATGGCGCCGCTCATCGTGTTGAAGGACGGGGCCCCCGTGCTCTGCCTGGGCACGCCGGGCGGCCTGCGCATCCCGTCCAGCATGAGCGAGATCCTGGTCAACCACCTGCAACTGGGCCAGCCCCTCCAGGCGGCCATCGAGGCTCCGCGCTGGTATCCGGCGGGCACCACGCTGGTCTGGGAACCGCGCTTCGCGCCGGAGACCGGCCCCGCCCTGGAGCGCATCGGCTACCGGCTCTATCCGATGGGTCCCATGGACGCCTTCTTCGGCGGCGCCCACGGCATCGCCCGGGTGGCGGACGCCCAGGGCCGGAGCGGGCTGGAGGGCGCGGCGGATCCGCGCCGGGACGGTCAGGCCGTGCTGGTGCGGCCCTGATGTCCGCCCGGGGGAGCCGCTGGATGCCCGGCAAGACGGCGAGCCTGCTGGCAGGTCTGCTACTGCTCGTGGCGCTCGGTCCGACCACGGCCCAGGCGGCCATCAGCGAGGCCCAGCTCCGGCGCGCCGAGCGCTCCTGGCTCGAGGCCAGCGGCTGGGTGCTGGCCCGGCGCCGGGCCGCGGGCTGTTGGGACGCCGGACTCGATCCGGCCCTGAGCGGCCTGATCGGCGGCGCGGACGGCATCTTCACTACCTCGCTGGGCCAGAAGGAGGCCAAGCAGACCGCCGCCCAGAGCGGCTGGTGCCGCGTGGTGGCCTGCCTGCTGGACAGCCTGCGCATCGGTCCCCGGGACACCGTCGCCGTCACCATGACCGGCTCCTTTCCCGGCCTGAACCTGGCCGTCCTGCTGACCCTGGAGGCGGGCGGAATCCCCTACCGCAGCGTGGCCAGCCTCGGTGCCTCCACCTACGGCGCCAACGACTCCACCTTCAACTGGCCCCTCGTGGAAGGCTGGCTGCGCCAGCGCGGCCTGCTGCGCCAGGGATCGTGCGTCGTCACTCCCGGCGGCAGCGGCGACCGCTTGAACGGCCTGCCCCTGGAGACCCAGCGCGCCGCCGAGGCCGTGCTGCGCGCCACGCCCGCCAGCCTGCACCCCAGCAACCTGCCCCAGGCCGTGGAGCTGCGCCGGGAGGCCCTGGGCCCGCGCGAGCACCTGGCCCTGTTGATCAACGTGGGCGGCGGGCATCCCGTGATGGGCGGCAACGACTACGGCCGCACCGTGCCCGGCGGCCTGCTGGGCGACGCGGACGGCCCGGGCGACCCGGGTGAATCGGGCAGCGAGGGCGAGGTCGGCACCAAAGGCGTGCTCCAGCTCTTCCACGAAGAGGGGCTGCCCGTGCTGCACTTCATCGACATCGTCCGGCTGGCCCGCCGCTGGGGCTTGCCCAGCCCGCCCCAGAGCGCGCAGACGCCCCCCGAGGTGGCCCGGGGCTGCCGGCCCGCGCCCGCCACCACGCGCCGGGGAGAGCGGCGATGAACCTCTGGCCGCTGGGGCTGATGGTCCTGCTCTTCATCCTGCTCTTCGCGCGTCTGCGCTGGCCGCTGGGGCTGGCCCTGGCCGCCGCCGCGCTGGCGGGCGGACTGCTGCAGGGCGTGCCGCTCACGACGGTGGAGCAGGGCGGCCTGCCCATCCCGGGCTCCTCCATCTGGCGGCACCTGGTGGAGGGCGGCTTCGTCTACATCGATCCGATCCTGATCATGGTGACGGCCTTTTTCTTCATGAAAGTGATCGAGGAGAACGGCCTGCTCTCCGCCCTGACCTGGTGGATCCTCAAGGGACTGGGGCGCCGGCCCGCCCTGCTGGCCACGGCCCTGGGCCTGTTCGTGGCCTTCCCCGGCATGCTGACGGGCCTCAGCACGGCCTCCGTGCTCACCACCGGGGCCATCGCCGCGCCGCCGCTCTTGCGGATGGGCCTGGACCGCCGCCGGGCCGGGGCCTTCGTGGCCGTGGCCTCGATCCTCGGCGTGGTGGCGCCGCCGGTCAACCTGCCCGCCATGATCATCTGCGCCGGGGTGGACATGCCCTACCTGGGTTTCATGCTGCCCCTGCTGGTACTCGCGCTGCCCCTCTTGGTGGTCTGCTCTCTCTGGCTGGCCTGGAAGCCCCTGCGGAGCGGGGATCCCGCCGCCGCCCTGGAGGCCGTGGAGCGCGGCCCGCTGGACCGCCACGGACCGCGCCTGCTGCTGCCCCTGCTGCTCATCGCCCTGCTGATGGGCGGACCGCGCCTCTTCCCGGCCTGGTGGGCCTCACCGGGCATGCCCGTCGTGCTGCTGGCCGGCTCGCTGCTGGGGCTGGTGACCGGCGATCGCGTGCGGGTGGGGGCCGCGGCCTGGGCCGCCCTGCGTCAGGCCCTGCCCGTGATGGGCATCCTGGTGGGCGTGGGCTGCTTCATCCAGATCCTGACCCTGACCGGCCAGCGCGGCGAGCTGGTCCTGACGGTGCTGCAATTGCCGGCCTGGGCCGCCTGGCTGGGCATCGCCGTCTCGCTGCCGGCCTTCGGGGCCGTCTCGGCCCTGGGCAGCGCCAGCGTGCTGGGCGTGCCCTTCCTGCTGGCCCTGCTGGGGCGGCCGGAGATCTGGGTCTGCGCCGGGCTCTCGCTGTTGGCCGCGCTGGGCGACCTGATGCCCCCGGCCTCGCTGGCCTGCAATTTCTCCGCCCAGGTCACGGGCGAACCCGACTATTTCCGCGTGCTGCGGCGCTGCCTGGCCCCGGCCCTGCTCTGCGCGCTCTGGGCCCTGGCCGTGATGGCCGCCAGCCCCTGGCTGGTCCAACTGCTGCAGGGGAGCTGAGATGCTGTTCTGGCTCTACTGGGGAATGACCGCGCTGGTGGCCGCCGGCCTGCTGCGCCTGCTCTGGCGCAGCCCCGACTGGCGTGAACAGGCGTTGGCCGCGCTGGTGCTGGTGCCGCTCTTGTTGCGCGTGTGGCTGCTCAAATGATGAAGCTCCCCGCCATCCCGCCGCGCGCCCGCGCGTGGCTCTTGCTGATCGGTGTAGCGCTGCTGGCCGCGCTTGCCGGGCGGGACTTCCTGGCCCAGCGCCAGCCGGAAGTCCTCCGGCCCTCCGGCGGCCTGGGTGAAGTGCGTCGGCTCTCCGAGTGGCACGCGCCCCTGGCGGGCAGCCGGGGCGACACGGAACTCTACCGCTTCGTGGGCGCCGAGCCCGGCGGACGCGTGCTGGTGCTGGGCGGCACGCACCCCAACGAGCCGGCGGGCTTCTTGGCCGCCGTCCTGCTGGTGGAAAACCTCCAGGTCGAGCGGGGGGAGATCTGGGTGCTGCCCCGGGCCAATGCCTCGGCCTTCACGGCCACGGATCCCCAGGAGGGCACGCCCCAGCGGCTCGTGCTGCCCGCCGCCGACGGCCGGCCGCGCTGGTTCCGGGTGGGCGGCCGGGCCACCAACCCGCTGGACCAGTGGCCGGACCCGGAGATCACCGTGCACCGGCCCAGCCTGCAGGCCCTCTCGGGCATCGAGACCCGCAACCTGAACCGCAGCTACCCGGGCCGGGCGGACGGCAGCTTCACCGAGCAGGTGGCCTTCACCATCCGCAGCCTGCTGGAGCGCGAGCACTTCGATCTGGTGGTGGACTTCCACGAGGCGGCCATCGAATATCCCGTGGTCAACGCCATCGTGGCCCACGAGCGTGCGGGCGACCTGGCGGCCATGGCCGTGCTGGGGCTGGAGATGAACGGCGTGGACATCGCCCTGGAACCCAGTCCGCTCAACCTGCACGGGCTCAGCCACCGCGAGCTGGGCGACCACGTGCCCGGCCTGCGCGCCGTGCTCTACGAGAGCGCCAACCCGGGCCAGGGCCGCCTGCGCGGCCGGACGGACGCGGCGCAGATCCTCGAGGGCCGCGATCCCTGCTACCTGGCCGCCCAGGACATTCCCGGGATGAACAAGGTCCCGGTGGACTCGACGGGCCTGCCGCTCTGGCTGCGGGTGGGCCGGCACCTGGACGCGCTGCGCGAGACCCTGCTGGCGCTGGAGCTGGTGGATCCCGAGCGCCCCGTCAGCGCCACGGGCCTGCCCAGCCTGGACGACCTGCGCACCCGCGGCCTCTCGCCCTGGCTCGCCCCGGCACCCTGATTTTTGTCAGACGGACACGAAGAGCACGAAGCTTCACGAAGAGCGGGAAGACAATTAAGAAAGAGGGAGACGCCAATCTCCCTCTTCTAAAAATGCTCCGTGCTCTTCGTGCTTCTCCGTGCCCTTCGTGTCCGTTCCCGTGTCCGTCCCCGAGGATTAGCCACGCAGAGCCGCGTAGCGGCCGTTCACCAGGCCCGCCGGGCGCACGCGGAAGGACTTGCCTTCCCAGGGGCTGTTGACGCCCAGGGTCAGGGCCTCGGCGCCGCGATAGGTCCAGGCGCAGTCCAAGTCCAGGATGGTCAGCTCCGCCGGGGCCCCCGCCTCGAAGGAGGCCGGCGGCAGGCCCAGCACGCGCCGGGGACCCGCGCTGAACAGCTCCAGCAGCCGCTCCAGCGAGCAGATCCCGCTCTCCACCAGGGCCTGGTGGGCCACGGCGAAGGCCGTCTCCAGGCTGGCGCAGCCGAAGGGGCAGAGGGGGTACTCGCGGTCCAGTTCGTCGAACTCGGCGGGCCGGTGATCGCTGCAGATGGCGTCCAGCACGCCGCCGGCCACGGCCTCCAGCAGGGCCTGGCGGTCCTCCTCCGGCCGGAGCGGGGGCACCAGCCGCGCGCTGGGATCGAAGTCCAGGCAGCGTTCGTGGGTCAGGGCCAGGTGCTGCGGGCTGCAGTCCGCACTGACCCGCACGCCGCGGGAGCGGGCCTGGCGCAGCAGCTCCACGCTCTCGCGCGTGCTGATCAACTGCAGGTGCAGGGCGGCCTGCTCGAACTCGGCCAAGCGGATGCCCAGCTGCACGCCCAGGTCCTCGGCCAGCCGCGGCTCGCCTTTCAGGCCCATTCGCAGGGCCACCGGGCCCTCGTGCACGTCACCGCCCGCCAGGCTGCGCTCGCGCGCCAGCTCGAACAGGGGCAGGCCGAACATCCGGCTGTAGCTGAGCGCGCCACGCAGCGCGGCGCCGCCTTGCAGGCCGCGGTTGCCCTCGCAGAAGCCCGCCACGCCCGCCCGGGCCAGCTCGCCCATGTCCGCCAGCCGCTCGCCCTTCAGGCCGGCCGTCACCGCGCCCAGGGGCAGCAGGGTCACCGCGTGCTCCTCGGCGCGGGCCAGCAGGGCCGTCACGGCCCCGGCGTGGTCGCAGACCGGCGTGGCCTCCGGCGTCACGCAGATGGCCACGTAGCCGCCCGCCGCCGCGGCGTCCAGGCCGCTCTCCACGGTCTCGCGATCCTCGCGGCCGGGCTCGCCCAACCGGACGCGCAGATCCACGAAGCCGGCCACCACGGTCAGGCCCTCCAGCTCCAGGACCTCGGCCTCCGCCGCCTCCAGGGCCGGGCCGCGCCGGACGATCATCCCGTCCTCGATCAGCAGGTCCGCGCGCTCGTCCAGGCCACTGGCGTGGTCCAGCAGGCGCGCGCCCTTCAGCAGCAGGCGCTCGGCCTCGAATTGATGCAGCTCAGTGCTCACGCGTCTTGCCTCCCAGCAGCAGATAGAGTACCGCCATGCGCACGGCCACGCCGTTGGTGACCTGCTCGAGAATGATGCTGCGGCCGCTGTCGGCCACCTCGCTGGAGATCTCCACCCCGCGGTTGATCGGCCCGGGGTGCAGAATCACCAGTTCGTCGGAGGCGTGGCGGTCCAGCCGGTCCATGGTCACGCCGAACTCCTCGTGGTATTCGCGCAGGCTGGGGAAGTGGTGCGCGTTGTGGCGCTCCAGCTGGATGCGCAGGACGTTGAGCACGTCGCTGTTCTCCAGCGCCTCCTCCACGTTCCAGAACACCTCCACGCCCAGCTCCTCGATGTGGCGCGGGATCAGCGGCGCCGGTCCGCAGACCTGGACGTGGGCGCCCAGCTTCTGCAGGCCGTAGATGTTGCTCAGGGCCACGCGGCTGTGCAGGATGTCCCCCACCAGCGTGACGCGCTTGCCGCGCAGGTCGCCCAGCCGGCGCCGCAGGCTCAGGAGGTCCAGCAGCGCCTGGGTGGGATGCTCGTGGGCGCCGTCGCCGGCGTTGATGATCACGCTCTCCAGGCAGCGGCTCAGGAAGAGGCAGGATCCCGGCGCGCTGTGGCGCATCACCACCGCGTCGATCTTCATGGCTTCGATGTTGGCCGCCGTGTCGCGCAGGGTCTCGCCCTTCTGCGTGCTGCTGGAGCTGGCCGAGAAGTTTACCGTGTCCGCGGACAGCCGCTTCTCGGCCATCTCGAAGGAAATCCGCGTGCGGGTGGAGTTCTCGAAGAACAGGTTGACCACCGTGATGCCGCGCAGGGTGGGCACCTTCTTGATGGGCCGCTCCAGCACTTCCAGGAAGCTCTCCGCCGTGTCGAGGATCAGCGTGATCTCGTCGGCGCCGTAGTCCTCCAGCCCCAGCAGGTGCTTGTGCCGCAGACCCACGGCGGCCGTCTCGGGCTCCAGGGCGGCCCGCCCGGTCTCGTTCCCGATACTGCTCATGCCTCCTCCTCCACGCGCTCCACCAGCCAGACGGCGTCCTCGCCGTCCACCTCGCTCATCTTCACGCGCACCTCCTCGCCGATGGAGGTGGGCACGTTCTTGCCCACGAAATCCGGCCGGATGGGCAGCTCGCGGTGCCCGCGGTCCACCAGCACGGCCAGCTGGATGCGCGCCGGCCGGCCCAGGTCCATCAAGGCATCCAGGGCCGCGCGCACGGTGCGCCCGGTGTAGAGCACGTCGTCCACCAGCACCAGGTTGACCCCGTGGATGTCGAAGTCGATGTCCGTGGCCTGCACCTCGGGCTGCTTGAGCTTGAGCCGCCAATCGTCCCGGTAGAAGGTGACGTCCAGGCTGCCCAGCGGCGGCGCGCTGCCCTCGATCTCGCGAATGCGCTCGCGCAGCCGCTTGGCCAGGTGCACGCCGCGGGTCTGCATGCCCACCAGGGCCAGGCCCTCCAGCCCGCGGTTCTTCTCGATGATCTCGTGGGCCAGCCGCGTGATGGTGCGGGCCAGGCCCGCCTCATCCACCAGCTGGGCCTTGCGACGGAAGGTCATGCCGCCTCCTTTCGCCGGATGTCCGGCCACAAAAAAGCCGGCGCCGCGCTGGGCGGTCCGGCTGGAATCGGGCGTGCTAAGGTCGTCATCTGGGCTCCCTTGCGGCCTCGCGGGACCGGCATTTAAGGGTGGGGGCGCGGTATCCTCCAGCGCCGGGACTAAGATGCCAGAGCCGGGCGGTACGTGCAAGAACGGGCGCGGCCTAATGGCTGGCGGTCACCCGGTACCAGACGCGCGGCACGGGCACGTAGCTCGAGTCCACGAAGGCCCTTTGGTTCGTGGTGCCCAGCAGCGTGGCCTGGGACAGGTCCAGGTAGGGGTTTGTCAGGCGATAGACCTTGTAGACGCAGTCGTCGCAGAGGGACTCCCATTCGACGCGCAAGGTGGAGCCGGGAATCGCCCGCAGGTGGGGAGCCCCCAGGGGGAGGATCTCATTCACCAACAGGTAGAGTTGGCTGGCCGTGCAGAAGGCCAGGTCCGAATCCCCGTCCCCTTCCAGATCCCCAAAGGCATGGGTCTCGACAATGCCCGGGTCCTCCGTCACGTGCAGGTTGTAGGTCTGGAAGGTGCCCTGTCCACTCGTGTTGCAGAGCCACTTGAAGCGGCTGCCGGTCGAGTTTTGCAGGAACAGGTCGGTATCGCCATCCACATCTACGTCCAGCGCGTCCACCAGGGCCACTGCAGCTTGTGTCTGGCTGATCAGCACCTGTGCCGGCCACCAGCTGCACGTCGCATTGTCGAAGTACACCAATTCGCGGTCGTATTCCGAAAAGGACAACAGGTCCGGGATGGCATCCGCGTTGACGCGTGCGACCTGCACCCAGTTCGCGCCGTCTCCTGCCGTGGAGATGGAGATGCGACGGCCGAAGCTCCCATCCCCATCCGTGTTGCGGAACCAGGCGACCAGATCCTCAAATTGACTGGCCATGACAATGTCGTCATCGTTGTCGCAGTCGAAGTTCCCAGCGGCAAGACAAGTGGCAAAGTTACCAGCCCGGATCAGCTCCTCGCTTCCAAAGGTCCCGGCGAGATTTCGGATGAAGCAGAGATCTCCATCATCGAAGACGATGTCCCCATCTTCGTCATTGTCGAAGTCAGCGATCGCGAGAGAGTTGATCGGCAACTCGTTGTAGTGAGAATCGCTGAGCTCGAAGGATCCATGGCCATCGAGATTGTCCAACAACAGCAGTTCGTTGTGGAAATCCGGGTTTCCACCGCCCAGGTCATTGACCCAATAATGCGACAGGACAAGATCCGGATCTCCGTCGCCATCGAAATCCACCGCCTTCAACTCGGCGATTTCATCCACGCCCGCATTCGAGTCCTCAATGGAAAAAACGAGGGCCAGCGGCGCGATGTGCGGCTGGTTGCGCCAGAGAAGGACTTCACCGTTCGAGGTCCCGATCAGCACATCGCCATCCCCGTCCTGATCGACGTCCGCCAGGGCCATGCAGTGCGCATCCTGCACGTCATCGATGGAAATGGGGCCGGAAAAGGTCAGGCACCACCCAGGCCGGCCCGGCACCAGCACCACCACTAGGGCCCCGAGGAGCCCGCCGACCCACATGGGTCTCTTCCAGGGCCCAGATCCAATTTGCCACGCTTTCATGATCCTTCCCCCAAGTTGGCCTGCCTGCAGCGGCCCGCATGGACCCGCCGCGCCTCGGGTCGACCGCTGGACCGGAGCCGCGATACCCCGAGCCGTTTTCCCTTACGAGGGAGAACGAACTAGCAACATCGATTCAGATGGTTCAGTTGCGCAGGATCATTGGGGAGCAGGTTGACCCTGCGGAGCTGTGTGGTGTCGGATTCTTAACAGATCCAGGCCGCAATGTGCCGTCGACAAAAGAAAGGTGCAAGAAAAATCCAGGGCAAGGAATTCCAAGGCGTGAGGAGCCCGCTCCGGGCACCTCACGCCTACATGGGTAAACACGGTCCGCCTGTGCGAAGGGAACCTGGCTAGCAGGAGAAGGCCAGCCGCTCCTCCACCACGGCCAGCAGCGCCGAGCGCTGCGCGTGGAGGGCCTGCTGTAGCGCCGCCGTGCGCGCGTCCATCTCTGCCGCCCAGGCCTTGTCCGTGATTCCGGCCAGGTTGATGCGCACGTTGAAGGCCGCGCCGTCGCAGGCCGTGCCCAGGCAGAGGGCCGCCACGCCGGCGTCGGACAGGCTGTTGGGATTGCCGCGCTCCACCACGGCGCGCACCAGCTCCAGCACAGGCACGCAGGCCTCCACCACCTGGAAGGGGATGAGCGTGGCCCGGCGATTGGCCTCCTCCAGCGCGGCGGCACGCGCGGCCCTTTCCTCCTCCGTGGCCTTGGGCAGCTTCAGGGCGGCCATCACCGCGGCAAAGGCGTCGGTGTCGGCGTCGATCAGGCCCAGGAAGCGGGTCTTCAGCTCCTGGCCGCGCAGGGCGACGGACTCCATCTCGGCATCGTGCTGGCTCAGCCCCTTCTTCCCGTGGGTGAGGTTGGCCACCATGGCCGCCAGGGCCGCGCCCAGCGCGCCGCAGAGGGCCGCCGTGGAGCCGCCGCCCGGTGCCGGGGCCTCAGAGGCCAGCAGGTCGGCGAAGCCCGTCAGAGTCAGATCCACCAGCCGGCCGCTGCGCCGTGTGACGCGGTAGTCGATGACCTTCTCCTCCGGCCGGAAGGGCGCGAGCTCCGAGAGGCCCATGCTCTGCACGGCGCACTCCAACAGATCCGCCTCGCTGGCGCCCGGGCAACGCCCCTGCTTGCGCAGGAAGTGCCGGCCCGCTTCCAGCAGAGCGTCCAGCGGCACCAGGCCCACCAGCTCGCCGCCGGTCACGCGCAGGCCCGCCCGCCGGGCCTCCTCCTCCACCACGTCGAAGGCCAAACCCATCGGTGTGATGGTGTGGTCGGTGAGGTTCATGCTGATTTGCGCGCGTCGGTATTCGGGAATGGTCCAACCCACGCACTTGGTGGCCTTGAGGCGGCCCGGCTGGCGTACTTTCTGGCCTGCCACATCCTTGAGCAGCCGGCCCTGCTCGTCCTTGGCCCAGCGGCCCTTCTCGCGCACGGTGATGGCCACGTCGTGGGCCCGGGCGGCGTCCTGGGTGTTCAGGTTGAAGTTCCAGGCGATCAGGAAGGGCCGGGCGCCGATCACCGTGGCGCCCGTGCGCTGCTGGCGCTCGCCGAAGGCGGCGGGGCCGAAGTCGGGCTGCCAGGCCGGATCCGCCAGTTTCTGGGCCAGGGCCTCGTACTCGCCCTGGCGCACGTCGGCCAGGTTGCGACGCTCGGGCCGGCGGGCGGCGTGCTCGTAGAGGTAGACGGGGATCTCCAGCTCGCGGCCCACCCGCTCCCCCAGCCGCTCGGCCAGCCGCGCGCACTCCTCCATCGTGATCCCCGAGACCGGCACGAAGGGACAGACGTCGGTGGCGCCCATCCGCGCGTGCTCGCCGTGGTGGCCGCGCATGTCGATCAGCTCGGCCGCCGTGCGGATGGCCTGGAAGGCGGCCTCCAGCGCGGCCTCGGGCTCGCCCGTGAAGGTGACCACCGTGCGGTTCGTCGCCGCGCCGGGGTCCACGTCCAGCAGGGTGACGCCGGGCACAGCAGCGATGGCGGCGGTGATCTGGCCCAGCTTGGCGCGGTCGCGGCCTTCGGAGAAGTTGGGGACGCATTCGACGAGGGCGGACATGGAGGGTCTCCTGGCTATTTGGATGCGCTTGGTTGCGGGGCCAAGGTACCGACTGGCGGGGCGCGCGGAAAGTCTGTGGCTTCCCGCCCGACTCACCACAGAGACACGGAGACACAGAGAAGCCTGTTTGAGCCCTACGGGACAAGAGACCACACGTCAACCTCCATCAAGAAGCCGCTGTGCCTCTGTGTCCCTGTGGTAAATCAGAGTCCGCCCCGGAGCGGGTTGCTACGTTCTGCCAAACGGAGGCTTCCATGACCGGACACCAAGTCGCGCGGATGGGCAGCTGGATCCTGCGGTTCGGGGCGCTCTCCCTGGCCTGGCGGACCTGGCAGCTGCTCAGCCAGTCCCTGCGCCTGGGACTGCGGCCCCTCCACCTGCTCTGGCTGCTGCCCGTGGCCGTGCTGGCGGGCTGGCTGAAGGCCCGGCTGGTGATGCGGCCGCGCATGCTGCAGAACGCCCGGCGTCTGCTCGACCATCCGGGGCGGCTGCGGCCCTGGCAGCTCTATCCGCCCCAGCTCTTCGCCTTCATCCTGAGCATGGTGCTGCTGATGGCCTGGCTGCGGAGCGTGGTCCTCGGCCTGCCGCTGCCCACGGCCCTGCTGGGCGGCGTGGACCTGCTGGTGGCCGCGGCGCTGCTGACCTCCTCCGGCGTCTACGCCCAGGTGGAGCGCGAGCGGCGTGACACGCCGGCTGCGAACCGATGACGCTGCCCGGGACCACGCTGATCCTGGCGGGCGGCTGGATCCTGCGCCTGGCCGGCCTGATGCTCCTGCTGGCGGCCTGGCGCCTGGCCCGGCGCGCCCACGAACTGGGGCTTGAGCCCGGGCAGCTGGCCTGGCTGCTGCCGCTGGCGCTGGGGGTGGGGTGGGTCAAGTCGCGGCGAGCCATCCGCCCGGTGCTGGCGGCCAACGCCCGCTGGCTGCGCGGCCGGGAGCGCGTCCCGGCCTGGCGCGTGTTCCAGCCGCGCCTGCTGCTCTTCATCGGGCTGATGATCACGCTCTCGGCCGGGCTCAAGCGCCTGGCGGCGGAGAGCGCCTGGGGCCTGGCAAGCCTGGGCGCCCTGGACCTGGCCGTGGCCACAGCCCTGCTGCTGGCGGCGGCCACCACCCGGCGCCGCGAGCCCCTGCCCGACTAATCCGATTCACCACAGAGATACAGAGACACAGCCAATACAATCTGTGTCTCTGTGCCTCTGTGTCTCTGTGTTGAAAGCGAATGCTCCGCTAAATGCGATAGCCCGAGGGGATCATGGTCTCGCGCGGCACGCAGATGATCCCTTCGTGGATGTGCACGTAGGCGTCCTCGTACTCCTCGAGGTTCTTCTCGTTCACCAGGTGCACGTCCGCGCCGATGCGCGCGCCCTTGTCGATGATCGCCCGGCGGATCACCACGTCCTGCCCGATGGCCTGGGGCAAGAGGCCTGGCGGCGGGTTGCGGAAGTCGTACTCGTCGGCGCCCATCACGATGGAATCCGTGATCTCCGAGCCGTTGCCGATCACGCTGCGGATGCCGATGATCGAGCGCTTGATGTGCGCGCCGTTGATGTAGCAGCCATCGCAGATCAGGCTCTCCTCCACCTGGCAGCCCGAGAGCCGCGAGGGCGGCAGGAAGCGCGCGTTGGTGTAGATCGGCCGGTCCGGACTGTAGAGCTCCACCTCGGGCACGCGCCGGGTGAGCATCAGGTTGGCCTCGTAGAAGGAGCGGATGGTCCCGATGTCCTCCCAGTAGCCCTCGTGGCGGAAGGCGCGGACGGGCTCTTCCTTCAGCGCGGCGGGGATGATCTCGCGGCCGAAGTCCGTGCAGGTGGCGTGGGTGTTGAGCAGGCGGTCCAGGGTGTCGAAGCAGAACACATAGATGCCCATGGAGGCCAGGTAGCGCTTGTCGGGCTGGGCCAGGCTGTCCAGCAGGGCCTCGTCCCGGGGCTTCTCCACGAACTCGGTGATCCGGCCGTTTTCCGTGCGCATGATCCCGAAGCCGCGCGCGCTTTCGCGCTCCACGGCCGTGGTGGCCACCGTGATGCTCTCGGAGCTGTCCATGTGCGAGAGCACGAATTCGCGCAGGTCCATGGTGTAGAGCTGGTCGCCGGAGAGGATCAGCACGTGGGTGGGATTGTAGGCCCGCAGGTGCGACATCACCTGGCGCACGGCGTCCGCCGTGCCCTGGAACCACTCCTGGTTGTCGGGGGTCTGCTCCGCCGCGAACACCTCCACGAAACTGCCGCGGAAGTCCTTCATCACGTAGCTCGAATGCACGTGGCGGTTGAGCGAATAGCTGTTGAACTGGGTCAGCACGAAGACCTTGGTCAGGCCGGCGTGCAGGCAGTTGCTGATGGGGATGTCCACCAGCCGGTACTTGCCGCCGAAGGAGACGGCGGGCTTGGAACGCTTGAGGGTCAGGGGCATCAGACGCGTGCCGCGTCCGCCGCCCAGGATGATGGTGATCACGCGATTCAATCGATCCATGTCTCGCTCCGCTTTCCCGCTCGTCACGCTGTCTCGTCTACGTCCGCTTGCTAGATCAGCTTGGCCAGCTGTTCGGCCAGTTTGTCGATGCCCGCCGCCACCTGCACCAGGGAGCGGGCGTTGTTCCAGGCCGGCGTGCTCAGCAGCCGGTTCTCCGTGTCCAGGCAGACCTGGTTGGCCGCGCAGGGTTGGTGCACGCCGCCCCAGGACTGGATGGCCAGGGCCGTCTCCCGGTGGGAGCCGATGGTCACCTTGGGCCGGTGCCCGGCCCCGCCCAGCACGCGCGCGGCGATCACCGGGGCGATGCACAGGAAGGCCATGGGCCGGCGCAGGGCGTGGCCGTTCAGCACGTGGGCCGCCAGCTCGGGCAGCACGCTCATCTCCGCGCCCTGGAAGGCGAAACTGCAGAGATTCTTGGCCGCGCCGAATCCGCCGGGCAGGATCAGCGCCCGGAAGGCCGCCAGATCCAGGTCGGACAGGGGATGGATCTCGCCGCGCACGATGCGCGCGCTCTCCACCAGCACGCTGCGGCTCTCGCCCTCCACGGGCTGGCCGCTGACGTGGTTGACCACGTGGGCCTGGGGAATCGCCGGGGCGAACCAGTGGATGGTCATGCCGCGGCGCTCGCAGGACAATTGGGTCAGCACGGCTTCCTGGATCTCGGCGCCGTCGAGATAGCCGGCTCCGGACAGCACTCCCGCGATCTTCTTCACGCCGTACCCCCCGTGCCGCATTGCGAGCCGCCTGGATCGTCATCCCCCGGCTTGACTTGCGCTCAGGCGACCCCTTCCCCCTGCAGGGGGAAGGCCGGGATGGGGGTTCTCCGCATCCCTGTCACCTGCCGGGAGCCCTTGTTTTCCACCTTTCTGCTGGCGCCAGAAAGGTGGAGCCAAAGAGGCGCTTGTTCTCAGCGGCCAGAGTCAGGCCACCTCGCGGTGGCCTTCCGCTGGCCGGCAGTTGGGCTTCCTGCAACCGCGTAGTTGGTTCCGGCTGACGCCGTCACCACCTGGTTCTGGTTCAGCCCTGCGGGCTTCACCTCACTAGATCGAGGTTGAACGGTCGTGCTGAACTCCTTCCCCCGTGCAACGGGGGAAGGTCGGGATGGGGGCGTGCCAGCACGCAGCCTGTTCAAGCGCATGGCGCTTCACCCATTTTCAAGTTCAGCCCTGACGGGCTTCACCTGGCTCATCCCTGTCAACTTCCGCGTGTGCGACCCCTTCCCCCGCGAAGTGGGGGAAGGTCGGGATGGGGGTGAGACCTCAATGGTCCAGCATAGGTCCAGTCATCTTCGAGACTTCGAGTCTTCGTGACACAAGGCCAATACTGACCGCGCCTCTCACCCGCAAGGCTCCTGCCGTTCCGCTCTGTGCCTCTGCGCCTCTGTGGTGAAAGATCTCGAAGGACAGAGAAGCCCGGTCCACCCCTAGAGGCAGACCGGGCGCGGAATCTATCTAGGCCATGGAGGCCAGCAGGGCCTCGGCCTCCGCCACGTTCTTGCGGCAGGCCACCAGGCTGGCGTTGAACAGCGCGCGCTCGGACTCGTTCAGCGGCATCTCGAGGATCCGCGCCACGCCCGTGCGGTCGATCATGGTGGGCACGCCCATGTAGACATCCTTCTCCCCGAACTCGCCGGTCAGCCACGAGGCGCAGGGCAGGATGCGATTGCGGTTGTGCATCACGCTGTCGGCCATCTCCACGGCCGCCGCGCTGGGCGCGTAGTAGGCGCTGCCGGTCTTGAGGTACTTGACGATCTCGGCGCCGCCGTCGCGCGTGCGCTGGACGATGGCCTCGATCTGGGCGGCGGGCATCAGCTCGGGCAGCGGAATCCCGCCCACCGTCGTGTAGCGGGGCAGCGGCACCATGGTGTCGCCGTGGCCGCCCAGCACCATGGCCTGCACGTCCTTGACGCTGACGTTGAGGGCCAGGGCGATGAAGCTGCGATAGCGGGCCGTGTCCAGGATGCCCGCCATGCCGAAGACGCGCTTGTGCGGGAACTGGGAGGCCTTGAGGGCCACGTAGGTCATGGCGTCCAGCGGATTGGAGACCACGATCAGCACGGCGTCGGGGCTCAGGGGCGCGGCCTGCCGGATGCAGCCCCAGACGATCTCGGTGTTCATCTTGAGCAGGTCGTCGCGGCTCATGCCCGGCTTGCGGGCCAGGCCGGCGGTCATGATGATCACGTCGCTGCCGGCGGTCTCGGCGTAGCCGTTGGTGCCGATCATCCGCGTGTCGTAACCCTCGATGGGAGCCGTCTCCCACATGTCCAGGGCCTTGCCCTGCGGGGTGCCTTCCACGATGTCCACCAGGACCACCGTCTCCGCGATCTGCTTCTCCGCCAAGCGCTGGGCGCAGGTCGCCCCCACGTTGCCGGCGCCGATCACCGTGATCTTGCTCATGCTCGTCTCCTTGACTGGCGTTGGTCCCCCGGAAGCGTCCGCCCTTCCCAAACCCGGGCCGGGCGCTGGGGTCACTTGTGGTTGATTTGACATTCCAGCCCGCGGGTCGGCGCCGCCGGGGCCCGCTGCCCGGCCGGACTAGTTCTCGATTTCCGGGTTCTGCTCCAGCTCCTCGTCGATCATCGCCTGCTGGCGCTCGCAGCGCTCCCAGCAGGTGCGGCAGAACCAGGTCTCTTCGTTGAAGGGATCCGGGAAATAGGCCAGCGCCGGACTCTCCGTCAGGCACATCCCGCAGGAAATCCCCTCACGCCAAGCCGTCGCATCCATGGCCTGCCCTCCATTCTTGGCGAACGTCATCCGCCGGCTCGACCGGCGGATCCCAGCGCACCTCGCCCACTCGCCGGGTTCCCCCGATCAAGTCGGGGGATGACGAAAACCCGCTGCTCAGACCGCGGTGGCCACGGCGCGACTCTCGCGGATCACCACGACCTTGATCTGGCCGGGGAACTGCATGTCCTGGCTGATCTTGTCGGCGATGTCGCTGGAGAGCTTCTCGCTCAGGCCGTCGTTCACTCGCGCGGACTCGGCCACCACGCGGATCTCGCGGCCGGCGTAGAGCGCGTAGACGCGGTGCACGCCCGGGAAGCTGCTGGCGATGTTCTCCAGCGTCTCCACCCGCTTGGTGTAGCTGTCCACGCTGTCCCGGCGCACGCCCGGACGCGCGCTGCTGATGATGTCCGCGGCGGTGACCAGCTCGCTGATCGGGTCGATGGGCGGCGCCTCGTTGTGGTGCGCCATCACCGAATTGATCACGATGGGGTGTTCGCGCACGCGCTTGCAGACCTCCACGCCGATGGCCACGTGGCTCTTGTCGCTGCCGTTGGAGTCGGCCTTGCCCACGTCGTGGAGCAGGCCCGCGCGCTTGGCCAGCATCACGTCCAGGCCCAGCTCGGCGGCCATGGCGCCGGCGATGCGCGCCACTTCCTTGCTGTGGTCCAGCACGTTCTGGCCGTAGCTGGTGCGGAAGCGCAGGCGGCCGAGCATGCGCTTCAGGTCCGGGTGGACGTTCAGGCGCAGTTCCTTCAGAACCTTGTTGGCCGCTTCGTTCATGGTGTTGTCCACGGCGCGGCTGGCGCGGGTGACCGCCTCCTGGATCGTGCGCGGGCTGAAGTTGCGGGTCTTGATCAGGGCGTCCAGGGCCAGCCGGGCGATCTCGCGCCGGACGGGATCGAAGCAGGAGATCACGATGGTGTCCGGGGTCTCGTCCACGATGATCTTGGTGCCCGTGATCGCCTCGAAGGACTTGATGTTGCGGCCCTCCCGCCCGATCACCATTCCCTTCAGCCGGTTGTTGGGGATCTCGACTTCCTTGATGGTGGCCTCGCTGGTGGCGTCGGCGGCCATCCGCTCGATGGTGGTGATGATCACCTCGCGAGCCTCGCGCGTGGCATTCTCCCGCGCCTGGCCTTTGATCTCGGCGGCCAGCTCGGCGGCCTCGCGCTCGTACTTCTGCTGGGCCTGGTCCAGCACCTGGCGGCGGGCCTCCTCCATGCTCAGGCCCGAGACGGACTCCAGCCGGTGCTGCACGTCTTCCAGGTGGGTCTTCAGCTCGTCCTTGAGGGTCTTCTGCTCCTCTTCCTTGTGCTCGAGCATCTTGCCCTTCAGGCCCAGTTCCATTTCCAGGTCCTGGACGGCCTTCTGGGAGCCGCGGATCTCCGCCTCGTGGCTCTTGAGCTGCTGCTCCTTCTGCTGCAGTTTCTTCTCGCGCTGCTTCAGGTCGGCCTTGCGGCGCGTCTCCTTGATCAGCCATTCCTCCCGGGCGTTGATCAGGGCCTGCTTGCGCAGGGTCTCCGCCTCCTGGCGGGCCAGATTGAGGATCTCGTCGCCGGCCTGCCGCCGTTGACGCTGCAACGTGAGAAAGACGACGACGGTGGCCCCCGCGCCGGCCAGCAGGGCCAGCAGGGCAAGCATCCAAGTGGGCATCAGGGTGGTCCTTTCGGGTATTGGAAGGGCCTTGCGGACAAGGCCGATCCGCGCCCGGGCCGGTTTCCCTTGACAATCGGGAAGCCCGCGGGCGGCGGATTCACGGCAAAAAGGTAGCAATCACAGGACTCGAATGAGGGCCGCACCGGGCCCTTTCGCCGGGTGCCGGAGGCCGGCGGGGCTTCAGTCCAGCGCATCCAGCAGGAGGCGCAGGCGTCCACCCACCTCCTCGCGCTGCCAGGCCGGACGGTGGTAACGTCCCAGGGCGGGATCGTGGAAGTCGCTGCCCGCCGAGGCGGAGAGGCCGTTGCGGCGGCAGAGTTGCTGTAGATCCTGGACCACGGCCGCGCGGTGGCTGGGATGCCGGGCCTCCAGCCCGTCCACGCCCAGGTCCACCAGCACGTGGGCCGCGCCGGCGGGCAGGACCTTGCCGGGATGCGCCGCCACGCCCACACCACCCAGCCCCTGGGCCAGCGCCAGGGCCTCGCGCAGCTCGGGCAGCCGCTTGGGCAGCCAGGCCGGCCGGCCCTCGGCCAGCCAGCTCTGGAAGGCCTCGTTCACGCTCTGGACGTGGCCGGCCTCCTGCAGCAGGCGGGCCAGGTGCGGGCGGCCCACGCTGCCGCTCTCCAGCCGGGCCGCCAGGGGCGACAGATCCAGCAGCAGGCCCAGCTCGGCCAGCCGGGCGGCCATCTGCGCCACACGCTCGCGGCGCATGGCCCGGATGCCCGCCAGGAAGTCCTCGAAAGCTGGTAGGCCGGGTTCGAGGCCGTAGACCAGCAGGTGCACCTCGACAGGATCTGTCGCGCGACGCGTGCTGCGGCGCGTGCCGCCCGCCCCGTCCTCCCGGGCCTCCTGGGCCTCCTGAGCCGCCGCGCGCAGGGGCAGCAGCTCGGCGCAGGCGCAGGTCACCTCCACGCCGGCCAGCACGCGCAGCCCGTGCAGCCGGCCCTCGCGACGGAACTCCGCCACGCCGGCCAGGGTGTCGTGATCGGTGAGGGCGGCCAGCCCCACGCCGGCGCGCACCAGGCGCCGGGCCAGCTCGGCCGGGGCCAGAGCCCCGTCGGAATGCCAGGAGTGACAATGGAGGTCCAGGCCCGTGGCCGGGGCGCTGCTGCCGCGGGTGTGCCGTTTGAGGGTGATCACACGGCCAGCATGCGTTCCAGGGCCTGCCGGGCGTCGACCACCCATTCCGGCTCCACCTCCACCACGTTCACCTCGCCCAGCCGGTCCAGCACCCAGAGCAGATCGTTCTGGCTGATCTTCCACATGTTCGGGCAGAGGCTGCGTTCCAGTGGCCGGACCTCGAGTTCCGGGTTCTCCAGCTGCAGGCGCTGCACCAAGTTGAGTTCCGTGCCCACGCGGATCCGGCTGCCCGGCGCCTGGGTTCTCACCCAATCAAGGATGTAGGCCGTCGAGCCCGACGCGTCCGCCGCGGCCACCACCTCGCGCGGACACTCCGGATGGACGATCACGCGCAGCCCGGGCGCCTGGGCGCGGGCCTGCTCGATCATCTCCACCGTGAAATGGGTGTGCACGTGGCAGAAGCCCTTCCAGAGCAGGACGCGCGCCCGGCGCAGCTCGGCGCCCGTCAGCCCGCCCAGGGGCAGGGCGGGATTCCAGAGCCGGACTTCGTCGCCGCGAAAACCCTTGTCGAAGGCCGTGTTGCGTCCCAGGTGCTCGTCGGGAAAGAAGAACAGCTTCTCCCCGCGGGCCAGGGCCCAGTCGAACACGCGCCCGGCGTTGGAGCTGGTGCAGACGGCGCCGCCCCGGGCGCCCGTGAAGGCCTTGGTCTCCACGTCGCTGTTGACATAGGTGACGGGGATGATCCCCTCCGTGGCGCCCAGCTCGGCCTGCAGTTCGTCCCAGGTGCGCCGCGTGCCGCGCTGGTCGGCCATGTCGGCCATCGGGCAGCCGGCGCTGGTGTCCGGGTGGATCACCACTTGCTCCGGCCGGGCCAGCAGGCGCGCGCTGTCGGCCATGAATTCCACGCCGCAGAAGACGATCCAGCGGGCCTCCAGCCCGGCGGCCGCCTTGGCCAGGCCGTAGCTGTCGCCGCGCAGATCGGCGTGCTGGATCACTTCCTGCTTCTGGTAGTGGTGGCCCAGGATGCAGAGCTCGGAGCCCAGCCGGGTCTTGTGCGCGCGGATGCGCTCGGCCATCTCCCCGCCGTCCAGGCCCATCCACTCGTCAGGCAGGGTCTGTCGTTGCCGCGCCATGGCGGCCTCCTCTCTCAATAGTCAACACGTTCACCACGAAGCACACAAAGGTGTCAGAAGCGCTGGAAGTTGGCAGCGGCCGGGTGCCCAATTGTCAGCCCACTGTGTTCCGGCCTTGGAAGACCGCGACCCCAGCCCACGGACAACTCGAACCCGCTCTCGCCCGTTCTTCGTGCCCTTCGACGACCTTCCCGCCCTTCGTGGTGAACGTGTTTTCCTCGCAGCACGCAATGGCAACTAGTGCGCGAAGGTCTCCAGCAGGTCCACCAGCAGGTGGACGCCCACGCCCGTGGGGCCGGGCGCGTAGCCGGCCTTCTTGGGCACCCAGGCCGTGCCGGCGATGTCCAGGTGCGCCCAGGGCGTCTCCTCGGAGACGGCCTCGTTCAGGAAGCAGGCCGCCGTGATGGTGCCCGCCTCGCGCGTGTTCGTCGAGTTGCGGATGTCCGCCACCGTGGACTTGACCATCGCCTTGTAGTCCTCGGCCAGCGGCAGGGGCCAGCAGACGTCGCCCGAGCGGCTGCCCGCGTCCACCACCGCCTCCACCATGGCCGGGTCGTTGCCCAGCACGGCGCTCATCTCGTGGCCCAGACAGATCAGCACGGCGCCGGTCAGCGTGGCCAGGTTCACCATGGCGTCGGGCTGGAAAGTGCGCTCGGCCCAGGTCAGGGCGTCACAGAGCAGCAGCCGGCCCTCGGCGTCGGTGTTGACAATTTCCACGGTCTTGCCGCAGAGCAGGCGGATGATGTCCCCCGGCTTGTAGGCCGCGCCGTCGGGCAGGTTCTCGGCGCTGGGGATCACGCCCAGCACGTCCACGTCGGGCTTCAGCCGGGCCAGCACGCGGAACAGCCCCAGCACGGCCGCGCCGCCGCACATGTCGTACTTCATTTCCTCCATGCCCGCGCCGGGCTTGAGGCTGATGCCGCCGGCGTCGAAGGTCAGGCCCTTGCCGATGAAGGCCAGCCGGCGGGCGTTCTTCTTTCCGCAGCGGTACTCCAGCGCGATCAGCCGGCTCTCCTCGCGGCTGCCCTGGCCCACCGCCAGGATGCCGCCGGCGCCCAGCTTCTGCAGCTGCGCCTCGCCCAGCACCTTGACCTTGACCAGGCCGCCGGAGGCCTTGGCGATCTCCTGCGCCTCCAGGCCCAGCCGGGTGGGCGTGACGCTGTTGCCCGGCTCCTGGGCCAGGTCCCGGGCGTAGTTGACGCCCTCGCCGATCAGCCAGCCCTTGGCCCAGGCCGCCGCCAGCTCCTTGGTGGCGGACTCGCCCGCCCGCAGGCTGACGGTCTTCAGCGCGCAGGTCTTGGGCTGGCTCTTGTAGGTCTCGAAGCTCCAGAGGCCCACGCGCAGCGCGCGGCCCAGGGTCAGGGCCAGATCCGCCGGGCCGGGGCCGTGCTCGTCCAGCAGGGGCAGTTCCACGCTCAGCTCGGTGTAGGATTTCTCCTTGAGGCCCAGCATCAGGCCGCCGTAGACCTCGGTCAGGATCTTCAGCGAGAACTTCGCCCGCTCGCCCAGGCCCAGCAGCAGCACGCGCCGCAGCGGACCCGCCGTGGCGGGCAGCAACAGCAGGGTCTCGCCCTTGCCAGCCTTGAAGTCGCCCTTCAGCGCCGCCTGCAGGGGAAAGGCCCCCTCCAGGGCGCGGGCCTCCTCGGGCAGGGCCTCGTCCTTGAACAGGCCCAGGACGTACAACTCGGTCTTCTGGGTCGCCAGCGAACCTTTACGCGTGCGGATCTCCACGGGAGCCCCCTTCGGTTATGGCCGCCAGAGCCAGGTCGGGCCGGATCCGGCCCAGGTCCTGTCCCGGCAGCGGCGACAGCGTGCCGCCCAGCGCTTCCAGGCGGGCGATCACGCCCCGGATCAATTTATCGGGGGTCGACGCACCCGCGGAGACCCCCACCACGGCCCGTCCCGCCACCCAGGCGGGCTCCAGGCCCCGTTCGTCCTCGATCAGCCAGGCCGGCCGCCCCATCTCCGCGGCGATGTCGCGCAGGCGGCGGGCGTTGGCGCTGTTCCCCGAGCCCACCACGATCACGGCCTCCGCCACGCCGGCCAGCTCGGTGATGGCCTCCTGGCGCTGCTCGGTGGCGTGGCAGATGGTATTGTGCACCTCCAGGTGCGGGAAGCGCACCTTCAGCGCGCGCTCCATCTGGTCGAACTCGGCCATGCCCTGGGTGGTCTGGGAGACCAGCGCCACCTGGCCCCACTCGGGCAACCCGGCGGCCTCCTCGGGCTGGCGGATGCGGTGGATGTGCGCGGGCGCCACGCCCAGCACGCCCTCCACCTCGTCGTGGCCCTCGTCGCCCAGTAGCAGCACCTCGTAGCCGCGCTTGACCAGCCGGTCCGCCGTGCGGTGGATCTTGGTCACCAGCGGGCAGGTCACGTCCAGGACCTCCAGGTTGCGCGCCTTGGCCTGGGCGACGATCTCCGGGCTGACGCCGTGGGCGCTGATCACGAAGATCCCGTCCCGGGCCTCGGCCACGGAGTGCACGCTCTGCACGTCCTGGCGGGCGAAGTCGTCGATCACGTGGCGATTGTGCACGATCTCGTTCAAGATGTCGATGGAGCGCCCGGGCTGTTCGTCGCGCGCCGCCTGCACCAGGTCGATGGCCCGTTCCACGCCGAAGCAGAACCCCGCCTCGCGGGCCAGATGGATGATCATGCCTCCCTGCTTTCTCCCCTGTGGGGCCTGTCCTCGATCCTTGTGTTGTTCGTTCCGTCCGCACGCCGCCTCAGCGCGTGCCCAGATCCTGTTCCACCCGCCGGGCCAGGTCCACGCCCGTCAGGCCCACGGTGTGCAGCAGGATGCGCCGCTCGCCGTGCTCGACCCAGTCGTCGGGCAGGCCCAGCAGGGTCAGCGGACCGGCGTGCCCGCGCGCGGCCAGGGCCTCGCGCAGCATCACGCCGAAGCCGTTCACGACGGTGCCCTCCTCCAGCGAGTAGATCGGCCCCGGGTGGCAGGCCAGCTCGTCCAGCAGCTCGGGATCCAGCGGCTTCAGGAAGCGCGCGTTGACCACGGCCGTGGAGATGCCCCGGGCTTCCAGGAGGTCGGCGGCCTCGAGGGCCTCCTGCACCAGCGCGCCGCAGGCCACCAGCACGGGTCCCCGCGCGCGCCGCAGCCACTCCCACGAGCCCAGCGGCAGGACGCGCGGCTCGCGCCCGGGCGTCCAGTGGAAACTGTTGTCCTTGGGGTAGCGGATGGCGAAGGGCCCCGTTTCGTGGTCCATGGCCGTGGCCACCAGGTCGGCCAGCTCGTCGCCGTCCTTGGGCGCCGCCAGCACCAGCTCGGGGATCATCGCCAGGTAGGCGATGTCCAGGGTGCCGTGGTGCGTGGGCCCGTCCGCCCCCACCAGCCCGGCGCGGTCCAGCAGGAAGAGCACGGGCAAATGCTGCAGGGCCACATCGTGGACGATGCTGTCCACCGCGCGCTGCAGGAACGTCGAGTAGATGCAGACCACGGGCCGCATGCCCGCCGCCGCCAGTCCGGCGGAGAAGGTCACGGCGTGGCCCTCGGCGATGCCCACGTCGTAGACCCGGCCGGGATGCGCGGCGGCGAAACCCGCCAGGCCCGTGCCCTCGGCCATGGCGGCCGTGACCGCCACCACGCGCGGATCCCGCTGCACGTAGGGCTCGAGGATCCCGGCCAGCAGCGAATTGTAACTGGGCGCGCTGGGGCGCTCCAGCGGCGGCGGCGGGGCGGGCAGGTCGCCCGAATCCACCAGCTTGCCGCCCACGCCGTGATACTTCACCGGGTTCTTCTCCGCCACCTCCAGGCCCTTGCCCTTGACGCTCAGCACGTGCAGCAGGCGCGGGCCGCGGATCTGCTTGATGCGCTCCAGGATGCGGATCAGCCCCGGCAGGTCGTGGCCGTCCACGGGTCCGAAGTAGCGGAAGCCCAGCTCGTCGAAGAGCAGGCCCGGCGTGACCATGCTGTGCAGGCTCTCCTCCACCCGGTGGCCCAGCTCCCGGGCCAGCTTGCTGGTGCCGCCCGGCAGGCGGCCCAGCGCCTCCCAGAGCTGGTCGCGCAGGCGGTTGAGCTTGGGGCTGGTGGTCATCTCGGTGAAAGTGCGCGAGAGGGCGCCCACGTTGGGGCTGATGGACATGGCGTTGTCGTTCAGGATGACCAGCAGGTCGCGCCCGCTGCTCCCCGCGTTGTTCAGGGCCTCCATGGCCATGCCGCCGGTCATGGCGCCGTCGCCGATGATCGCCGTCACGTGGCGCGGCTGGCGCAGATGGTGGGCGGCTTCGGCGAAGCCCAGCGCGGCGGAGATGGAGGTGGAGGCGTGGCCCGCCCCGAAGGAGTCGTGCTCGGACTCCGCGCGCTTCAGGAAACCCGAGAGCCCCTTGTACTGGCGGATGGTGGAGAAGCGCTCGCGCCGGCCCGTGAGCAGCTTGTGGATGTAGGCCTGGTGCCCCACGTCCCAGATCAGCGCGTCCCGCGGGGTCTCGAAGACCCGGTGCAGGGCCACGGTCAGTTCCACCACGCCCAAACTGGCTCCCAGATGGCCGCCCACCTGGGTGATCACGTCGATGACGTGGTCGCGCAGCTCGCGGCAGACGTCCGGCAGCTGCGGCTCCGGCAGGGCCCGCAAGTCCGCGGGGCTGTTGATGCTCTCGATCAAGCGCGCCATCGGCGATCCTTCCTTCCGTCCACGCCGCGGGTCCCGGCGGCCCGCCGCGCCCTCATCGCTCCCTCAGCTGGGCCAGGGCCAGCTCCAGCACCCGGGGCCGCAACTCCGCCAGGGGAGCCGCCACCGTGGCCCCGGCCGCCAGCCGGTGGCCGCCGCCGCCCAGTTCCCGGGCCAGGGCGCAGACGTCGTACGGTTCCACGCAGCGGAAGTTGACTTTGGTCCGCCCGTCCTCCAGCTCGCAGAAGAGCAGGCTCAGGCAGCAGCCGCGGATGGACAGCCCCAGGTTGACGAAGCCCTCGCTGTCCTCCCGGGCCGCGCCGGTCTCGCGCAGCATGGCCAGGGAGAGTTCGAATTCCGCCAGGCGCCCCTCCGCGTGGGAGCGGCGCGTGGCCAGAAAGCGGGCCAGCAGGTCGAAGCGGGCCGCCGGATAGTTCTGGTTCAGCTGGTCGTGGATGCGCGCCGGCTGCGCGCCCGCCCGCACCAGCGCGGCCGCCAGTTCCAGGGTGTCCCCTGTGGTGCAGGCGAAGGCGAAGCCGCCGGTGTCCGAGGTCAGGGCGGCGTAGAGCGAGCGGGCCACGGCGGGCGTGGGCGGCGCGCCCCAGGCGCCCAGCAGGGCCCCCAGCAGCTCGCCCGTACTGCTCAGGCCGGGAAAAACCACCTGGAAAGGATCGACGGCCTCGTTGGAGAGGTGGTGGTCCAGCACCAGGCAGGGCAGGCCGCCGGAGTCCAGCAGCCCGGCCACCGCGCCGATGCGCTCGCGGCCGGAGACGTCCAGGATCACGGCCCGGTCCAGGCCAGCCAGCTCCTCCGCCGGCACGCGGGACGGATCCTCGTGCACGGGGGCGTCCAGTTCCGCCAGCAGGAAGCGGCAGAACTCGGGCATGGGACTTGGCAGCACGACCAGCACGCGCCGGCCGCGCTCGCGCAGGCTGTGGGCCAGCGCCGCCAGCGATCCCAGCCCGTCGGCGTCGGGATTGACGTGGGTGGTCAGCAGGAAGCCGTGCCCCTCCTCCAGCCAGCGCAGCACGGCGCTCCAGTCGTGGGCGCGCGGATCCCCCGTTTCCCCGCCGGGCCGGGGGGGCGGAAACAGGGCGGGGGACGGGGCGGCGGATGCCGTGGGCATGGGTTCCCTTCTGAAGCCGTGGGCTTCCAAAATAGGGCGGTAAACGTACCAAATGGGGTCAGCGGGGACAAGCTGCGTGGGAGGGGAAGTCCCTGGCCCGACAGGCTGCTAGGCGTGGCGGAAGAGCTGGCGCATGCCTTCCATGTCCAGCCCGGATTGCACCAGCCGCTCCAAGCCGTGGTGGAAGAAGGCCGGGTCCGCCGGCCGAAGCAGGCGCAGTTGCTGGGTGACCTCCAGCACGGCGCCCCGGCTGGGTTTCTCGCGCTCGGTCAGCTTCAGCCAGCGCAGGCGGTCGAGGATCGCCTGATCCAGCGGCAGGAAGAGCTGGTCCGGCCGGGGCAGGCTCCAGAGGCCGAGGTCCGCGCCGTCGTCGGGCCGGCAGACGGCCCGCAGGAAGAGGTGCAGGCGCGCCGTGGACGAGCCCTTGGCCGGGCGGGGCAGCAGGTGGCCCAGCCGCTGTTCGCGGCACTCCTCGTCGCTCAGCCCGTAGCCCAGCTCCACCACGAAGCGATCCAGGGCCACCAGGGGCGGACGGTTGCCCGCCGGGCCCAGGCAGGTGGTGTAGAGGTCGGCCAGGCTGCGGTGCCGGCGCAGGGCGTTGCGCAGCGCGGCCAGCCAGAGGGCCAGGCCCAGCGGCCCGATGAAGCCCAGCTGCAGATCCTGGCAGAGGTCCTGCAGCATCTGGCGGTTGGCCTTCACCAGGGTCAAGGCGGGCTGGGGGCCCAGGCGGTTGAGCAGCAGGCCGCTGGTCCGCCGGCTCTCCTCCGCGTCCCCGGCCTGCAGGAGGCAGATCAGGAAGGCGGCGAATTCCTTGTCCCGGGGATGGGCCAGCAGGCGGGCCGGGTGCAGGGCCTGGCTGGACGGGGGCTGCCGAAGCTGTTCCTCGGACAGCCCCCCCAGGAATCGTCGCAGCCGCAGAAGCCGGGCAGGTTTCACGGCTGGTCCTGCAGGACCTTTTGGATGACGTCGTACTTGACGGCGGCGGCGAAGCTCTTCAGCTCGTCGACGCTCACGCCGTTGCCCTGCACGCTCACCAGGACTTTCTGTCCCACCACGATCTGGATCGTGCCGGACTTGTCTTCTTCGTCATAATCCAGCGAGGCCTTGTTCTCCCCGACCTTGATCAGCTTCTGCCCGGAGGCCGAGAGCATCATGGGCGAAGCGAAGGAGGCCAGCAGCATGCCCATCATGGGATTGTCCGTGGCGATGGAGATGCTGCAGCTGCTGTATTCGTCGCCCACCTGGCGCTCGTAGGAGGCGTTGGCCCCGGTGGCGCCGCCGAAGAAGGCCGCGCCCGCCGCGGACGAGCCGCTGTCGGTCTTCTTCCAGCCGTCCAGGGGCTGGGGCAGCGCCAGTTCCAACCGCTCGCCCTTCTGCTGGCGGATCAGCTGCGAGGCGTAGTCCAGGTTCTGCACGGCCTCGTCGGCCTTGCCGGCCAGCCAGGCCTTGCGGGCCTCGTCGATCCAGTCCGTCACGTCGTCGGCCATCAGGGGTTTCCACAACAGAATCACGAGCAGGGCAAGCGTGCGCATGGGTGTCTCCTTGTCTGGGGCCGGATCCATCCCCGGCCGTTGGGTGCGGCCCAAGATACCACGCCGACCCATGCCATGCGCGAACCGATCCTGCCGGGCGGCTGAATCCAGCCCGGCGCGCGCGGCGGCCGGCCGTCAAGTGGAACCACCCAGGGGATCATCCCGGCAGCCGTTCCTCAGCGCCGCGCCTGCACCTGGTAGAAGTGCCGCTCGCCCGGGAGCGGGGCGCTCCAACTGGCGCCGGCGAAGGAGCCGGTGCCGTCGGGCGCGAAGCCCGTGTAGCCGACGACGGACGACCGCACCTCGTAGCCGATGGCTCCCGCGACGGCGGTCCAGGTCAGCTGCAGCAGGTCCACGCCCACTGTAAGGACGAGATCCGTGGGCGCGGGCAGCCAGCCGGGGCCGCCCTGCAGGTAGCCGGGCGTGCCGCGGAAGCGCGCGCCCGCCACCCGTGGCCCGGACGGACCCTCCAGCGCCAGCTCGTCCATTCGGTAGTGGCCGGACGAAGGGGCGGCCGCGGCGTCGGCCCCCGCGCCCAGGCAGTGCCGTGGCAGGCGGTACCGCGCGCTGCCCGGCTCGGCGGCCGCCGCGCCGCCCATCCCCAGCAGCAGCGCCAGGGAGATCAGGTGTCGCATGGCCGCCTCCTAGAGCTTCATGATAAAGGCCAGCGTGTAGTAGGGCGGCAGGGTGGGGACGGCCTGGCCCGCTCCAGCCGGGTTGGTTGTCCCCGAATGCCCATGGAGTCCGCTGAATTCCGTCTGGTGGTTGGTGTTCGCCCACTCATAACTGAAGAGCAGGTAGTTCGGCGACAGGCCCCCAATCCAAAAGGTCGTGCCGCTCGGAATTGTCAGGCCGTCGAGGAACACATGCTGGTGCGAGCCTTGTTCGTCAGTCTGAAAGGCGTGGGCGTGGGCCGGCAGCTGGGAGGCGCTCAGGGAGACTTGGGCGCTGCCTCCTGTTCCTCCCGGCTGCTGGTCCGCTGCCACGCCCAGGACGAAGCGGTCGCGCAAATCCGGCGTGCCGTTGCTGCCGTCGCAGAGCTGCCAGCCGGCGGGGATCTCCGTCAGCGCGCCGCTCCACATGATGATGCCACCCTTGGGCACGCCGTCGTCGGCCTTGACGGCGTAGGGCACGCTGCCGATCCGCGTGCGCGGCGCCATCTCGCTGTCGCCGTCCACCCTCATCCCCAGCCAGACCTCGCTGTGCTTCTGGAAGAGGTCGGCGAGGTTGGCCTCCGTGCCCGGCGTGATCGTGCCGGAACCGATGAGCACGGCGAAGCGCCCGCCCGCCGTGACGACGTCCTCCTGGAAGACGCTCAGGTAGGGCGTGCCGCCGCCCTCCTCCCCATAGAAGGCGAACAAAAGGTCGACGACGGCGCCGTCGGGCAGGGGCTGGCCCAGGCTGTCGGACAGAAGGCCCTGGAAATTGATCAAGTGGGGCGCGGTCTGGGCGCGGGCCGCCCCCGCCAGCAGGGCCAGGGACAGGACCACTCCCAGGGAAACGATGCGCAACAGGTTCATGGATCCTCCTCGTCCAAGGCTCGGACCCAGGGCCACCCGGCGCGCACCGGCAATGGGCGCCGGCGCGTCCGGTGGTGAGTGCCTGCTGGGTAGGGCTTGTCTGTGGTGCTGGTGAAGATGTGTCCATTGGTAGCAAAGCGGATCTGAGGACACAATGAAAATCGCGCAGTTGCCCGCTGGCCCCGTACCCTTGCCGGCCAGCCAGGCCTTGCGGCCGCCATCGGTCAAGATGGCCTCCGTTCCAGCCGATGGACCTCGCAAACAGAGTGGGGAAAGGAGGGATCCATGTCGTTGCGCAACCAAGTCCTGGGCCTGATCGCCCTGTTGGCGGCGCTGGTCATTGTGGCCATCGGGGTGGCCATGCGGTTCACCGCTGTGATCAGCGCTCGGACGGCGGACATCTATTCCGTGCGGTTGGTGTCGGTGGACAAGCTCATCGAGGCGGACCGCGACGCCTACCAATCCCATCTCGCGCTCATGGAACTCCTCTGGGTTGACAGCCAGGACCCAGACGTCGACGCCGAGGCCTTGCGGACGGGTGTCGAGGAGAACCGGCTCCAAGTGGAGGAGCGCTACCGGGTCTTCGCCGGTTTGATGACCGGCGCCGAGAGCCAGATGAAGGACGAGATCCAAGCGTTCTTCCCCCGCCATGCCACGTGGTCCGCCAGCAGCCGCACGATCCTCGACCTGGCCGCGGCCGGATCCCGCGACCAGGCCGCGGCGGAGTACCGCGGCACCTACCTGGCTGCCTTCGAGGCCATGCGGGACGGCCTGGACAAGCTGACGGAGTACAGCCTGGACCGGGCGGACAAGGCTCATGCGGAGATTGTCTCCCTGCGGCGCATCATGACCCGCACGTACGTGATCCTGGTGGTGGTCGGCATGGCCCTCTGCCTGGCCGCCGTGTGGGTGGTGCGGCGCCGCGTCACCCAGCCCATCGCCCTGCTGGCCGCCACCGCCCGGGACGTGGGCGAGGGGCGGCGCGACACGGACTGGGACCACTTGGAACGGCAGGTCTCCGCCAGCCCCGAGACCGCTGTCCTGGGCCGCTCCCTGCGCGAGATGGTGCGGGCCCTGGGCGACGCCCTGGACGAGGCCGAGCGGCGCCGGGCCCACTTGTCCGGACAGGTGGACCAGGCCCTGGTCCAGGTGGAGCGGTTGGCCGGCGGCGACCTGGGGGCGCGCATGGCCATCCCCGAAAGCGACGAGCTGGGCCGCCTGGCCGCCGGGTTCAACCGCGCGCTCTCCTCCCTCTGTGAGCTGATGGCGGCCCTGCGCCAGGAGGCCGGCGCCGTGGAGCAGTCCAGCCAGGCCCTCACCGGTATCGCTCAACAACTGGAGCGTCAGGCGGACCAGACGGCGGAGCGCGCCGAGGCCGCCCGGACGGGCGTGCAGCAGGTGGACAACCAGGTGCAGGGCGTGGCCGGCGCCGGCGAGGAGATGGACGCCACCATCCAGGACATCGCCGGAAGGATGGCCCAGGGCGCGGCCATGGCCGCCCAGGCCAGCCGCCAGGCCGAGGGCTTCCGAGCCACCGTGGACGACCTTCTTGGAGCTTCCGGGGACATCGACCGGGTGGTGCAGGTCATCCAGACCATCGCCGGGCAAACCCACCTGCTGGCCCTCAACGCCACCATCGAGGCGGCCCGGGCCGGCGAGGCGGGGCGCGGTTTCGCCGTGGTGGCCGGCGAGGTCAAGGACCTGGCCGACGCCACCCACAAGGCGGCCTCGGAGATCGCGGTGATGATCGGCCGGGTGCAAAACGGCACGCGGGAGACGGGCGAGTCCATCCAGGGGGTGGTGAAAGCCATCCAGGCCATCACGGAGCAGGAGGCCGCCGTGGCCGCCGCCGTGGAGGAACAGGCCGCCACCACCCGGGAGATCGGCCATTCCATGCAGGAGGCCGCCCGGGCCACGGGCGACACCGTGGCCAACATGGAACAAGTGGCCGGCCTGGCCCGGGAGAGCCGTCAGGCCGGGGCGCAGACCTTGGCCGCGGCCGGCGAGCTGGGCCATTTGTCCGCCCGCATGCGGGAACGGCTGGGCACCTTCCGCCTGGACCGCTGAGACGGGCGCACCCAAGGAAAAGGCCGGATCCCGCGGGGGATCCGGCCTTTTGATTGGCTGAAAACCGGCTACTCGAAGGAGATCATTTCCACTTCGAAGATCAGCACGGCGTTGGGCGGGATCACGTTGCCCGCGCCCCGGGCGCCGTAGCCCAGCGCCGGCGGGATGAAGAAGCGGTACTTGCTGCCCGCGCTCATCAGCTGCAAGCCTTCCGTCCAGCCCGGGATCACGCCCTTGAGCGGGAAGGTGGCGGGCTGGCCGCGGTCCACGGAGCTGTCGAACTTGGTGGAGTCGATCAGCGTGCCCGTGTAGTGCACGGTGGCCGTGCTCTCGCTGGTGGGCTTGGGGCCTTCGGCGGCCTGCAACACTTCGTACTGCAGCCCGCTGGCCGTCACCGTGATGCCGGGCTTCTTGGCGTTGGTCTCCAGGAACACCTTGCTCTTCTCCTCGTTCGACTTGGCCTGCTCTTCCGCCCGCCGCTGGCCCTCGGCCATCTTGACGTTCTGGGCCTCTTCCTCGCTGAGTAGCACCTGGCCGCCCGTGCGGGCGTCCTCGAGACCCTGCTGGAAGGCCAGCATGTCCATCTCGCCGGGCTGGTTCTTCAGATAGCCGCCCACGTCCATGCCCATGGCGTAGCTGAACTTCTGCAGATCGGTGTCCAGCTTGGTCAGACGATCGGGGGCCTTCTTGCAGCCACCGGTGGCGGCCATCATCAGGGTCAGGACCGGCACCAGGAGACCCAGGCGTCCGGCGGTCAACATCTTCATGGTTTCCTCGACTTGGTGCCGACCGGACTGGCGGACGGCGGGTTGAACTGCTTTGGATCCAAGTAAGCAAACAGCAAGCGGGCTTGCGCGGCCGCCCAAGCCGCCGGCCAAAGCCGTCGAACAAAGCTGCCGGCCCTTGCCACTTCCGCCCCGCTTCCCGAAGCTTCCGCCTGTCCCGATCCACCGGCGACAACCGGCCACGGGGGCCGGCCCCCGGGGAACGGAACGCCGGAGTCCCCCATGTCCATCGTGTCCCGCTCTCGCTTCGCCCTGCTTGTGAGCCTGCCGCTGCTCTGCTGCGTTCAGCCGGCCCTGGGCGGTTGGCCCCGCACGCCGGACGAGTTGGCCGAGCGCACGCGGGTCTGGAACGCCCGGCACCCGGAGTCCCTGCCCCACTGGCTGACGCCCGAGGAGGCCGCCCGCCGCGACGAGATCGGACGCACCTTCACGGAGACCGCGCCCCCCGCCCAAGCTGTGCGGGAAGTGGCCGAGTTCGAGCGGATGGCCGCCGTGCTGGTACGCTACCCCTTCGGCCTGCCCCTGGCGCTGATCGCCGCCTTCGCCCAGGAGACGCCCGTGGTGACCCTGGTGGCCACCGCCGCCCAGGAGGCCACGGTGCGCGCCCAGTACGCCTCCGCCGGCGTGAACCTGGCCGCCTGCAGTTTCCTGCGCGCCGGCACCAATTCGTACTGGACGCGGGATTACGGCCCCTGGTACGTGCAGACCGGCGGCGAAGTGGCGGTGGTGGACTTCCCCTACAACCGGCCGCGGCCGCTGGACGACGAGGTGCCTGTGGTGGTGGCGGCCAGCCAGGGCCTGGATCTCTACGGGATGGAGCTGATTCAGACCGGCGGCAACTGGATGGGCGACGGCTACGGCACGGCGGCCTCCAGCGATCTGGTGGTGGAGGAGAATCCCGGCCTGTCCGAGGCCCAGATCGGCCAACTCGTGGAGGACTACCTGGGCGTCGAGCGCTACTTCACTCTGCCCGACCCCAACAACACCTACATCGACCACATCGACTGCTGGGGCAAGTTCCTGGACGTGGACAAGGTGCTGGTGCGCGAGGTGCCCGCCAGCCACGCCCAGTACGACGAGATCGAGGCCACGGCGGCCTGGTTCGCCCAGACCCTGAGCGGCTGGGGCACGCCCTATCAGGTCTTCCGGGTCTGGACGCCCAACGACCAGCCCTACACCAACTCGCTGCTGCTGAACGGCCGGGTCTTCGTGCCGCAGACGGGCTCCAGCTGGGACGACGAGGCTCTGGCGGTCTACCAGCAGGCTCTGCCGGGCTACGAGGTGCTGGGCTTCACGGGCAGTTGGGAATCCACCGACGCCCTGCACTGCCGGGCCAAGGGCCTGGCGGATCCCGGCCTGCTGCACATCCACCACGTGCCGGCGCCGGCGGAGGTGGCCGCCTGGGAACCGCTGGAACTGCTGGCCACGCTCACCGCCAGCAGCGGCCAGCCGCTGATCGCCGATTCGCTGGCCTGCTGGTTCCGCGTGGACGCAGGTCCGTGGCAGTCCGCGCCCCTGGAGCCCGCCGGAGCCCAGTGGCGAGCCCTGCTGCCCGTGCTGGCGCCCGGCCAGCTGCTGGACTACTGCCTGCAAGCCGCCGATCAGAGCGGGCGCTTCGAGCAACACCCCTTCACCGGCCGCGCCGATCCGCATCGCGTGCGGGCCGTGGGACCGCCGCTGGCCGCCCCGCTGCCGGAGATCCGCCTGCAGGAGGGCGCCATCGTGCTGGAGTGGGAATCGGTACCGGGAGCCGCGCGCTACCGGGTGGAGGCCCGGCTGGACGGCGCCGCGCCCTGGCAGACCGTGCAGGAGGGCCCCGCGACCCAGTGGACGGAAGCCGCCGCGGGCCGGCGCCAGTACCGCGTCACGGCGCTGCAGCCCTGAGCCGGAGCCGGCTCAGCCCGCCAGGGCCTTGCCGTACTGCTGGTCTTCCTGCATGATGTGCTTGGACAACCAGCTCTTCAGGAAATCCGCCAGCTCGAGGGTGGAGATCCGCTGGTTCTGCTGGAAGGCGCTCACGTAGCCGTTCAACTGCTTGAGCAGGTCCGCGTGCAGGATCAGGTGGCGGTTGAGACCGATCCAGCCTTTCTGGCGCAGCAGGGTTTCCTCGGCCTGGAAGTGCGTGTTGGTGTAGGCCACCAGTCCGCTCAGGATGGTCTGCACCTGTTCGGCGCCGCGCCCGGCCTTCATGGCGGCGTGCAGCTGATTGAGCAGGTCCACCAGCCGCCGGTGCTGGCGGTCCATCTCCGGCACGCCCGTCTCCAGGCTCGCGTTCCAGTCCAGAAAGGCCATTTCCACCCCGCAATGTTGGCATGAGTCCGGCCCCGCTTCCGGCGCCTTGGAGTGATTCATCGACCAACAAGAGGTGGAACTTCAGGCTCCGGCACGGCCGGGTCGGCGCGCCGCTTCAGGCTGTCAGGTCGGGCGTTTGTGCTTGAGAAAGGCCTCGAAGCGCTGGTCCTGACGATCCATGTGGTCGTGGATCCAGACCTGGATCAACTCGCGCAGCTCGGCCAGCGGGCGGCGCGTGCCCAGTTCCAGTTCCCCCAGAACACCCCGCACCTGCTGCAGGCAGGCCTGGTGCAGCAGGCTGTGGGCGTGCTGTTCCGGGAAGCCCGCCCGGCCCATCAGCAGCTCCTCCGTGTGGAAATGCAGCTCCAGCAGGGCCACCAGCTCCGCCAGGGCCCGGGTCGCCTCCGCCTGGGGACGGCTCTCCTCCAGCAGGGCCAGGAACTGTTTCGTACCGGCCTGCAGGACCTGGTGCTGTCCGTCGATCCGGGCCAGATCCTCATGCCATTGCCCGCGCGGGGCCCCCGCCTGCTCGTCCACGTCACCCCCGACCTGTGCTTCGGCTGCCCCTGTCGCCCAGGCCCCCGACCGCCGGGTCCGGCGGGCCTGCCAAGCGCCCAAGGAATGGAATGTCCCGGGCCTATTCCGTGACGGCCGTCACGCGGTAGCTGCGGGTGGCAGGCACCTGACAGGGCAGGACGCACTCGGTGGCGGGGCTTTCCAGCACCAGGGTCCAGCCCGGCAGGGCGCCGCGCTGCCAGACCCGGTAGCTCCGGGCGCCGGCCACCGGACTCCAGGCCAGGTGCACGCGTCCATCCCCGGGCAGCTCGATGCCCAGGTCGCCTACGGGGCTCAGGCCGCCCACCAGCAGGGAGAGGGGCAGCTCCCGCAGGGGTTGGTCGGGATCGTTGCTGGCCAGCGTCAGGCGGCCCAGCTGCAGGCCCTCGGGCAGGCCCGCGCTGTCCGCGCGCAGCAGGACGGCCACTTGCTCTCCCGGCGCCAGACGGCCGCTGGCCGGCGTGGTCGTCAGCCAGGCCAGCTCGCGTTCGCCCGTGTCCAGCGTGAACTGCAGTTCCGCGTCGCCCGAGTTGCCCAGTTCGAGGTACAGGCTGTCCGCCGCGCCGGGTGCCGTCGCGAAGGCCAGCTCCGTGCCCGGGCAGTCCAGGCGCGGATCCACCTGGGCGGTCAGCCAGAGTTCGGACGTGAACTCCAGGCCGCCCGCGCACTGGATCTGCAGCAGCAGGGGCAGGGCCTCGCCGTCCAGCAGCGAGTCGCCGAACTGCAGGTGGAAGGCCTGGGCCAGTTCCACCTGTCCGCCGGCTTCCAGCAGGGCCACCTGCGGCTGGCCCTCCAGCACGCTCACGGCCGGATGCGGGCTGGCCAGGCTCAAGGACAAGTCCTGGGCCGCCAGTCCGCCCAGATTGTGCACGCTCAGTCCCAGCCAGCCGCTGCCGCCGGGCCGGGCGGCGGCGTCGCCATCCAGCCGGGCGTCCGAGCCGCTCAGCCAGGGCGCGTCGGCGGGAACCGCCAGCAGGGAAGCCTGGCGGGTCAGGCCGTTGTGGGCTGTCAGGGTCAGCGTGACCCAGCTGCCCGCGGCGGGCGCGACGTCCACCGGCACCAGGGCCAGGCCGCTCTCGTCGGCCAGGGCCGTGCCCAGCAGCTGGCCGTCCGCGTAGAGGGCCGCGCGGGCGCCGGGCCGGTCGGTCTGCACGGCGAAGTCCGGCTGGCCGACGGGCAGCACGGCGGGATGGCTGAGGGCCAGGGGCTGGGGCGTGCGCGTGCGCACCTGCAGCGAGGGATCGGTGAAGATCGTCCAGGTCCGGGTCATGGCGTAGTCGGCGTACTCGTCGTTCATGCGCATGGCGCCGTTGTAGCACAGTCCGCCGAAGCTCAGCTTGGACTCCGCCACCAGCAGGTCCACCATCTCGTCCTGGGCGGCCATGGGCGGGGCCCAGGACTGGTTGATGGTGCTGGCATAGATGCCCACCGCGCCGCTAGGCTGGCCGTTGTGCGTGGCCCGCATCCAGGCCTCGGCGAAGCACGTGGTGCCGCTGAACTGGCCGTTGACGCAGGCCACGTCGAAGATGAAGGGCAGGCGGTTCTCGTTGGCCAGGGCGTTCACGTGGCTGTTGGCGAAGCCCGTGGTCACCCAGCTGGTGGTGGCGCCGTGGCCCACGTAGTTGATGATCGAGCGCCCGGAGTTGAGCCCCGTGGTGACGGCGGCGGCGGTGGCGCCCGGATCGTAGATCCCGTCCACCAGGTCGTAGCCGTAGCCCAGCAGGTCCGTGCGGATGTTGGCGATGTGCTGGCGATCCGACTCGCCGTCGTCGCCGATGCCCGCGCCCTCGGCCGAGCCGATGCCCATGCCGCGGTGGTACCAGTCCGCCCCGGGCTGGGGATCGCGCTCGTACTCCACGCAGCGCTCCACCATGGTCGCCACCTGGGCCTCGGTGGACGCACTGAAGCGGCCCACCAGGATGTCCGGGTAGGAGTCGGTGCCCGCCACCATGGCGTAGGTGGGATCCGAGGCGCCGCCGGAGTGCGAGGGGCTGGGCAGCTGCTCGGCGTCGCCCACCAGCAGCAGGTAGGCCAGGCCGGGGTCCGTGTAGTAGGCGCTGACGAAGTTGCGGATCGCCGTGGACGTGGTCCCCACCTGGGACTTGGGCAGCAGCACCACCTCCTGGCCGCGCTGCAGCTTCCACTCCACGAAGGGGGCCATCTCCTCCAGGAAGGTGTCGTGGCAGATGATCAGCAGGCGGCCCTCTTCGCCCACCGGGATGTAGCGCTCGCCCGTCCCGGCGTTGAGGAAGCGCTCCTGGTAGATCTGGGCGAAGTTGGCGTCGGGGCCGGGTTGGCGCGCGCCGCTCGGCAACTCGTTCAGGCCGGCGCCAGGGGCGGCGGCGACTTCCACTTCCAGCCGCGTGAAGACGCGCAGCAGGCCCAGGCTGGGCAGCACCTGGAAGGGCTGGAAGACCAGGGACTGGCCGCGGACGTCGCGCAGGATGTAGGGCTCGCGCAGGAAGGCGGACTCCGCCGGCCAGGCCGCCAATTGATAGGCGGGGCCGAAGCGGTGGGGAACGCGGGCGGGATTCACGTCGCGGGTCAGGTTGCCCTTGGAGGGCAGGACCTCCAGCGCCAGGTCCACGTGCTCCTCGGAGAGGACCCGCAACCGCGTGGCGCCCTGGTCGGCGATGCGCAGGCTGGTGGCCAGGACGGGCAGCTCGGGCGCGCCCGCCTCCAGGGTCAGGGCGGCCCCGGGCACCCGCAGGCGCTGGTAGACGCGCCCCTCGAGCGCCACGGGCTCGGCGTCGAAACCGGCCAGCTCGCAGACCACGCGCTGCACGCCCGCTTGATCGTCTAGCAGCGTGATGCCCGTCGTCCGCTGCGCCGCCACCTCGATCCACTCGGCGCGAACGCCCAGGGCGAGCCCCATCACCAGTCCGGTCAGCCAGATCCCCTGCCGCATGCCGCCTCCTTGCCTGCCGTGCTCCGCTTCTGCGGGTGCGTGTCGGATTCTTGACACTGCGGGTGCTTTCCCAGCCGGCGGCCGGGACCCTGCCCACAAGTTCCCACCAATCATCCTGAACAAATCAGGATTCAGATTCAAACAAGAGAGAGAAAAACCGGGCCGATCCCGTGGGCTTTTCCCAACCGGATCCAATCCTGAAATGGCAGCAAACTCCAAGCCAGCCAGCGCGGCTCAGCGCATGACAACGGGTGGGGGACCAAAGAGGGAGCGCAGCACGCGTTCCCGGTGGGCGAAGATGCCGGCCACTTCCCGGGCCAGCAGCGGCCAGAGCAGGCGGCCCAGCAGGCCGAAGGGCGGCCGCAGGCGCAGCCGGTCGGTCATGAGCGTGCCGCCGCCGGGCAGCGGGGTGAAGTCGTGGGTGTGCTCCCAGAGCGCCCAGGGACCCCGCTCCTGGAGGTCCTGGAAGAGCCGGGGCGGTTCCCAGCGCGTGATCCGCGTCCGCCAGCGGAAGGACAGACCGTGCAGGCGCAGGCGATAGTCGATGCGCAGGTCCGGCCGCATCACCAGGGGCGGCGGCGTCAGGATGCGGAAACGCAGGGCGTCCGGCGTCAGGCGTTCCAGGTTGGCCGCCTCCGCGAAGAAGGGGAAGAGCTCCTCCGGCGACTGGCGGAAGCGGGTCTCGAAACTCAGCTCGCGGATCATCGGGCCACCAGGTCCTGCAGGGCCTCCGCCAGGTCGGGGTGGTGGAAGCGAAAGCCGCTCTCCAGCAGGCGGGGCGGCCGCACGGCGGGGGCGCTCAGCAGCAGTTCACGGGCCATCCGCCCGCCCGCCAGGCCCAGCAACCAGTCCGGCGGCCCGGGCAGCAGGCGCCGGCCCGCCAGTCCGGCCAACAGGGCCAGGGCTTCCTCTTGCCGCGCGGGCTGCGGCGCGCAGAGGTTGAGCGGGCCGCTCAGGCGCGCGTCCAGCGCCCAGCAGACGGCGTCTGTCCAGTCCGCGGCGTGGATCCAGCTCCAGGGCAGCTCGGCGGCCCCCAGCCGCGCCCCCAGGCCGCGGCGGATCAAGGGCCAGAGCCGGCCCAGCAGGCCGCCGGCGGGGTCCAGCACCAGACCCGTGCGCAGATAGCCCAGCGGCAGGCCGGCGGCCTGGGCGGGCAGCGCGGCGGCCTCCCACTCACGGCAGACCTGGCCCAGGAAGCTGTTGGCGTCCCCCGGCGCCGTCTCGTCCACGGCCGGCCAGCCCGGCCGGTACAGGCCCACGGCGGAGCCGGAGAGCAGCAGGGGGCGTTCGTCCAAGCGCGCCGCGCGCCGGGCCAGGACCTCGGCCAGCCGCCGGGTGGGCACCGTGCGCGACTGGAGGATCCGCGCCCGGGCGGCCCGGTTCCAGGGCCAGACGGCAATGGGCGAGCCGGCCAGATGTACCACGGCCTCCAGGCCCGCAGGCAACAGCGGCTCCAGTTCCGCGGCCGTGGCCGGCCAGACCAGGCTGCGCGCGCCGCCCGGCCGCCGATCCAGCCGCCAGACCTCGTCGCCGCGCTCCTCCAGCCGCCGGACCAGCCGGGCACCCAGCAGACCGCTGGAACCGGTGATCAGCACGCGCATGGCCGCCTCCCCTGTTGACGACGACGCCCCCGGGAGTGGATCCCGAGGGCGTCGATCCGCGCTCGCGCCGCGGCTTACTTCTTGTCGTCCACCACTTCGAAGTCGGCGTCCACGGCGCCACCTTCCGTCGCCGAGGAGGCCTGGCCGGCGCCGGCGCCCGGACCGGATTCCGCCCCTCCCGCGCCCGAACCGCCAGCCGCGCCAGGGCCGCCCGCGGAGGCGTTCTTGTAGAGTTCCTCGCTGACGGACTGCCAGGTCTTGTCCAGGGCCTCGGTGGCGCTGCGGATGCTTGCGCTGTCCCCGCCCTTGAGCGCCTCCTCCAGCGTCGCGGCGGCCTGCTCCAACTTGGCCTTCTCCGCCTCGCCCAGCTGCTCCTTCAACTCCTCGATCTGCTTGCGCGTCTGGAAGACCTTCTGGTCCCCCGTGTTGCGCAGCTCCACCTCTTCCTTGCGCTGGGCGTCCTCCGCCGCGTGCTCCTCGGCCTCACGCTTCATGCGCTGGATCTCGCTCTCCGAGAGGCCGCTGGAGGCCGTGATCTTGATGGACTGCTCCTTGTTGGTGGCCTTGTCCTTGGCCTTGACGCTGAGGATGCCGTTGGCGTCGATGTCGAAGGCGACCTCGATCTGCGGCACGCCCCGGGGCGCGGGCGGGATGCCGTCCAACTGGAAGCGGCCGATGGTCTTGTTGTCCACGGCCATGGGGCGCTCGCCCTGCAGCACGTGGATGTCCACGGTGGGCTGGCTGTCCGAAGCCGTCGAGAAGACCTGGCTCTTGCTGGTGGGGATGGTCGTGTTGCGCTCGATCAGGACGGTCATCACGCCGCCCAGGGTCTCGATGCCCAGCGAGAGCGGTGAGACGTCCAGCAGGACCATGTCCTTGTCGCCCATCTCGCCGCCCATGATTCCGCCCTGGATGGCCGCGCCCAGCGCCACCACCTCGTCCGGGTTGACGCCCTTGTGCGGCTCCTTGCCGAAGAACTTGCGCACGGCCTCCACCACCGCCGGGATGCGCGTGGAGCCGCCCACCAGAATCACCTCGTTGATGTCCGCGTTGCTCTTGCCCGCGTCTTTCATGGCCTTGCGGCAGGGCTCGATGGAGCTCTGGATCAGGTCGTCGACGAGCTGCTCGAACTTGGCCCGCGTGATGGTCATGTCCAGGTGCTTGGGGCCGTCCTGGGTGGCCGTGATGAAGGGCAGGTTGATCTGGGCCTGCTGGCTGCTGGAGAGTTCCATCTTGGCCTTCTCCGCGGCCTCCTTCAGCCGCTGCAGGGCCATGGGATCCTTGCGCAGGTCGATGCCCTCGTTCTTCTGGAACTCGCTGGCCAAGTGGTCGATCAGCCGCTGGTCGAAGTCGTCGCCGCCCAGATGCGTGTCGCCGTTGGTGGAGAGCACCTCGAAGGTTCCGTCGGCGATGTCCAGGATGGAGATGTCGAAGGTGCCGCCGCCCAGGTCGTAGACGGCCACGCACTCTTCACCCTTCTTGTCCAGGCCGTAGGCCATCGCCGCGGCGGTGGGCTCGTTGACGATGCGCTTGACGGTGAAGCCGGCGATCTCGCCCGCCTCCTTGGTGGCCTGGCGCTGGGCATCGTTGAAGTAGGCCGGCACCGTGATCACGGCGTCCGTCACCTTCTCGCCCAGGAATTCCTCGGCGGCCTGCTTGAGCTTCTGCAGCACCATGGCGCTGATCTGCGGTGGCGCGTAGTCCTGGCCGTCGATCTCGATCCGCGCCACGCCCCCCTGGCCCTTGATCACCTTGTAGGGGACTTCCTTCATCTCCTGGGAGACTTCGTCGTATTTGCGCCCCATGAAGCGCTTGATGGAAAAGACGGTGTTGACGGGGTTGGTGACCGCCTGGCGTTTGGCCGGGGCGCCCACCAGGCGCTCGCCGGATTTGGTGAAGGCTACCACGCTGGGCGTGGTGCGTCCGCCTTCGGCGTTTGTGATGACGACGGGCTCGCCGCCCTCGATGACGGCCACGCAGCTGTTGGTGGTGCCCAGGTCGATGCCGATGATTTTGGCCATCTCGTTCTCCTTGTCTGGCTGATTCAGATTAACACGGAGAGCTAGGCAAGCCGCGTGCCAGCCGGAATTCGTCGCGCCCGCTGCCAGACGCCGTGATTCGGATAGGTCTGTGGATGAATCTGATTAGACTTCCGCCGGGATCCGCCACGAATCTGCCAAGCTGGCAGAGATCGACTGCCATCTGACTTGCGGGCGCCGGAAGGAGGGGCGACCGGTCGGGCATCGCGCGGTTACCCATTTCGGCAGACCGGACCGGGTCGCCGGTCCAATGAAGCTCCCGCTCTTGCCCAGGAAACTGGAAGGTGGGGCTGGCTTGGGCGTCGCCACCTCGCGGCTGTCCAGTCCGCCGGGTGGGTCGAGAGAGAGTCGACTGGAATCGGTCGGAATGCCGGGAACCTGCTCTTCAGGAATCCCGTTTGGCCGCCCGCACCCCGGAACCTCCCTTCTAGGGGTGGGCGGAGGGGAGGAGGGAGGGCGCGTCTCTTCAGAAATCTGGCTACCGACTGCCTACCTGGGCCGCTCGACGGAAACCGCGTCCAGCTGAATTCAGATCATCAAACCCAAGCTGTTCGAATCTGCCAACCCGAACGGGAAAGAGCGACAGAACCCCGTTCCACAGGGCGGTCAACGTGGGCCATCAGCGCCCGGCATCCGGCAACCCGACGGCCCGGGCCAGCTTCAGCACCGTCCGGGCGTAGACGTCGCTGTGGTTGTAGCGCCGGATGGCCTTGAAGCGCTTGTCCGCCGTCATCCGGCCGCGCCAGCCGTTCTCTTTCAAATAGCGACCCACGCTGTAGACGGCGTCGTCCAGCTTGATCAACTCCACCCGGCCGTTGCCGTCTCCGTCGTCGCCGTAGGCCGCCAGGCTGGTGGGCATGAATTGCGGCAGGCCGATGGCGCCCGCGTAGGAGCAGGGCAGGGTGTCCCAGTCCTGGAGGGGAATCAGCTGAGAGATGGACCGGATCTCCTTGGTGGCCCAACGCGCCCGCTCCACGGCCTTGCCGCGGATGATCTCCGCCAGTTCGGCCCGGCCGCGCGATCCGCCGAAGCGGGACTCCCGCGCCACGGCGGAATCCAGCGCCGCGTCCTGAGTAGCGCCCTCGTGCAGCATCAGCGTGAGAAACAGATCCGGCGCGCGAAACTGGCCCGTGTTGTCTCCCAGCCGGGTCTCCACCATCAGGATCGAGCCCAGCACCTCCGCCGGCACGCCGTGCTTCTCCTCCGCGGCGCGGAACAGCTCGCGTTCCCGGTGGATGAAGTCCTTGAGGCGCTGGACCGTGGCCGGCTCCATGTATTGGGCGTAGGAGCCCTGCTTCACGTTGTAGTCCAGATTGAGCCGCAGCCGGCCCGGATAGCAGCGCAGGGTGTCCAGCCGCAGCCCGGCCACCAGCCCGCCGTCCACTCCCGCCTCCAAGAGCCGGGAGCGCAGCAGGGCCTGCTCCTGGGGCGTGAAATTCCGGTGCGGCGCGCCCGTTGCCCGCGGGGCGGCGGCCACCTGGGCCAGACCCAACAGACCCACCACCGTCATCCACATCAGCTGCCGATTCATCCCCGCCTCCCGTTGCCCTCGACCTGATCCCAAGTTCGTGCCGCGACGGGCAAGTTCAAAGCTGATGCCGATTCCTACTGGCTGATCACCCGGAACAGGCTGGTGGCGGGCCAGCCCTCGCCCTCCAGCAGTTGGGATTCGACCACCGTGCTGAGCGGGCTCCAGGGGCCGTCCAGCGCCGGAGCCGTCTCCACCCGGTAGCTGAGCGCGCCGGGGACGTCCTCCCAGTCCAGCAGGTGGCTGGCGCCCACCCGGCTGATCGACACCACGGGCGCGGCCAGCGGCGTGGCGCTGGCCCAGCTCCAGAACAGGGGGATGCTCCGCGTGCCCGCGCTGCTCACCAGGGTCAGCGCGCTCTGGCCGTCGCATGGGCCGCTCAGGGTCACGGGTACCAGCGCGCCGGCCCCCGGAGCCAGACTGGCGGGCCAGGTGCCCACGCTGATGCAGGCCGGGTCGCTGCTGCTCAGGCTGCTCAGGCTCAAGGGGCTGCCGCCCGGGTTGCCCAGCCAGAGCTGGACCGTGAGCGGGCTGCCCGCACAGGCCACCTCGAGGGTGTCGGGAAAGGCGCGGAATTCGGCCGGCGTCGGCGGGAGGTCGGCACCCCCCGCCAGGGAGTTCAGCCGCAGCAGCAGGCCGGGCTGTTCGATGAAGGGGTTGCGGTTGTGCTGCAGGACTTCGATGTCCTGGTTGCGCATGATTTCCTTGTTGGAGACCGGGTCGCTCTGGTGCCAGGCGCGCAGCACGCTCTCCTGGCCGGCCATCCCCAGGAAATCGCTCAAGTTGCCGTAGCGCAGCGCGAAGTACATCACGGCGCGGGCACAGTCGCCCTTGTGCAGGTCCCGCGGTTCGAAGACAGTCTGGCCCGTGGCGTTGGTGCCGCGGTCGGCTCCGCCGATGGGATAGCCGGACGAGGAGACCAGCACCTCGCCGAAGGGCAGGTTGCCCCGGCTGCTGTTGATCCAGCTGTCCGTGGGAAAGAGGTGGTGCAGGTCGCTGCGCGCCACGCCCTCGGCGCCGTAGGACTGGGGCCAGGTGTGCTCCGTGTTCATCACCGCGTTGTCCGGGATCCCCGTGGTCTGCACGTCCAGGCCCGTGTAGACGCACTCCACCCAACCGTTCACGTTGTCGAGGTCGCTGAACATCTCCAGCCGCGCCGCGTCGTAGGAAAGGGCGGTGTGGCCGCTCACCAGATCGTTCAATTCCACTTTCAAGGCGCTGCCGCTCAGGTTGAACGTGCTGTCCCACGTGCTGCCTGGATAGTCGCCGGCCGCGCTGAGTGGCAGGGCCGTGGCGCCCCAGTCGCCCTCCGCCACCAGCCAGCCCGTGTACTGCAGGTTGTGGGGTGGCTGCACGCTCACGGTGACCGTCACCGTCTGGCCCGGGCCGATGAGCACGCTGGCCGGCGCGCAGCTGAAGGGCAGGCCCAGGCAGGAGAGGGTCTCCACCCAGACGGGCACGCTGCCCGGGTTGCTCAAGTGGGCGTAGGCCGTCCCTGTGGCCGTGGTCAGGACGGTGCCCAGTGCCAGGCTGCCCTCCGTGAACACGGGCGCCGTGACCTGGGGCGCGGGCGGGGCGTCGTCCACCGTGTACGAGACCGGCGCGCTGGCGGCCATCAGCCCCTCGTCGTCCACAGCCTCCAACTGGAACTCCACCACGGCGCCGTCGGGCTGGGCCGGCAACACGGCGCTCCAGAGGGCGGGCGGACCGGCGCTCAGACTCAAGGCCTGCGGGCTGCCCGCGTCGACGGTGTAGTGAAGCGTGGCCGCCACCACGACGCCGTCGTCCGTGATCTGCGCGCTGACCGTGACGGTCTGGCTGTGGGTGGGCACCAGCGGGCTGTGGGCCAGTTCGCTGATCACAGGCGGGCTCTGGACGGGCAGCGTGTAGCTCGCCAGCGCGCTGCTGGACGAGAGGCCCAGCTCATCCACGGCCGTGATCTGGTAGCCCACCGTGACTCCCCCCGCCTGGCCGGGGATCTGGCCCGACCAGCTGGGCGGCGCTCCGGCGCTCAGGGGCGTCACGATCCAGCTGCCGCCGTTCAGTTGGTAGCGCAGGTCCGCGCTGGCCACGCTGCCGTCGTCGCTCAGGTTGGCGCTGATGGTGACGCTCTGTCCGGCGGCGGGATTGGCCGGCGTGCGGCTCAGGTCGGCGATCACGGGCGGCGTGTTGCCCCCCGTGGAGTGACTGCCCAGGTCGTCCCAGGTGTCCACGGCGCTCACGATCCACTCGGAGCCGGCGGCGTCGCTTCCTGCGGAAGCGCTCCAGATAGTGTTGCCTTGGCTGACGGTGGATTTGCGCACCAGGGTGTGATTCACCGTGCCGTCCGTCACGCCGGCCACGGCCCAGGCCGAGCCGGGATCCGTCCCCAGCACGCCGATGGCGTCGATGAGCACGTTGTTGCCGGCGATGACCTGATAGAGGCCCACGAAATCGTCGCCGTTCCAATTGGCGAAGCCGCTGCTGGTGACGTCGGCCAGCGCCAGGATTCCTGCGGCGGCGGAGGCGTGGCTGACCACGAAGACCTCGCCTGCGGCCAGCGTGCCGCTGAACGTGTAATACGTGGGCGTGGCCCCGCCGTTGGAGGCCAGGGCGAAGCGGTAATCCGCCAGATTGAGGGCCGCGCCGCTGCCGTTGTAGATCTCCAGCGCCTTGTTGTAACTGCTGCCCTCGATGTACTCACTGATGAAGACCTGGGCCGCCCGGGCCGGAAAGGTCAGCAGGAGCAGGGAGAGGGAAAGGATCAGGCGACGCATGGCGGTCTCTCCTAGTGCGGTCCCCACGGGACGGATGGATGCTCAAAACGTTGGGCGTTGGGCAGCCTATCTACCAATTTGGACCGGCTTTCCAAAGCTGGGAACAAGGACTTCTCCTCCAAACCCGTTTGCCGCAAGCCGCCCGCCCACAAGCCCAAGCTCAGTGCTCCAGATGCAGGAGGGATGAGAAACGGCGGCCCCGCAGGGCCGCCGTTCATGAGGTGTCTGTAGCCGCGGGAAACAGGATCAGTTGGTCGCCACCACCTTGAAGAAGGCGCGACCCGTCACCGTGGCCGTATGGCTGGTGGCGCCCGCCGTGGCGACGCCGGCATCCCACCCGCTGTACCCGTCCGTGGACGTGTACACGACGTAGTCTGTGGCACCCGCCACCGGGGCCCAGCTCAGGGTCGCCGTGGCGCCGGAGACGGCGATGGTCACCGCCGGCGCGGCCAGGGCGGTGAGGATGTCCGCCTGGAAGCGCGGCAGCAGCTGATAACCGGAATCAAAGGGCGTGGCCGTGTCGAACTGACCCACCAGCGCGCGCAGGGTGAACTCGCCCGCGGGGGCCATGCCCTCGTCCAGATCCGTGTCCTTGTCGATCTGCAGCGCATAGCTGTCCGTGCCCTGCCACACCGTCAGGGTGGCGTTGGCGCCCGGAGCCGGCCAGACCGCGCCGGGATCCAGGGTCAGGCCCGTTACTTCCACCAGCCGGGCCTCGTAGGCTTCCGGGGTGGCGATGAGCTGCGCCAGCGTCACGGCCAAGGGGGCCACCAGGCCGGAATGGCCGGTGATCTCGGAATACTCGCTGGGATCCAGCTCGATCAGACCGTTGTAGTTCTTCACGATGCCGATGGCCTGGTAGTCGTCGCCCAGCTGCAGGCCGGCCGGCAGGGCCGCCGTGCCGTAAACGGCCATGCTGCCCGTGGGGCCCGTGATGTAGACCGGGCCGCGGGTGGCGTCAAACTGGTTGGTGGCCGTCACGGTGCCGCAGACGAACACGCGCTGGTTGACCATCAGCGGCACGCCATTGGCGTCCAACACGCGGATGTCGGCGATATTCGCACAGGGGAACACGTCGTAGACGGTGTAGGAATAGGTGGCGCCCGTGGAGGTCTCCGCCTGGTCGTCCGTGGCGGTCACGTAATAGTCCACCACGGCCAGGTCGGCCTGGGCGGGCAGGCTGGCGCCGTACAGGTCGCCCGACACCACGCTCATGGGCACCGACAGGTAGCCGCCGCCGTTGACCTGGTAGAACAGGCTGACGCTGGTCACAGTCACGTCGTCCACCACCGTGGCGGTGACGGTGACGGGCTCGGTGGAGGTGGGCACGTGGGGAGCGTGGGCCACGCCGCCGATGCTCGGGGGCTGATTGCCCGTGAAGATGAAGTCCGCCAGGCTGCGCGGAATCAGCTGGTAGCTCTCGAAGTAGGGGGTGACGGCATCAAACTGGCCGATGATCGCCCGCACCGTGAACTCGCCCGCGGGGGCCACGCTGCCGTCGATGTCCGTGTCACGGTCGATGAACAACGCGAACTCCACGCTGCCGTCGGTGACGTTCACCGTGCCGTTGCTGCCCGCGTTGGGCCAGACCGAGCCCACCACCAGGGACAGGCCCGACACTTCCACGAACTGGGCCTCGAAGCTCTCGCCGTCCGCCGCCAAGGCCAGCAGGGTCGTGCTCACCGGAGTGGGCTCACCCGGATGGCCGACGACGTTCAGGAAGGTGGGAGTGACCATCTCCGTCAGGCCGTTGTAGAAGCCCACCGTGCCCGTGGCCTGGACCTCGTCGCCGATGGTCACGCCCGTCACGAAGCCGGCGCCGTAGAGGGCCATGCTGCCCGTGTCGCCCGTGATGTAGATCGGGCCGGCGGCGCCCAGCTGGTTGCTCATGGTCACCACGCCGCACAGGCTGCGCACGGCGCCCAGCAGCAGGGGCGAGCCGTTGGCGTCATTGGCCCGGATGGTGGAGATGTCGGCGCAGGGGAAGCTGTCCATCACCGTGTAGGACAAGGTGCCGGAGACGGTGGTGTTGGACTCGTTGTCCGTGGCCTCCACGTGGAAGTCCACCTCGGCCAGGTCGGCCTGGGCCGGAATCACGGCGCTGTACGCCGGCGCCACGCCCAGGGTCATGGCCACGGTCTGGGCCGCGCCGCCGTCCACCGAGTAGACCAGGTTGACGCTGGTCAGGGAGACGTTGTCCGTGGCGTTGACGCTCACCGTCACCGCCTCGGAGCTGGTGGGGAACTCGGGCAGGAAGGCCAGGCCGCCCAGGATGGGCATGCCCGTGTCCACGAAATGCGTGCCCAGGTCCGTGAAGGTGTCCACCGGGTTGATGATCCACTCCGAGTCGCCGGCGTTGGTGCCGGCGGACAGGGCCCAGTTGCTGTTGGGCTGGGAAACCGTGGGCTTGCGGTTCATGGTGTGGTTCAGCGAACCCGCGACGTCGCCCGCCACGGTCCAGCTGGTGCCCGGATCGGTGCCCAGCACGCCGATGACGTCGACCAGCACGGGGGTGCCGGCCACCATCTGGTACAGGCCGACGAAGTCGTCGCCGTTCCAGTTGGCGAAGCCGTTGCTCAGGGTGTCGGCCACGGCCAGGATGGCCGCGTTGGAAGCGGAATTGGCGACCACAAAGACGTCGCCCGGGGCGACGTTCTTGTTGAATTGGTAGATGGTGGCCGTGGCGCCGCCGTTGGAGGCCAGGCCCAGCCGGTAGTCGTCCATCATGTTGATGCTGGCGGCCGTGCCGTTGTAGATCTCGATGGCCTTGTTGGTGGCCGTGCCTTCGATGTATTCGCTGATGAAGACGCCGGCAAAGGACCGTGCGGCCAGGATCAGCATCAGGCCGCCCCAGAGTGCTTTTTTCATGGATTCACCTCAGTTTGAAAACGCTTTCGCCGTTGCTTTCTGTTGGCCGGGGTCTCCCTCCCGGGGCTTCCCCGCGACGCCAGGATGCCGCCTGTTCGTGAGTCCGGCGTGAGCGGGCTCGACGGCGCGGCAGGCGGTCCGGCGCGAACCGGGACTTCCAGCAAGAATCATGCCTTGCCCCAGCTTGCCAAAGCTGCCGACCTGCATTGAGCAACTCCCTGCGCGTCAAGGCTTTCGTACAGTCCCGGCGGAGACGAATCCCGGTGCTGCGGAGCCCGGGTGCCCGATTCGGGCGGGGTCCGGCGGTGAATCCGGGCTTAGCCTTGAAGCTCTTGGGTTTCGGCTTGTTCAAGTTCCGACAGGCAGAGTGCGGAATCAGGCGGGGAAGGTCCGCAAGAACAGCGGGTTGGGAGGGAGCGGTGGCGAAGCGGGGATCAGGCCAGCGGAGGCGGGCCGGGGAGCCGGGCGGCCGGCTCGGCGCAAAACACTTCGCTCAGCACGCGGTGCACCAGACGGGCGGCCAGGAAGTCCGGCGCACCGTTGCCCGGCATGGGTTTCAGCTCCACGACGTCCAGACCCACCACTTGGCTGTGCTGGCAGACGCGGCGGATCAGATCCATCAGCTGGATCCACGTCAGACCGCCGGGCTCGGGCGTGCCCGTGGCCGGCATCTGGCTGCTGTCCAGCCCGTCCAGGTCGATGGTCAGCCAGGTGCGGGCGCTGAGCTGCGCGGCCACCGGCTCCAGCCAGCGCGGATCGCGGTGGATGCGGTGGGCGGGATGCACCCGGGCGGGGTCCAGTCCGGGCAGTTCGCTGGCGTCCAGGCTGCGGATCCCCACCTGGATCACCGGTCCGCCCTCCCGGGCGCGGGCCATCACGCAGGCGTGGTTGCAGGGCGAGCCGTGGTACTCCTCGCGCGTGTCGGCGTGGGCGTCCACCTGCAGGATGGTCAGCTCCACCAGCCGGGCCTGCGCGGCGCGAATGGCCCCGATGCTGACGCTGTGCTCGCCGCCCAGCACGACGGGAAAGCGGCCCGCGTCCAGCAGTCCGCCCACCACTTCGGCCACGCGCAGCGCCAGCCCGGCCGGATCCTCGTCCGGGGTGAGCGGCAGCGCGGGCAGCGTGCAGATGCCCAGCCCGTGCACCTGGCAGTGGGTCTCCATGTCGTAGAGCTCCACCTGGGCGGAGGCCTCCAACAGGGCGGCGGGACCGGCGTCCGCCCCTTTCTGGTACGTGGAGGTGCCGTCGTAGGGCACGGGAAGCACGACGATGCGCGCCTGCCCGTAGGCGGAGTCTTCCGGCTCCAGGCCGAGAAAAGCCCCGCCGGAGCCGGCGATCAGCCGTTCCAGCAACATCTGGGATTCCTGCTTTGGGGACCGGCGGCGCCGGGCCCGGGATCAGCGCATCGGTTCCAACCGATCGGCGCAAACGTCGGCCGGTTCCACCAGCATGCCGCGGGGGAACTCGCTGCCACGTTGCACCAGGTGCACCTCGGGTCGGCGACTGCCGAAAGCCTCGATCAAGCGTTCGCGCGCGCGCTCCACGTCGAAGGTCTTGCACGAGAACAGGTCCACGAAGCAGTACTTCTTGCGGGGGAAGGTGTGGACCGAAATGTGGCTTTCCGCGATGATGACCGTGCCCGTGATTCCCTCGTCGTCGGGCACAAGCCCTTCATAGGGAAACACATACGGTTGGGTGATCTTGGTCATCCCAATCTCGTCGGGCAGGGTGTTGAGGAGGTTGAAGATGTAGGGGAGGTCATTCAGACGGGAGACGTCACAATCTCCCAGATCGAGCATCAGGTGAGGGCCGAAGCCGGCGTCAACCATGGTCATGTCGCATAAAACCCCCTGTTCGGCGCGCGCTCACTGCCGCTACGCCATGAACCGGGTCCGCCTCGCCGCTTCTGCGGACGACCTTGGACGGCCCGGCAAGGCCCGACAAAAAAGGAAGCCCAATGTTATGGTCTCACGCGGGGATTGTCAACTCACCGCGGATAAAAGCCCCGGTTTTCCTGTCAGACCTGGGCGGGATCCCGGCCCTTGGCCGGACTAGCCTCCCGCACGCCCGCGCCCGGGCCCCGGAACCCGGCCGGGAGAGTCCCGACCGGGTCCTGGAGCAGCGGTTCACGGTTCGCTAGAGCAGCTTCTTCAGCGCGTCCACCAGCGTGGGACGGCCGATCTCCTGCAATTCGTAGTAGACGCGCGTGGACGGCTTGTTGATCTTCAGGATGCGCCGCAGGTCGATGGGCGTGCCGATGATCACCGAGTCGCAATCCGTGGCGTTGATGGTCGTCTCCAGGTCCTTCACCTGCTGGTCGCCGTAGCCCATGGCCGGCAGCAGCGTGCCGATCTCCGGGTACTTCTCGTAGGTGAAGGCGATGGTGCCCACCGCCCAGGGCCGCGGGTCCACGGCCTCGGCGGCGCCGAACCGCTCGGCGGCCACCATGCCCGCGCCGTAGGCCATCTCGCCGTGGGTCAGGGTGGGGCCGTCCTCCACCACCAGCACGCGCTGACCGAGGATCAGCTCCGGCTCGTCCACCTGGATCGGGCTGGCGGCGTCGATGATCAGCGCCTCTGGATTGGTGCGCCGGCAGTTGGCGCGCACTTCCTCCACGTCCTCGGGTTGGGCGGTTTCGATCTTGTTGATGACGATGACGTCCGCCTTGCGCAGGTTGGTCTCGCCGGGATAGTAGCTGACTTCGTGACCCGGACGGTGCGGATCCACCACCACGATCTCGATGTCGGCCTTGTAGAAGGGCGTGTCGTTGTTGCCGCCGTCCCAGAGGATGATGTCCGCTTCCTTCTCCGCCTCGCGCAGGATGGCCTCGTAGTCCACGCCGGCGTAGATCACGCCGCCCATGGCGATGTGCGGCTCGTACTCTTCCATCTCCTCGATGGTGCACTTGTGCTTGGCCAGGTCCTCCACCACGGCGAAGCGCTGCACCTTCTGGGCAGCCAGGTCGCCGTAGGGCATGGGATGACGCACGCTCACCACCTTCTTGCCGGCGGCGCGCAGGATCTCGATCACCCGGCGCGTGGTCTGGCTCTTGCCCGAGCCCGTCCGGCTGGCGCAGATGGAGACCACGGGCTTGGAGCTCTTCAGCTCCGTCAGGCGGCCGCCCAGCATGCGGAAGTCGGCGCCACAGGCGTTCACCAGGGACGCCTTGTGCATGACCACCTCGTGGGGCAGGTCGCTGTAGCTGAAAACCACCTCTTGGATGCCGTGGGTGGCGATCAGCGCAGCGAGTTCGCTCTCGTCGTGGATGGGAATCCCCTGCGGATAGAGGGACCCGGCCAGCTCGGCGGGATAGCGCCGGCCGTCGATGTCCGGGATCTGGGCCGCCGTGAAGCAGACGACCTCATATCGGCTGTCCTGGCGAAACACGCAGTTGAAATTGTGGAAGTCGCGCCCGGCGGCGCCCATGATCAGAGTCTTGATGCGTTCCATCTGGCTCTTCTCTATTTGGAAGTGTTTCCGGCCGGCCCATCCGTCCGGATTGACAACTGTTCGCTTTCAAGTTAGAAAACCGACAGGCTTCTGGCGACTCGGGGGGAGTCCTCGATCACCACAGAGACACAGAGGCACAGAGATTTCAATTGGAATGTCGAGGAGGGATGGGGCCGCCTGCCACAATCCATCTAAAAACTGTGCCTCCGTGTCTCTGTGGTAGGATCCCCGCCGGCTACGTGAGGGAGTCCCGCCGATGCCAGGAGAAGCTGAGCAGCAGGCCCATGATCACCATGCAGGTCCAAAGGAAGCTGCCGCCGTGGGTCAGGAAGGGCAGCGGCAGGCCTGTGACGGGCATGATCCCGATGGTCATCCCCACGTTCACCACCACGTGGAAGAGCAGCAGGGCCGCGAAGCCGGTCATCACCAGCCCGCAGAAACCGTTGCGATGTTTGAGCGCGATCACCAGCGTGCGGGTCAGCAGCAGGGCGAACAAGCTGAGCACGATCAGTGCCCCGGCGAAGCCCCACTCCTCCCCCACCACGCTGAAGATGAAGTCCGTGTGCCGCTCGGGCAGGAAGCTCAGCTGGGTCTGCCCGCCCTCCATGTAGCCCTTGCCCCAGACCCCGCCCGAGCCGATGGCCACCTTGGACTGGATGATCTGATAGCCCGCCCCCAGCGGATCGGACTCCGGATCCAGGAAGACCAGGATGCGCTTCTGCTGATACTCGTGCAGGAAGCCCCAGAGGCTGGGCAGGGCGAAGCCGATCCCGGCGCTGATGGAGAGCGTGGCCGCCATCACCCAGATCCCCACCTCGCTCAAGTAGAGCAGGGTGGCCAGCAGCAGGATGAAGACCAGCAGCACGAAGAGGTTCAGGCTGCAGAGCGCGGCCGCCAGCGGCGAGAGCAGGATGGCCACCCAGCTCCAGGGCAGGCCGGCGCGGATCAGCATGGGGATGGTGACGAAGGAGTACACCAGGGCCGTACCCAGGTCGGGCTGGCTGATCACCAGCAGCAGGGGCACGCCGGCCAGGGCCAGGGCGCCCAGCACCCATTTCAATTGGGTCAGGTCGGCACGGTTGTCCGAGAGCAGGCGTGCCAGGGCCAGCACCAGGCCCAGTTTGCCCACCTCCGAGGGCTGGAAGCGGAAATCCCCGATGCCCAGCCAGCGTTCAGCGCCCATGCCCACGATGCCCATCAGGTCCACCAAGAGCAGCAGGGCCACGCCGATCCCGTAGGCCACCCAGCTGATGGCGAACCAGAAACTGGGCGGGGTCAGCGCCGCGAACAGCAGGATGGGCAGGCCCATCAGGAACCAGAGCAGCTGGCGCAGGCCGTAGTCCGTTTCCCCGGTCCCGCTGGCGCTGTGCAGCACGGTCAGCCCGATGGCCATCAGGGCCAGGAAGGCCAACAGCAGGCTCCAATCCAGCTTGCGGCGCAGCTCGTCCAGCCAGCTCATCGCCCGCCTCCCGCTCCGGATCCCGGCAGGGGATCCAGGCCCCGCAGCCGCGGCAGTTCCGCCGCCGGCAGCGGTTTGGGCGGGGCGGCCAGGGAGTCGGCCGGCTGGGGGGCCGCGGCGGCCGGGGGCCAGCGGCCCTCCTTCTGGTCCAGCCAAGCCTCGAACAGGGCCGTGGCCAGCGGGGCGGCGGCCGTGCTGCCGTGGCCGGCGTTCTCCACCAGCACCACGGCGGCCAGCTCCGGGTCGGGCTCGGGCATCCAGCCCATGTACCAGGCGTGGGCCTCGCCGTGGGGATTCTCCGCCGTGCCCGTCTTGCCCGCCGCCTGGAAGCGCGCCCGTTTCTGCCCGTGGGCCGTGCCGCCGGGCTCCTCCACCACCGCCCGGCAGGCGTCGCTGATCAAGGCCCAGGTGCGCGCCGAGAGCTTCACTTCCTTGCGCGGATAGGAGAGCAGCCGCTCCTCGTTCAGGGCGTGATCGATCAGGCGCACGCCGAAGTGCGGCGTGGGGCCGTTGCCCCGCGAGGCCAGCAGCCCGGCGTAGCGCAGCATTTGCATCGGCGTGACCAGGATCTCCCCCTGTCCGATGGCCAGGTTGAGCATGACGCCGCGACTCCAGCCACGCTTGCCGAAGCGCTTGTCGAACCAGGCCACGTCGGGCAGCAGGCCCTCGCGCTCGCCGTCCAGGTCGCAGCCGGTGGCCTCCCCCAGCCCGAACCACGCGGCCGCCTCGCGGATGTGGTCCGGGTTGAGCCGCAGGCCCAGTTGGTAGAAGTACACGTCGCAGCTCTGTTGGATTGCCTTGCGCAGGTTCACGCGGCCGTGTCCGCCCAGGTTCCAGCAGTGGGCCGTCCGGCGTCCCAACTGCAGGGCGCCCGTGCAGGTGACGCTCCAGTTCTCGTCGATGATGCCCTTCTCCAGGGCCCAGGCGGCCAGCGCCGGCTTGAACAGGGAGCCCGGCGGATAGAGGCCCTGGATGGTGCGATTGAGCAGCGGGCGCGCGTCGGCGTCGTTGAGCGTGGCCCAGACCTCCGGCGGCATCCGGCCGCTGAAGTGCTCCAGCTGAAAGTCGGGCGCCGAGACCGCCGCCAGGATCCGCCCGCTTTTGACCTCCATCAGCAGGATGGCGCCGCGCCGGTTGGCCAGCAGGCTCTCCGCCAATTGCTGCAGGTCGCGGTCCAGCCCCAGCTCCAGGTCCAATCCGTTGCGCGGCGTCTGGGGCGGCAGCAGATAGGTGGGCCCCAGCACGCGACCCAGCACGTCCACGCGCAGATACTCCACGCCCTTGCGGCCGCGCAGGTCGGCGTCGTAGAAGCGCTCCACGCCGCGCCGGCCCAGCAGGTCGCCCGGGGTCCCGTCGGGCAAGAGGCCCTTCTCCAGCTCCTCCTCGTCCACTTCCCCCAGGTGGCCCAGCACGTGGGGCGCCAGTGGCTCGGGGTAGTGCCGGCGCGGCTCCACCAGCACCTGCAGGCCGGGAAAGTCCAGCCGATGCTCGGCCAGCACCACGCGCTGATCGAAGGTGATGTCGCCCACCAGTTTAACCGACTTGAGACTGTGGCGTCCACCCTGCTTCAGCCGGCGCAGCAGAAAGGCCGGATCCCAGCCGAAGGCCGCCGCCAGCCGCGGCACGGCGCTGGAGTCCTTGAGCAGCGTGGCGGGAATGCCGTAGAGCGTGTAGGAGGGCCGGTTGTCCGCCAGGATCCGCCCCTGGCGGTCCAGCAGCAGGCCGCGGTGCGGGGCGATCTCCTGGGTGCGGACCTGGTTGCGCTTGCTGCGGTCGTCCCAGTCCGCCGCGCCGATGATCTGCATCTGGACCAGGCGGCCCAGCAGCAGCAGCAGCAGGACCAGCTGGGCCAGTACCAGCACGGTGCCGCGCAGCTGGATGTCGGCCGGTTGTCTCACCGCAGGCTGCCCCGGCTGCGCGCGCCCGTGCCGGGCAGCCAGTTCAACAGCTGGAAGAGCACGAGCGTGTAGGCCCAGACCGGCAGCGCCAGCCAGAGGCTCACCTGGCCGGGATGATAGTCCATGCCCCGGTAGCGCAGGTTGGCCAGGAAGAGCTCAAGCGGCGCCAGCAGGAGGGCGCAGCGTCCGAGGAGCAGGATGGGGTGCAGGCGGCGCCCCGTTCCCAGGAAGCGCGCGGCGAAGAAGCCCGCGCTCACCGCCGCCAGGGCCCCGGCGCCCAGGGGATCCAGCGCACCCACGGCGTCGAGGCCCAGGCCCGCCAAGAAGCCCAGTAGAGCGCCCTGCCAGGGGGCCAGGGACATGGAGACCCAGATCACGCCCAGCAGCAGCAGGTCCGGCGCGCGTCCCTGGATGGCCAGCAGGTCACTCCAGGCCAGCTGTAGCAGCAGGCAGAGAATCAGCACGAGCCAGCGCATCAGCGGCCTCCCGGCTGGCTGGGCGGCGTGGACGAGCCCGTCACGATCTGAGTGGAGGCACTGGAGTCCGGCCGCAATGGGGCGGTCGACAGCAGATCGCGGCGCAGGGAGTCGCCCGCGCCGCGCCGCACGATGTAGACCTCCTCCAGGCTGCCCAGCCGGCGGATGGGCTCCACGCGCACCTCGCGGAACAGGCCGCCCGACTCCAGCACCCGGGAGACCACGCCCACGGGCAGGCCGCCCGGGAAGCGGCTGCCCGCCCAGGCGCTGAGCACCGTGTCGCCCACGGCCACGGGGCTGGAGAACGGGATGTCCTGCAGGATCAGCTCGTCGGCGCCGCCCGCCAGCAGGCCCTCCTCCCGCGTGCGCTGCAGCAGTGCGCGCAGGCGGAAGTCGCGGTGCCCCAGCAGCAGGGCGCGGCTCTCGGCGGGGCCGGGTTCCACCAGCAGGCCCACCAGGCCCCAGGGGGTGACCAGAGCCTCACCGCCGCTCAGATCGTCGCGCGTGCCGCGGTCCAGCACCACGCTCTGGGGGCCGAAGGAACTGCCGCGGGCCAAGATACGGGTGGGCAGGTAGGACAGGCCGGGCCGGGGCTCCAGCGCCAGCAGCTCGGCCAGCCGCTCGGCCTCGCGGGCCAGCTCCTGCAGGCGCGAGTTCTCCACGAAAAGCACGGTGGCCCGCTGGCGCAGCTCATGGTTCTCCCGCGCCAGGTCCACCCGGCGGGGCAGCCAGGAGAGGACCTGCAGGGGACCCGCGGCCAAGTGTAGCAGGGAGGAGCGGAAGACGCGGGCCGGATAGGTGGAGCCCGCCAGGAGGATCAGTCCGGCCAGCAGGCTGAGTCCGGCCCAGACCGCCCAGTCCAGCCAGCCGTGGTGGGATGCACGTGGGGACAGGAGGCCTCCCGCCTACTTGCGCAGGAGCACCTTGTGGTAGCGCTCCATGTCGTCCAGCACGATGCCCGTGCCCCGCACCACGCAGGTCAGGGGATCGTCCGCCAGGTTGACGGGCAGGCTGGTCTCGTCCCGCAGCTTGTTGGCCAGGCCCTTGAGCATGGCGCCGCCCCCCGTCAGCATGATGCCGTGGTCGCGGATGTCCGCCGCCAGCTCCGGCGGCGTCTTCTCCAGGCTGAGCTTCACCGCGTCCACGATCTGGCGCACGGGCTCCGTCAGGGCCTCGCGCACCTCCTCGCTGGAGATCTCCACGGCCTTGGGAATGCCCGCGATCAGGTCGCGCCCCTTGGCCGTCATCTTCAGCTCCTCCTTGAGCGGGTTGGCGCTGCCGATGCGGCACTTGATCTCCTCGGCCGTGCGCTCGCCGATGAGCAGGTTGTAGTTGCTCCGCATGTACTGGATGATCTTCTCGTCCATTTCGTCGCCACCCGTGCGGATGGACGTGTCACAGACGATGCCCGAGAGGCTGATCACCGCGATCTCCGTGGTGCCGCCGCCGATGTCGATCACCATGCTGCCGATGGGCTGGTCCACGGGCAGGCCCACGCCCAGGGCCGCGGCCATGGGCTCGGCGATCAGGTAGACCTCGCGCGCGCCGGCGTGCTCGGCCGAGTCGTTGATGATGCGCTTTTCGCTCTTGGTCACGCCGCTGGGCACGCAGACGATCACCCGGGGCCGGGTGAGGCGGTTCTTGGTCACCTTGCGGATGAAGGCGCGGATCATCTCCTCGGCCACCTCGTCGTCGTCGATGACGCCGTCCCGCATGGGGCGGATCACCTCCACGTCGGCGTGGGTCTTGCCCATCATCTCGCGGGCCTCGTAGCCGATGGCCAGCACCTTGCGGTCGCTTTTGGACATGGCCACCACGCTGGGCTCGCGCACCAGGATGCCCTTGCCCTTGACGTAGACCAGCGTGTTGGCCGTGCCCAGGTCGATGGCGATCTCGTTGGAGAACATGCCTCCGAAGAGGCTCAGGAAAGAGAAGCCCATGTCGGTTCCAATTTGGGAGCCCGGCTCCGCGGCCACCCCGCGGCCCCGCGCCCAAGCCCCATGATTCGCTTCATCCCCGCCCGCTCCGCGGCCCGGCTCCGCCCGTGTCACACGGCGGGGCCCGGGGGGCGGACTCCGGCGCGGAGTCGCCGCTGCTAATGGCGGAAGTGCCGCCGGTCCGTGAAGAGCATGGTCATCCCGGCCTCGTCGGCGGCGCGGATGACCTCCTCGTCGCGCACGCTGCCGCCCGGTTGGATCACGGCCGTGACGCCCGCCGCCGCCGCGGCCTCCACGCCGTCCGGGAAGGGGAAGAAGGCGTCGGAGCCCAGGGCGCTGCCCGCCAGATCGTGTCCTTCGCGCCGCGCCTTGAGCACGGCCAGTTCGCTGGAGTCCACGCGGCTCATCTGTCCGGCGCCGATGCCCAGTGTGCGGCCGTCCCGGGTCAGCACGATGGCGTTGGACTTCACGTGCCGCACCACCTTCCAGGCGAAGAGCAGGTTGGTCCGCTCCCCGGGCGTGGGCTGGCGCCGGGTCACGCAGCGGTACCCGGCCGGATCCTCCAACCGCAGGTGGTCGCGCCCCTGCACGAGCAGGCCCCCGAAGAAGTGGCGGACCTGGAAGCCGGGGCCGGCCAGCGGCCCGCAGGCCAGCAGGCGGCGGTCCTTCTTCTTGCGCAGGATGGCCAGGGCCTCGTCGCTGAACCCGGGGGCGATGAGGATCTCCATGAACAGGCCGTGCACGCGGGCCGCGGTCTCCGCGTCCACGGGCCGGTTCCAGACCACGATCCCGCCGAAGGGGCTGACGCTGTCCGTGGAGAGCGCACGCTGGAAGGCTTCACCCGCGTCGGCCCCCAGGGCCGCCCCGCAGGGATTGGTGTGCTTGAGGATGGCGCAGGCGGCGCCTTCGGCCGCGGGGAAGTCGCCGATCAGCTCCAGCGCCGCGTCCACGTCCAGCAGGTTGTTGTAGGACAGGGCCTTGCCGTGCAGGATGTGCAGGCCGTCCAGGTCGCCGTAGACGGCCGCGCGCTGGTGCGGGTTTTCGCCGTAGCGCAGCTCCTGGACCCGGGGCAATGTCAGGGAGACCACGGGCGGCATCTCCGGGGCCGTCCCGCCCATCGCCTGCGCGCCCTCCTCTTCGAAACGCGCGCCCAGCTCCCGGGCGATCAGTCCGTCGTAGGCCGCCGTGCGGGCGAAGACCTTGGCCGCCAGGCTGCGCCGGAAAGCCACGGTGGTTCCGCCCTGCCCCACCTCGGCCAGCAGGGCCGGGTAGTCGGCCGTGTCACAGACGACGCTGACGAAGGCGTGGTTCTTGGCCGCGCTGCGCAGCATGGCCGGCCCGCCGATGTCGATGTTCTCCACAAGGTCGGCCAGGCTGACCCCCGGACGGCGGCTCACCTCCTCGAAGGGATAGAGCGTCACCACCACCAGGTCGATCAGGCCGATGCCGTTCTCGGCGGCCAGGGCCAGATCCTCCTCGTGATCCCGGCGGGCCAGCAGGCCGCCGTGCACGCGGGGATGCAGGGTCTTAACCCGGCCGTCCATCATTTCCGGGAAGCCCGTCAGCTCGCTCACTTCGCGCACGGGCAGGCCGTTCTCCCGCAGCAGGCGCGCCGTGCCGCCGGTGGAGACGAGTTCGCAGCCCGCGCCGGCCAGCCGGCGGGCCAGTTCCACGATGCCCGTCTTGTCGTGGACGGACAGCAGGGCGCGTTTCAGCGGGATGCGCGACATGGGATGGCCCGTCCTTCCTCGATGGTGATGCCCCGGTCCGCCAGCAGCGCCAGGGCCTCGGGATACAACTCATGCTCCACCTGCAACACGCGGCCGGCGATCTCCGCCGGCCCGTCGGCGACGTCCAGGGCCACGGCCCGCTGGAGCAGGATGGGGCCGCGGTCGTAGGCCTCGTCCACCAGGTGCACCGTGGCGCCGCTCACGCGGCAGCCCGTCCGCCAGACGGCCTCGTGCACGAAGTGGCCGTACATGCCCGCGCCGCCGAAGGCGGGCAGCAGGGCCGGGTGGATGTTGAGCATCCGGCCGCGAAAGGCCGCCACCAGGTCCGGCGGCACGCGCCGCAGGAAACCCGCCAGCGCCACCACGTCCACGGAGCGCTCCCGCAGCCAGTCCAGCACTTCGCCCACCCGGGGCGCGTCCTCGCTCCAGCAGCCCTTGCCGAAGACCGCCGTGTCCAGTCCGGCTGCGCGGGCCTTGTCCAGGGCCGGCGCTCCCGGCCGGTCGGCCAGCAGGGCGACGGGCTCCAGCGGATGGCCGCCGGCCTTCCAGCTCGCCAGGATGGACTGGAAGTTGCTCCCTCCGCCCGAGGCGAAGACCGCCAAGCGCCGGAGCTCCATGGTGCAAGTCCTTGATGTTTGGGCTTTTCCACCCGATGCAATCCCGGGCAGAAAGGTAGCGATGGAAGCAGGGCTTTTCAATGCCGCCCGCTTGGGAAGGCCCGGGACCGCCACTCAACCCGACGGGTCGGTGCGGGAGGGGCGGATCAGCCCGGCCCGCCGCCGGGCATGTCGAAGAATTGCAGCTCGCCGGCCTCGCCCGGCAGGTCTTCCAGGGCCGGCCGCCGGGCCGCGCAGTCGTCCGCGCGCCGCTCGGCCTCTTGCAGGTAGTCGCGGTAGAGACTCAGGCGCAACTCGGGGTCCAGCCCGCGGCAGGGCGGACACCCGCAGTTCAGCGCCTGCTCCAGGCCGAAGCCCTCCAGCACGGGCGGGCCGGCGTGGTGGTTCCAGGCCGCCGTGTGCGGGTCGAAGTCGTAGTCGGCCAGGAAGTCCGCGCCCCGCCGGGCCACGAAGTCCACGGCGTCCACCAGGAACTCGGCCTCGGGGTCGTCCATGGCGTAGTGGAAGCCCACCCGGCACCAGCCGGGCTTGATGCCCTGCCAGCCGTCCAGGATGCACTGGCGGTAGCGCTCGGAGGTCGTCTCGTCGATGCCCAGCAGGCTGTGGCCGTACGGGCCGGCGCACGAGCAGCCCGCCCGGGACTGGATGCCGAACAGGTCGTTGAGCAGCACGGTCACCAGCCGCGGATGCAGGTAGCGGCCGCCCGGCCGGCGCAGGTTGAAACTCACGATGCCGATCTGCCGGGCGGGATCGGGCCGGCCGAGGATCTCGATGGCCGGATTGCGCGTCCAGCGCTCCAGCGCGCGCTCCAGCAGGGCGCGCTCCCGCGCTTCGATCTGCGTCAGGCCGATGGCCTCCTTGACCTGGAAGGCCAGCGCGGCCTTGAAGAGCTGCAGCACGCCGGGCGTGCCGGCGCGCTCGCGCTCCTCGATGTCCGTCACGAAGTCGTGGGCCCGCGGGCTGACGTAGCTCACGGTGCCGCCGCCCGCCACACTGGGCGGCAGGTCGCGCCGATAGATGCGCTCGTTGAACACCAAGAGGCCGCAGGAGCCCGGCCCGCCCAGGAACTTGTGCGGCGAGAGGAAGATCGCGTCCAGGCTGGGGTCGCCGCCGCCCGCAGCGGCGGGCGGATTCATGTCGATGGCCACGTAGGGCGCGCTGGCCGCGTAGTCGAAACAGGCCAGGGCGCCGTGGGCGTGCAGGCGGGCCGCGATTTCCGGCACGCGGCTGATCCGGCCGGTGACGTTGGAGGCCGCCGAGAAGCTGCCGATGAGCAGGCGGCCCTGCAGCCCGGGCTGGCGCAGCAGGAACTCCAGGTGCTCCAGATCGATATCACCCCGCTCGTCCAGCCCCACCTCCAGCACCGTGGCCAGACCCTGGCGCCAGCTGACCTCGTTGGAGTGGTGCTCGTAAGGGCCCACCAGCACGACGGGCTGGCGCCGGGCGAGCTCCTCGTGCATGCGCGCGTCGCCGCCCTCGCCGAACAGGCCCTGCAGCAGCCCGCTGAGCAGGTCCCGGGTGGCCGGCGGAATCATCACGCCCACCAGCTGCTGGAACTTGTCGATGGCCGCCGTGGAACCCGCGCCGGCGCAGATCAGCCGGCCGTGGGGCCCGGCGTTCACGGCCCGCTTGATCACCTGCTCGGCCTCGTGGAGCAGGAAGGTCATGGAGCGGCCGGTGATGTCGTCCTCGGTGTGGGTGTTGGCGTAGTTTCGCTGCAGGTGCATCAGGTAGTGTTCGACGAAGTCCAGGCAGCGTCCGCTGGCCGTGTAGTCGCAGTAGACCATCAGCCGCCGACCGTAGGGGGTCTGCAACAGGGAGTCCACTCCGACGATGCGGCGGCGCAGGTCCGCGGGTTCCAGGTGGGGCACGGGAATCATGCGCAGGCCTCGAGCTGTTCCGTGGCATGGTCCATCCGGCCGGGGCGGATGGGCCGAACATGAAAACGGCGTGGCCGCGCCACGCCGACGGTAGGAGGACGAAAACTGACCCCAAGGGGAATCGAACCCCTGTTACCAGAATGAAAGCCTGGAGTCCTGACCGCTAGACGATGGGGCCGAACGAAGAACTAGGGTGGAAGATGGGACTTGAACCCACGACCTCCTGGGCCACAACCAGGCGCTCTAACCGACTGAGCTACATCCACCGTGACAAGAACCGACCGCGCCCGGAAGGAATCGAACCTTCAACCTACGGCTTAGAAGGCCGGTGCTCTTTCCATTGAGCTACGAGCGCAAGCCCGCGCCGCGGAGTCGGGGCGACTGGATTCGAACCAGCGACCTCCTGCTCCCAAAGCAGGCGCGCTACCAGGCTGCGCAACGCCCCGCTGCAATGAACAGGCCGCAAGTTTAGCATGACCCCGAGGATGATGCAAGTTCGGGGCCGTTCGGCAGGCCCGCGGAGGCTCCGGCAAAGAAAAGCCCCGCCAGGGAGCGGGGCCGATCCGTCAGGAAAAAACCCGCGTGTCAGACGCTGGTCTTGAAGGCCTGGCCGGGACGGAACTTGACCGTCTTGGAGGGCTTGATGTCCATCTTCTGACCGGTCTTGGGATTGAAGCCCTTCCGCGCCTTGCGCTTGACCACGGAGAACGAACCGAAGCCCACCAGACGCACGTCCCGCTTGGCGTTCTTCTTGATGCCGTCCAGCACGGCTTCCACGGCCGTCTTGGCCTGGGTCTTGGGAAGGTTGGTCTGCTTGGCAACAAATTCGATCAGGTCGCCCTTGTTGAACGGAGGCTTGGTCTCCTTCGTCGCGGGCTTCACTTCCTTCGTCGTCTTGGCCATCGGATCCTCCATGAACAGGTTGTGTGACAAACAGCCGAAACGCTGTTGCGGCCCTCTGGTGGGGGCAAGGTAGAAAGGGCGTTTTCAGGCAGTCAAGGGAAAAATGCGAAATCTTCGCTTCCACTCTCGTCGCGAAGCCGCCCAGCAAGCGGGTTCGGCGACCCCGAGGCGAGCGGAGGCCAGTCAGGAAGGGGCCTCAGAAGTCGCGCCGGTCATCGCCGCGGCGGCGGTCGCCGTCACCCTGGCGGCGATCCTGGCCGGAGCGGATGCGCTGCAGGGCCTCGCGGTCCACCAGATCCCAGACGCCGTCCTTGAGCACGCCCACCTTCCCGACGAAGTTGCCGTTTCCATAGACCTGCTCGCCGCAGCGCAGGTGAAAGCGACGGTCCATGGATTCACAATCCTTGGTCACGGTGTAGTTGTACATGCGTGCTCCTGGAGCTGGGTGGGTTCGTCATGGGCCGAGCGGCCCATCCTTGGGTGCACGGGCAAGCTAGTCATGCGGGAGCGCAGGTTCAAGCCGTGAATGGCCCGGCGTGAACCTGACTCAGCGGGCCCGGCCCTCGTCCGTAGTCCGCCGCTCGTCGGCCTTCACCGCCTCCCAGAGCGTGTCCAGCGTGGCCAGATCCGTCTGCGCGATGTCGCCGCCGGCGGCGCGCAGGCGGCGCTCCACGTCCCGGAAGCGGCGGATGAATTTGTCGTTGGTGCGCCGCAGGGCGTCCTCGGGTTGCACGCCCAGGTAGCGGGCCACGTTGACCACCGAGAACAGGAAGTCGCCGAACTCGGCCTCCGCGTCGCGCAGTGCGCCGCTGGCCAGGGCCTGGCGGAACTCGCCGTACTCCTCCTCGAGCTTCTGCAGCGCGCCGGCGGCCGCCGGCCATTCGAAGCCCACCCCCGCCACCTTCTCCTGGATCCGCTGGGCGCGCAGCAACCCGGGCAGCGCGACCGGCAACCCGTCGAGAATGGAATCGCGGCGCGCGCCGGACGAATTCTGCTCCTGGGCCTTGACCCGCTCCCAGAGGCGCTCCACCTCCCGCGCGTCCGCCGCGGCCGCCTCCCCGAACACGTGCGGGTGGCGGCGCAGCAACTTCTGGGAAATCTGCGTCAGCGAGTCGCTCAAGCGGAAACTGCCGCTCTCCTCGGCCAGCTCGGCCTGGAAGGCCACGTGCAGGCAGAGGTCACCCAGCTCTTCGCAGAGCTCCTCGGCGGATCCCGAGTCGATGGCCGCCAGCACCTCGTGACACTCCTCCAGCAGATAGGGCCGCAGACTCTCCGGCGTCTGCTCGCGATCCCAGGGACAGCCCTCCGGACTGCGCAGCACCTTGAGGATCTTCAACAGCCGCGCCAGGGCGCGTCCGTCGCCCTCGGCCTCCTCCACCTGCGCGGGGCTGAGCCGGGCGTCCAGCTCTTCGTCACTCAGCACGGGGTTCCTCCCGGGCGCCGAAGGAGAACAGCAGCACGGCCGCCGCCACAGAGGCGTTGAGGCTGCCGATTCGGCCTTGCATGGGAATCCGCAGCTCCAGGTCCAGGCACTCGCGCACCCGCTGGGACAGTCCCCGGCCCTCTCCGCCCAGCACCAGGGCCAGCGGACCGGCGGGCCGGTAGTCGGCCGGGGTCTTCTCGGCCCGCTCCGAGAGGCCCAGGCGCGCGTAACCGCGCCGACCCAGCCAGAGCAGCGCCTCGGACAGCTCCTCGGCCACCAGCACGGGCAGCCAGGCCAGGGCGCCGGCGCTGGCCCGGAAGGCCGCGTCGCTCAGGGGCGCCTGGGCCCAGCGCGAGATCACCAGCGCCGTGACCCCCGCCGCCTCCGCGCTGCGGGCCACGGCCCCGAAGTTCTGCGGGTCCTGCAGTCCGTCCAGCACCAACAGAAGCGGGCGACGGGCCTGCTCCAGGGCCGGCAGCTCCTGCTCCAGCGAACGCTCGGGCAACGGCTCGAGCTGCAGGGCCGCGCCCCGGTGCTCCGTGTGGCGCATCACGCGGTCCAGCTCGGCGTTGTCGACCTCCTCGCCCGGAACGCCGCGCAGCACCGCCTCCCGGCGCAGCTCGGCCAACAGGCCCGTCCGCACCGGACCGCGCAGCAACAGGTGGCGGGCGGGCAGGCCCGCGCGCAGGGCCTCCTGAACAGGCCGGCGGCCGCTGATCCACAGGCTGTCCGTGGGGGCGGGGGCTTCCTTGCGCCAGCGGGCGCCGTCTCGTGGCTGCATGATCGTCCTTCCGGGTTGGGCGGGCCGGCGGATTCCGGGCGCCGGCGCCAAGATAGCAGGCCGCGCGCCCTCTTGGGCAAATCCTACATTGTTTCGCGCGGCCGTCGAACCGGCCGCACGGCCCACGAAGGCCGCCTTACCCCCGACAGACAGGAGTCCACATGTCACACACCACCAACCTGCTCGGCGCGCGCACGCCCTTCGAGACAGGCTCAGGTACGGCCCACTACTACCGACTGGAGCACCTGGAAAGCCTGGGCCTGGGGCAGGTGAGCCGCCTGCCCGTGTCCATCAAGATCCTGCTGGAGTCCGTGCTGCGGCACTGTGACGGGCATCTGGTGCGCGAGGAGGATCTGAAGCGCATCGCGGGCTGGAACCCCGCCGCGCCCACGGACGAGGAGATTCCCTACCGGCCCGCCCGCGTGATCCTGCAGGACTTCACGGGCGTGCCCGCGGTGGTGGATCTGGCGGCCCTGCGCAGCGCCATGGCCCGGATGGGCGGGGATCCCCGGCGCATCAACCCCGGCGTGCCCGTGGACCTGGTCATCGACCACAGCATCCAGGTGGACCGCTACGGCCGGCCCGACGCCCTGCGCGTCAACACGGAGCTGGAGTTCCGGCGCAACCGTGAGCGCTACGAGTTCCTGCGCTGGGGCCAGCAGGCCTTCGACAATTTCAGCGTGGTACCGCCGGCGGTGGGCATCATCCACCAGGTGAACCTCGAGTACCTGGCCAAGGGCGTGCTGCAGCGCCGGGAGGACGGGCTGGACGTGGTCTTCCCCGACTCCTGCGTGGGCACGGACAGCCACACCACCATGATCAACGGACTGGGCGTGGCGGGCTGGGGCGTGGGCGGCATCGAGGCCGAGGCCGTGATGCTGGGCCAGCCCATTTACATGCTGATCCCCGAGGTGGTGGGCTTCCGCCTCACCGGCCGCCCGCGCGAAGGCGTCACGGCCACCGACCTGACCCTGACCTGCGTGGAGCTGCTGCGCCAGAAGGGCGTGGTGGGCAAGTTCGTCGAGTACTGCGGCCCGGGCCTCTCGGCGATGAGCCTGGCGGACCGCGCCACCCTGGCCAACATGGCCCCCGAGTACGGCGCCACCATGGGCTTCTGTCCCATGGACGAGGAAACCCTGGCCTACCTGCGCCAGACCGGCCGCGACCCGCGACTCGTGCAATTGGTGGAACGCTACGCCAAGGAGCAGGGCCTGTTCCGCACGGACGCCACGCCCGAGCCCGTGTTCACGGACATGCTCGAGCTGGACCTCTCCAGCGTGGAGCCCTGCCTGGCCGGCCCCAAGCGGCCCCAGGACCGGGTGCCCCTGCCCCGCGTGAAGAGCGAGTTCGCCACCAGCCTGGCGGCGCCCGTGGGCGCGCGGGGCTTCGGGCTGGCGGGCGCGCAGCTGGAGGCCTCGACGCAGGTCGTGCTGGACGGCCAGGCCCTCGAACTCAAGCACGGCGACGTGGTGCTGGCCGCCATCACCTCCTGCACCAACACCAGCAACCCGGGCGTGCTGCTGGCCGCCGGCCTGCTGGCCAAGAAGGCCGTCGCCCGCGGGCTGACGGTCCCGCCCACGGTGAAGACCAGCCTGGCCCCGGGCAGCCGCGTGGTGACACGGTACCTGCAGGACGCCGGCCTGCTGGAGAGCCTGGAGGCGCTGGGCTTCCACAACGTGGGCTACGGCTGCACCACGTGCATCGGCAACTCGGGCCCGCTGCGCGACGAGCTGGAGGCCGGCCTGGCGGGCGGCGAGGTGGTCGTGGCCGGCGTGCTCTCCGGCAACCGCAACTTCGAGGGCCGCGTGCATCCGCGCATCAAGGCCAACTACCTGGCCAGTCCGCCGCTGGTGGTGGCCTACGCCCTGGCGGGCAGCGTCAACCTGGACCTGACCCGCGAGCCGCTGGGCCACGATCCCCAGGGCCAGCCGGTCTACCTGCGGGACGTTTGGCCCACGGACGCGGAGATCCGCGAGCTGCTGGCCCTGGCCATGCGGCCGGAAGTCTTCCGCGAGCTCTACGACGGCGTGGGCGCCTCCAACGCCGACTGGAACGCCATTCCCGTCAGCCCGGGCGACCTGTTCGACTGGGATCCCGACTCCACCTACATCCAGGAGCCGCCCTTCTTCCAGGGCCTGAGCGAGCGACCCGCGGCCATCTCGTCCATCCGCGCCGCGCGCAGCCTGGCCCTGCTGGGGGACAGCGTCACCACGGACCACATCAGCCCGGCGGGGCGCATCCCGGACAACATGCCCGGCGGGCGCTACCTGACGGAGCACGGGGTGGCCGTGGCGGACTACAACAGCTACGGCAGCCGGCGCGGCAACGACCGCGTGATGACGCGCGGCACCTTTGGCAACATCCGCCTGCGCAACCAGCTGGCGCCCGGCACCGAGGGCGGTTGGACCACCTACCTGCCCACGGGCGAGGTGCTGCCGATCTTCGACGCCAGCGCGCTCTATCAGGCCGCCGGCACGCCGCTGCTGATCCTGGCGGGCAAGGAGTACGGCACGGGCTCCAGCCGCGACTGGGCGGCCAAGGGCACAGCCCTGCTGGGCGTCAAGGCTGTGATCGCCGAGAGTTTCGAGCGCATCCATCGCGCCAATCTGGTGGGAATGGGCATCCTGCCGCTGCAGTACGCCGCCGGCCAGAGCGCGGCCAGCCTGGGCTTGGACGGCCGCGAAGTCTTCCAGATCGAGCTGGACGAAGCGCTGCAGGCCCGCCAGACGCTGACCGTGCGCTGGACCAGCGCCGACGGCGTGCGATCGGGCGAGTTCCAGACCCGCTGCCGGATCGACACGCCGGTGGAGGTGGATTACTACCGCAACGGCGGCATCCTGCAGACCGTGCTGCGGCAATTCCTGGCAGAGACCCGCCAGAGCTGAGCCCCGCTTTCGACAGCAAAGGCCCGGATCGCACTGGATCCGGGCCTTTTTTTGCGGCGTGATCTCTGGCGCGAAGCGAGACTCCCACGGCGGACCTTCAGCTGGCGCGGCGTCCAGTCCGTCGCCAGCCGGCGGGCAGCGGCAGGGCCGCGGCCAGCACCAGCGGCAGGGCGGCCCACTCCCGGGGCAGCACGCCGGCCCCCAGCAGCGCGGCCAGCAGCAGGCCGTAGACGGGTTCCAGGCCCGCGGCCAGTCCGGCCTGGAAGGGGCTGACCCGGCGCAGGGCGTGGATGAACAGGCCGTGGCCCAGGGCCGTGCAGGCCAGTCCCAGCGTCGCCAGCCGCCCCCAGTCGCCGGCGCCCGCCTGCGCCAGCTCGTGCCACGACCAGGGCAAGAGCAGCAGGGCCGCGCCCGCCAGCTGCCCGGCGGCCAATCGCATGGCGCCCAGCCGGGTCACGCGGCCCGAGTTCCAGCGCGCCAGCAGCGCGAAGCAGGCCCCGGCCAGCAGGCCCCAGGCCAGGGCGGCTCCGCGGCCCGGACTTGCCGGGTCGAGCGGTCCGGCCAGGACCAGCAGACCCGCCGCCAGCAGGCCCAGCTGGACGAGGCTCCGACGCAGCGACGGCGCGGGGCCCGCGGAGGGAGCGGCGGGACGCACGTGCTGCAGCAGCAGGCTGAAGGCGGGAAAGGAGGCGTAGCTGAGCAGGGCCACGGGCACGCCGCCCAGCCGCATGGACTGGAAGAAGGCCACCCAGTGCAGGGCCAGCAGCGGTCCGGCCAGCACCAGTTGGGGAAGGTCAACGGCCCGGCCAAGCGCCCGACCGCTTCCTCGGACCGGATCCCGCCAGGCCAGGAGCAGCAGAACGGGCGCGGCCACCAGACAGCGGCCCAGCGTGAGGGCCAGCGGACTCAGGCTGGTGGCCTGGGCCACCAGGGCCGCGGCGCCGAAGAGCAGGACGGCCAGGTGCAGTGCGATCACGGCCGCCCCCCGATTCCCCGCAAACAGCCGGCCTGTGGCCGGGTGCTCAGTCCACCGTAATGCTCTTGGAGACGTTCTTGGGCGCGTCGGGATGCACGCCGTGGTCCTTCACGCCCAGCCGGTCCAGCAGTTCCATCTTCAGCTCGCACATGCGCAGGGCCAGGCGCTGCAGCACGAGGATCGAGGTGAAGGTGGTGGTGATCAGATCGCCCGAGCTGGGCAGCGGAATGAAGATCCCGCGGTAGTCCGACTGGCCCATGGGCGGCTCCAGGGCGGCCCGGCGCAGGTTCTCGTCCTCCTCGGCAATGACGATGCTCATGGCTCCGCGGATCTTGTGCGTGTTGATCTGGGTGATGGTCAGCTCCACATCGCGCTTGCCCGGCCCGGTGACGTAGATCAGCGGGTAGTCGCGATAGAGGCTGTCGAAGACGCCCTGGCCGTCCTCGCGGTGGGCCGTGGTGCTCAGGCCCGCGCCGCGCGGCGCGCCGGGCAGGCCGTCCCCCGCCGGCGGGAAGAGCCGGTCCACCAGTTCGTCCAGCCAGCGCGTGAGCTCGGGCAGCTCCAGGGACTGCCCGCCCCGCTCCAGCTCCCGGGCCAGCTCGTGGCCCAGGCTGGCCGTGAAATCCCGCACCTGGTCCAGCCCGAAGCCCGTGTTGAGTCCCAGAATGGTGTTGGGCCCGTGCTTGAACTCCGTGGCCTCGATGCCTTCGGAGTGGTTGAGCACCACCTCGCGGATCTTCAGGGCGCCCTCCCGGGCCACGCCCCACATGCGCGTGGCCAGGATGTGCAGGCTGGGCGCCTGGTAGAGCAGGCGCGCGGCCTCCTCCACGGCGGGCGCGGTCTCGATAAGCGTGCGGCCCAGCAGGTCGGGAATCTGCTCCAGGCGCTCGCGGCGGCTGAGCAGCACGTCGAAGCCCGTGGTGCCGCGCTCGCGCCCGCCCCGGGCGGCGGCCAGGTAGAGGGCCATGCCGTAGAGCAGGGTCAGCTGGTTGATGAAGCTCTTGGTGGCCGGCACGGCGATCTCCGGCCCGCAGCGCAGGGGAATGACGATGTCCGCCTTCTCCTGGGCCAGGGTTGAGTTCAAGTTGTTCACCAGGCAGATGTGTTTGAGCTGGGGCGCCTTGGCCCGCAGGTCGTCCACCACGTCGATGACGTCCTTGGTCTCCCCGCTCTGGCTGATGGTGACCAGCAGGTCCTGGGGCGTGATGCTGTGGTTGAACTGGCTGCGGTACTCGCCGGGCAGGAGCGGCACAAACTTGACCCCGCAGAGGTCATTGAAGAACATGGCCCCGGTGCGGGCCGCGTTGTAGCTGGTGCCCGAGCAGACGGCGTAGATCTGGCCGCCCTGCTCCAGCACGCGGCGCGCCTCGTCCACGAAGCGGTAGAGCTGGGTGGTGAGCTCGTTGATCTCGTCGTTTTCGTGATACAGGTCGGCCAGCAGCAGCAAGTCCCGGCGCGCGTGGCCCGGGAAGCGCTCACGGGCCCAGGCCAGGTGCGGCCCGGCGTCGCTGTAGAAACGCTCGTCCTCGCGGATCCCCGGCGGCAGCTCGCCGAACAGCTCCCAGAGCGCGTCGTCCACGAACAGGCGCTCGCAGGCCTTGAGCAGCGCGTCCGGACTGGGCGCGTCGGTCAGGGCCATCAACTCCTCCTCCACGGCGCTCATCACGCGGCGTCCGGAGGCGCCCGCTTGGCGGAAGAGCTGCAGGCGCGGGCTGCCGTTGGTCAGGTAGCGCACCAGCCGGCGCGCGCTGTCCACCTCGTCGGCGATTTCCTGCTCCATGAACCACTTGAAGCCCGGGCGCAGGCCGATGTCGTCCACGCGCAGGCGGCTGAACAGGGGCGCCACCTCCACCGGGTCGCCGGGCTTCAGCCGCACGCGGCCACGCTGGGGATCCTCCCACTCCATCTCCTCGAAGGCGTAGACCTGGTAGGAATCCGCCCGGTACTCCACGAACTGCCCGCGGCGCAGGGGCAGGATCATGCGCGTCTGGCCCAGCACGGCGGTCAGGTCGCTGGAGGCCAGGAAGAAGGGATTGGGTTCCCCATCGCCCTCCAGGCTGCCCACGCCGGCGTAAAGGCTGGAGCCGGCCTTGATGGCCCAACTGGTGCCCGTCTCGGGCAGCACGATCACAGCCGCGTACGCTCCGTCCACCTGCTCGGCCGCGCGCACGATGGCCCGGCGCATGGCGGCCTCGGGGTTGGCGTGGCGGCCGCCGGCCAGCTCCTCGTCGTAGTTGTGCTCGATCACGTGCACGAGCATCTCGCCGTCGTTGTCGGAGAGCACCACGTGCCCGCGCTCCGTCAGCCATTCCTTGAGCTGGGGGCTGTTGCTGATGTTGCCGTTGTGCGCGCCGTAGAGGTGGCGCTTGCAGCGCACCTCGTGGGGCTGGGCGTTCTGCTGGTCCACGGCGCCGAAGGTCGCCCAGCGCACCTGGCCGCAGAAGATCCGCCCGGCCTGGGCCGGCATGCCCAGCGTGTGACAGATCTCGCTGGGAGCACCCGGGCTCTTGAGCAGCGTGACGCGGTCGCCGTCCTGGAACGCGCCCCCGGTGGAGTCGTAGCCGCGGTACTCGAGGATCTTGAGCAGGCGGGTGGCCACCTCGCCCAGCCGCACGGTGCGGCGCAGATAGACCAGGCCCAGCACGCCGCAGCCCAGGGCTGGGTGGACGGACGGCACCGGCAGGGGCAAGCGGCCCAGGAAGCGGAACAGCGGACTCAGCATGCACAGACTCCTTCTTCGCCGGGATTATCGGCCGCGGGCCGGGGCCGCTTCAGGCAAGGGTTGCCCGGTGAGACAGAACGCCGCCCAGTGGGCGGGATGAGGGTGCATCCAGCTGCGCACCGCGCGCTGGGCCTCCTGCAGGGCCAGATCCGCCGGCAACCCGCGCGCCAAACCCCGGTAGAGGTGCTTGACCAGGATCGCTGTCGACAGGTCGTCCACCTTCCACAGGCTGGCCACCACGCCCCGGGAACCGGCGGCCAGGAAGGCCCGCGGCAGGCCGGCGCTGGCCTCCTCGCCCTGCCGGCCCAGCGCCGTCTCGCAGGCCGAGAGCACACAGAGGCCCGTGGGCAGCTCCAGCGCGGCGATCTCCGGCGCGCTCACCCGGCCGTCGTCCCGCTCTCCGGCGCCCAGTAGCAGCGCGCTCTCCGCCGGGCTGCGGGAATCGTGCAGGGCGTGGCAGGCGAAATGACGGAAGCTCCGGGCGCTGGTGTCCTCGCGCAGGGCCTCTTCCGTGGCTTCCCGGCCCTCCAGCAGGCGGCAATCCGGGAACAGGCGCCGCAGCTCGCCGGCTTCCAAGCTGGTGTATTCCAGGCTTTCCAGGCCACTCACACGCGGATTGCTCCAGGCCGCGGCCGCGCCGTGCCCACCGGGCAGGCGGGCGGAAAAGGCCAATTCGGCCAGGCTGCCCGAGCGGCAGAGGGCCGTTCGCTCGCCCAGCCAGCGGCCGTCCCGCAGCACCAGGCTCTCGAAGGCCAGCTCGTGCAGCTCGGCCTGGGGCAGCAGCCAGAGCCGCCGGGGCGGCGCTTGTTGCCAGTCCTCCGGCAGCAGCCAGGCCGCCAGCCGCTCCCCGGTGGGTTCCACGGTCAGGAAGCCCGTGGTGCGCTCGCGGTGGAGGGCCACCAGCCGGCGCAGGCTGTCGCGCGGGGCGGGCAGCGGCCGCACGTCCAGCTCCCCGGCCTGCCAGCGGAAGATCCAGCCCTCGCGCTGACCCAGGTGCCAGCCCAGCAGGGCCTGATCGGGCGCCAGTGAGGAGGCGAGCAGGGCCTCCAGCGCCTGCCGGTCGCGCGGACGCGCCAGGCGCGCGTCGCCCGTGCGCCGCACGACCATCTCCTGCAAGCCCAGGTTGCGGCCGCGCTCGCTGGCCGCCAGCGCCTCCCAGGGCCGGTTGCGCCGGGCGTGCAGGCCCACCAGCTCGTCCGCCAGCCGGCGCTGCAGCCAGCCCCGGCCCGGGTCGAAGCGCACGGGCGCCAGCGCGGCCGTCTCGGCCTCTGCGGCCTCCAGGGCCTCCTCCAACTGGCCGAGGGCCTCCGCGTCGCGCTTCAGGTCCACCAGCGCCCGCCCCGCCACCAGCCGGGCCTCCAGCTCCTCCCGCTTGTAGAGCAGGCGCGCGGCCTGCACGCTGCAGGAGCGGGCGACCTCCAGCGCGGCGGCGGGCTCGCCCAGCTCCAGCCGCAGCCAGGCCAGTTCCAGTTCCAGCCGGCAGGCCTCGCGCTCGTCGCCCAGCTCGCGCGCCGCCGTGCGGCCCTGTTCCAGCTCCCGGGCCAGCCGTCCCAGCTCGACGCCGGCCCGCCGCTGGCGCAGCAGGCCCTCGGGCAGGGAGGTCCACTCGTCCGGCAGGTGCAGGTCCGGCGCCAGCAGCCCGCGCAGGCTGGTGGCCCGGTTGCGCAGGGTGCCCAGCGAGCGACGCAGGGAGCGCGACAGGCTGTCCTGCTCCGCCGCCCGGCGGCAGGCCTCCAGGGCCTGCAGCCAATCCCCCTGGCGCTGGGCCAGCCGGGACTGGTTGTTGTAGACGGCGCTGAGCTCCAGCGGGTCCTTCAGGCGCAGGCCCAGCTCCTGGGCGCGCCCGAAGGCCGCGGCGGCATCGCCGGGTTCCTCGAGCTCCGTGGCCAGCAGGCCGCGCGTGTTGGCCAGCAGCAGGGCCAGCTGCGGCTCGTCTGCCGGGAGCAGCGAGTCCGCCGCCTGCAGTAGCCGGTCGCACTCGCCGTAGCGCCCCAGGCTCCAGGCCAGGTCCGCCCGGCGCAGCACGTGCAGCACGCGGCGCGCCGGCGCGGGGTGGATCCGTCCCAGCTGGGCCGCGGCTTTCTCCATCCAGCTGCGGGCCTCGGCCAGATCCCCCAGCCGCTGGGCGATCAGCGAGCGCAGTTCCAGCGACTCGAGAGTCTCCAGGCTGTCCAGCCGCTCCCAGCGCAGCTCGGGCACCTGCAGACACTCCCGGGCCAGCCGGGCGGATTCCGTGTCCAAGTAGAGGCGGGCCAGGAAGAGCGCGCGGCGAGGATCCTCGCCCTCGGGCATCAGGCGCGCGGCCCGCGCCAGCTGCGCGGCGCGCTCCCGGGCCCCGCGCCGCTCCAGCGCGGCCAGCCGGCTCTCCAGCGCCGAGCGCAGTTCGCCGGGCGTGGCCGGCGTCGCCACCGGCGGAGCGCCCAGGCCCAGCGGCTGCCGGCGCTCCAGCAGGCGGCGCCAGAGGCTGTCGGCCTGCTCCGGCCGTCCGGCCAGGTCCGCCAGCTGCACCAGCCGGCTGGAAACCTTGTCCCACTCCACCTGGGAGGAGGCCAGCAGGCCCAGCTCCTCGAGCAGGACATCCAGGGCCTCGCCCGGCCGCGTGCCGTCCAGCGCGCTGGCGCTGCCCAGCCGCACCAGCCGGCCCGCCGCGACGGAGTCCCCGCTTTGCCGGGCCAGGCCCAATGCCTGGCGATAGGCCCGCCAGGAGGCGTCCGGCTGCTCGCGGCGGCGGTATTCGTTGCCCAGCAACACCAGCTCTTCCAGCCCCTGGCGCTGATCCTCCCGACGCTCTGCCAGGCTGCGCGGCGGGGCGCCCACGCACCACCAGCCGGCGGGCAGCTCCGCGCCGTCCTCCAACTGGGCCAGACCCAGCGCGCCCAGCCCGGCCCCCCGCAGGCTTTGGCCCGGACCCGGCAGCAGCAGGCGTCGCAGGCCCGCCTGGGCCAGCAGGCGCTCCAGCACCAGCCAGCCCTCGCCCCAGTCCGCGGGCTGCTCCGCGCCCCAGTCCACCTCGCCCAACACCAGGGTCTCGCCGGGCAGGTCCAGCCGCAGCAGTTCGCGCAGGGGAACGCGCTGATCGGCGAATTCCAGCCAGGCCGACTGCGGCGCGCCGGGCACCAGCCGCAACACGCCGTCCAGACAGAGCACGCGGGCGTCCAGACCCGGGTGGGCGGGATCCAGCAGCGCGGCGGCCGGCACGGGCCGCAGGCGCCGCTCGCTCGCAACGGCGGGAGGCGCGCTCGATCCCACCAGTGCCACCTCGTCCGGCGCCAGGACGGGTTCCGCCCGCAACACGCCCTGCACGGAGGGCGATCCCAGCCGCCAGCGCAGGCTGTCCGGCTTGAGCGCCAGCCCCTGGCCCTCCGCCTGCCAGGCCGCCCACTCCCCGGCCCGGGTCGGATCCGGCTCCAGCCACAGGCGGGCGCGCGGCTCGCGCTCGCGCAGCTCGCCCTCCGAGCGGGCCAGGGCGGCGCGGGCCCGGGGCAGGGCCTCGGCATCCGGCTCCGGCTGGCCGTCCAGCCGCGCCTGCAGCAGCTGGTTCAGCTGCCGCTGGTCGGCCTGCAGGTTGCCCCAGGCGTTGCGCCAGGACTCCTGCGGAAAGAGCGGATCGGTCTGCTCCCAGAGGCGGCGGCCCAGCCACCAGGCGCGCCAGTCGGCGGCCGTCCGGGCGGCGCCGGGACCCAGTTCGGCGTAGAGTTCCTCCAGCTCCCGGACCAGGCCCTCCAATCGGCGCAGCGGAAAGAGGCGGTCGGGTTCGGCGGGCAGGGCGTCCAGCCAGCCGCGCAGGGCGTCCAGCTCCTCCAGCCGCAGGGGAAGGCCCTCCACGCGGTCGGCCTGTAGGCGCGCCCAGCCCAGCAGCAGGGCGGATTCCGCGGGCAGGTCGGCCGCCTGCCAGTCCCGCAGGCGCTCGCGCGCGGCCCGGGGATCCCCGCTGGCGCTGAACAGGCGGGACGCGGCCAAATCCAGGCTCAGGCGCTGGCGCGGAGTCCACACCAGTTCCAGCTCCTTGCGCCAGTCCTCGAGGTCCTCCAGCTGCAGCAGGGCCTGGCTGCGCAGCAGCAGGGCCGTCACGGGATCCGCGTCCGCGGCCCGGCCGTCCTGGTCGCGGATGCGCAGCAGCTCCAGCCGCACGCGCTGGTCGGGGGTGAGCAGCGGGGCGTTCAGCGGGTCCAGCAGCCGGTCCAGTTCCAGGGCCGCCGTGCGCCCGTGCTCGACCAGGCGCGCGCGCCGCGCGGGCTCGCTCACGCTCTCGCGGCCCAGCACGCAGCAGAGCAGCGCGCCTTCCACGGCCCGGGCCTCCGGACCGGCCAGCACGGCCTCCCGGGCGGCGCGGGCCGTCTCCTGGAAGCGCAGGGCCGCGGCCTCCCAGTCGCCCTGGGCGGCCAGTTCCCGGGCCAGCACGAGGTCCAGGCGCAGCATGCCGTCCACGTCCCCCTGCCGGCGCAGCAGGCGCCGCCTTGCGTGCAGGCCCGCCAGACGCTGGTCCAGCGCCCCCTGCCGGCCGCTCAGCTCATCGCGCAGGGATTGGCGCAGGGCGGCCTCCTCCTGGGGACCCCAGTCCAGCCGGCCCTGGCCCGTGTAGAGGCCCGGAAAATTCCAGACGGGGATGCTCAGGCCCAGCACGCGGATCCGCAGCCAGTTCTGCTCGGGTTCCAGCGGCCAGGGGCCCAGGGCGGCCTCCTGCTCGGCGCGCTGCAGGGAGAGCCGCGACTCCTCGGCGTCCCCCAGCCCCGCCTGCACCATGGCCAGATTGCGCCAGAGCAGAGCGCGCTGGCCCGGCGCGGTCTCCAGGGCCAGGGCCTGGCGCAGCCAGCCCAGCGCCTCCACGGGCCGCTCGCGCTCCCCGGCCAGCATGGCCAGCCGCGAGAGCAGCTCCAGCCGGTCCCCGGGCAGATTGAGGCGCGTGGCCAGCACCAGCGCGCTGTCCAGATCGGCGCCCGCCCGGTCCAGGTCGCCGCTCCACTGGCGGGCCGTGCCCAGGTTCTTGAGGAACTGCAGGCGCTCCGCCGGACCGCTGAAGGGTGCGGGCAGGCTGAGCCGGTGCTCCCAGGCCTGGCGGGCCTTGAGGGCGCCGAACTCGCCCAGCGAGAAGTGGAAGTTGCCCAGGTTGGTGGCCAGGGCCGCCGCCAAGTCGGGATCGCGCTCCGCGTCGGTCCAGCGCAGGCCGCGCTCGGCCAGCAGGATGGCCCGGTCGCGCAGGCTCTCCTCGTCGGGATCCTCCAGCCGTGCCAGCCCGCGGTGGCGCAGGCGGCTGACGGCCTCGCGCCCGCGGCCCAGTTCCCGCAGCAGGCCCTTCAGCCCGCCCCGGCGGCCGGCGGCCAGCTGCAGCTCGCGCCCCAGGTTCCAGCTCAAAGTCAGGCAGGCCGGGGCCAGCCGGTCGTCCAGGCCAAGGGCCTCCTCCAGCCAGCCGTCGGATTCCGGCAGGTAGGCGGGATCCGTCTCCGCCTGCCAGGAGAGCAGCAGGCCCAGCGCCCAGGTGTCCACGGCGCGCCGGCGCAAGGCCTCGCCGCGCAGGGCCGCCTGGCTGGCGCGGCTCTGTTTGCGGGTCAGGCGCCCGCGCAGGGAATCCTCCAGCGCCTCCAGCCGCTCCAACCGGGCCAGGGACTCGATCCGCAAGCGCCAGGCCCGCGTTTCCAGCGGGTCCAGCTCCAGGGCCAGCCGGCAATCCGCCTCGACGGGCTCCCAGTCCTCCAGGCTGGCCGCCGCGCGGGCGCGCTCCAGCAGCCAGTCGATGCGCCGGGCGCGCAGGATGCCCGCCAGGGCGGGTTCGCCCGCCGCCCGCAGCTCCCGGTCACCGCCGCCCAGCCGCTCCAGGGCCTGATCCAGCCGGCCGCCCGCGCGCAGCAGCTCGGCCTCCAGCCGGCGGCCCTGGGTCAAGGCCCGGCGGGCAAAGGGCCCCAGCAGGGCCGGCGCGGGTTCCAGCGCCGCGCGCAGATCCTCCAACGCCACGGCCCGCCCGTCGGGCCCGGCGGCGGCTTCGCGGGCGGCCAACTCCACCAGCAGGGCCAGGCGCAGCGGCGGAATGCCGCCCAGTTCCACCAGCCGCTCGCGCAGGCGCAGGCGCGCCCGGGCGGCCGAGAGGTCCTCCAGGCTGGCCAGATCGCGCCGCAGCCAGTCCGCCAGCAATTCGGGCCGCTCCGCGTGCTCCACGGCCAGGGAGCGCAGAGCGCCCCGGGCGGCCTCGGGCTGACCCAGGCCCTCGTAGGCCAGCACGCGCAGGGCCAGGCCGTCCGCCTGCTCAGGCAGGCTGTCCGGCAGCGCACCCAGTTCCAGCAGGGCGGTCAGCGCGTGATTCCAGCGTCCGCGCTCCACCTCCAGGCGGGCCCGGCAGAGGCGGATCTCGGCGCCCACGCCCGGCCAGTCCGCCGCGGCAGCGCGGGCGGCCAGGTCCTCCAATTCCGCGGGATCGCGGCGCCGGTCGGCCCGCAGCCCGGCCTCCAGCAGCAGGGCTTCCAGCCGCAGGCGCGAGTCGGCGCCGGCCATCCACTCCTGCAGCACGGCGGCGCGCTCGCCCAGCAGGTCCAGGGATTCGCCGCGCCGCATGCGCAGGCGGAATTCGTCCAGCGCGGCCCGGTCGGCCTCAGGCGTGCCCGGGCTCTCGGCCTGGATGGTCTGCAGGAGCGGCACGCCCAGCTCGTTGCCCGCGAAGCGGCGGGACAGCTCCAGCAGGGCCGCCGGATCCGGCGCCGCACCGCCCGGCGCGAAGCGGCCCTCGGGGTTCTCCAGCCAGAGCAGGGTGGGGCGGGCGTCCTCGGTGTAGACCAGGCGCGAGTCGCTGACCGCCAGCTGGCGCGGCGCCCGGCCCTCCTCGAGCAGCGGCCGGGGCGGCGTGTCCCGGGCGGGATCCAGCAGCCAGAGTTGACTGGGCGCGGCCAGTTCGGGACCCGGCCTGAGCAGGCCGCCCTCCTCCAGCGTGGCCGCCCAGAGCCGCCCCCGGGAGCCGGGCTGCAGGTCCAGCAGCGGGCCCGCGGTCTGCCAGACCAGCCGGCGCGGCGTGGCCGGCCGGGCCTTGCCCAGCAGGCTGTCGGGCAGCCACTCCACGCGCGCCGCCTGGGAATCCGGCAGGGCGGTCAGGTAGAGGCCCCCGTGCCCCGGGCGGGGCAGCGTGGCCGGCCGGGCCAGTTCGCGCACCAGTCCGGGAACGGCCCAGCGCATCACGCGCCGCCCGCCCGGGCTCTCCTCGTCCCAGACCAGGCCGCCCCGGCCGTCGCGGCAGGGATGGTCCTGGGCCCCCGCCCGGCGCAGCACGGCGCGGGCCTCGCGCGCCTTGAGCCGGCCGGTCCAGCGCTTGAGGGGGATCTCCCAGATGTCCCCCGCCGCGTCCTCCCGGTGGCTGATGAACAGGATGCGCGTGGCGTCGGCGTTGAAGCAGGGCCGCAAGTCGGCCGCCACGTGGGTGGTCAGGCGGCGGGCCGGCTCGCCCGGCGGGGCTTGCAGGTCGCGCAGCCAGATGTCCCAGTTGCCGTCCACCCGGGCCGCGTAGGCCAGCCAGCGCCCGTCGGGGGAGAGGGCGGGGTCCTGCTCCGCGTCCCGCCCGCCCAGCGGACGGCCCGGCGGGGCCAGCAGGCTGTCCAGGCCCCCCGCGGCGACGGGCTCGTCCAGCCAGGGAACCCCCGGAGCCGCCGCCAGGGGTCGCGCGACAACCAGCAGCAGCCAGGCCCAGAGCGGCAGGCCGATCAGGAACTTCAGACTGACAGGGGCGGGACGGACGCTCATTTACGCTCCCAGCCTCCGTCCGCGCGTTGCAGCCACGCGCCCTTGGGAGCTTCGTCCCGCTGGATGGCGGCGAAAATGGCCGCCAGCTCCGCCGGTTCCTGACCGGGGTAGAGGCGCTGCAGGCGCCCCAGCAGGGCCTCGCGGTCCAGATTCTCCTGGCGCAGCACGCGCTCGCGCAGCTCGGCCTCTTCAGGGGCCGGGGCCGTCTCCCCGCGCAGGCTCAGCCGCCCGTCCAGCCCCTCGCCCAGCCAGCCCGCGGCCAACAGGCGCAGGCGGTCGTCCTGGTTGAAGCGCCGGCGCCGGATGGACTTGAGCAGGTTCTCGCGCTCGCCCTCCGGGGCCAGGCTGTCGGGCAGACCGCGCAGGGAGGTGACCATCCACTGGTTCCGGCTGAAGCTCTGGTAGGAGCCCAGCACCTGCTTCTCCAGCAGGGAGCGCTCGCCCGTCACCTTGATTTCCGGGGCCTGCAGCGAACAGGCGCCGCAGAGCAGGCCGCAGAGCAGGGTCTGCCAGAAAAGGTGTCTCATGGGATCTCCTCGCCCGTCAGGGCGAAATTGCGCACCATGAAGCCCAGCGGCAGCGGACTCATGGGGATGGCCACGTCGGGCAGCGGCGAAAAGGGACTCTTGCGCAGGGAGACGCGCGGCCGGGCGAAGCCGTGGGCCACGTCGAACTCCACGCGCTCCACGCGGTACCGGAAGCCGGGCAGCTCCAGCAGCCGGCGGATCCGCCCGATGCTGGGATCCACGCCCTGTGCGTCCAGCGCGCGCAGCAGGTTGAGGGTCACTTCGCGATCCAGATCCGGCATGCGCAGCTGGCCGCGCAGCTGATCCAGGGCCTGCAGGTCCAGGCCCTGCCCCTCCAGGTTCAACACCGCGTGCACGAGCCCGCCTTTGCGACCCTTGCCGCCGCCCAGCCGGTCGCCGAACTCGAAGTAGCGGCTGTCCAGGCCGATCAGCGCGCAGTCCAGCGCGTAGCGCGTGCTGTCCAGGCCCACCACGGCCGCCGAGCCGCGCACTCCGCCGCCGAACAGCGTGAAGCGGAACTCGGGGATGTCCAGCCGGCCCTGGCCCGGCCGCAGGTCCACCATCAGGGCCTCCAGCGACCAGGTGTCGTAGCGGGCCTTGGCCACGCGCAGGGCCCAGCCCTCGCCGTCGCGCCCTTCCCGGCGGGCCACGCTCCGCTCCTCGAACTCCGGCTGGCGCCGGTCCCAGGCCCGCAGGCCCGACCAGTCCAGCGGGCTGCGGCGCCGGTCGGACTCCAACCCGAAAACCGGTTCGAGGGTCACGACCTGTTCGAAGGGCAGATCCAGCGCCAGCTCCTCCAGCGCGGCCGAGCCTTGCCAGGCCAGGGAGTCCAGCCGCGCGTGCAGGCGGCCGCGCGTCTGGTAGCGGCCCTGACCCAGGTTGGTGAAGCTCTCCTCCAGCCCCAGCTTGCCCGTCAGGCGCAGCCCGGGCCAGGGCCGCAGCTGGCCCGCGCCGCCCATGAACAGCGCCAGCCGCGCCTCGTCGGGCCGCTGGCTGCGCCAGTCCGCCAGGCTCGCCGTGAGTTGGGCGCTCAGGTTCAGCGAGCGCAGGCCCAGCTCCAGCGTGAGGTCCGCCGGCCAGGGTCCGCCGCGGCCCGGCTCCAGCCAGAGGCTGTCCGCCAGGATGCGCTCCAGCGGTGCCTGTACGCGGCCCGAGCCCGCCAGGCTGAGGCCCTCCCAGCTCCAGACGGGATCGCGCATGCTGAGGGTTTCGCCGGCCCCCGCCAGCACGTAGTCCACGCCCAGGCTGTCCAGGGCCAGGTCCAGCCGCAGCTCCAGCTCTTCGAGGCCGTAGCCCGGCACCTCGGCCCGCAGGCCGTTGACGCCCAGGCCCGCCGTGCCGCCCAGGGGCAGCCCGTCGGCGCCCAGCAGCAGGTCGCACTCCAGGAAGGCCCGGCCGGATGTGAGCTCCACGTCGGGCGGCTGCCAGGCCGGCGGCAGCATGGCCAGCAGCCGGGGCAGGTCGAAACCCTTCCAGGACTGCAGCAGGCGCGCCTGCCGACCCTGGCGGCCCAATTGCAGGGTCATGGGCGGCAGGGGATCCGGCCGCAACTCGACCCAGAGGGTGTCCGGCCACGGGATGGGATTGTCCAGCGGCCCCAGCCAGGCGTGGCCCTCCAGCTCCAGGCGGTGCAGAGGCAGGTCCAACCGCTGGCCGGCCGCGTCCACCCGCAGGCCGCCGGGCACAGCCTCCAGCCAGAAGTCCAGGCCCCGGCCGCAGCGCAATTGGGCCGAAGCGCGCAGACCGCCCGCCACGGCGGGATCCAGCCCGTCCAGGCTGAGCTGGCTGGTCTCCAGATCCACCACCAGCGGCAGTTGTTGGAAGCGCTCGGGCCGGTCCAGCCAGCTCTGGTAGTCTTCGCTCCACTCCGCCAGGCTGGGCAGACGGCCGCTCAGGCTCAGATCCAGCCGGCCCTGCTGCCAGTGGGCGATGCCCAGATCGCCGCTCAGGCTGAGGCTGTCCCGGGCCCCGCGGCCGCGGATGTGCAGGGCGAGGTCCAGGTCGCGCGGGTCGTCCAGGGGCGCCAGGCCCAGCTCCAGCCGGCCCACCCGGCCCGTCAGGTCCAGCTCGGGTCGCCCGGGCAGGGGATCCGCCAGGTCCAGCTCGGCCCGCAGGGTCTGCCTGAGCTGCAGGTCCACCAGCGCCAGGCCCGACTCGGGCAGCGCCAGCCGGCCGGCCTTGGCCGTCAGCGTCTCGCGGTAGCGGCCCGTCCCGCCGCTCAGGGTGGAGTCGAGGTCCAGTTGCAGGCTGCCCGTCAGGTCCAGGGCCAGGTCGCCGCCCAGGGCGGGCAGCTCCAGCGCCCGGCCCAGCGGGTCCAGTTCCGCCAGCCGCGAGCTGAGTTGCTGGTTCCAGTCCGCCCGCAGGCCCCAGCCCGCCCCCTGCTGCCGCAGGCGGGCCGTGGCCCGGACCGTGGTGGCCAGACCGGGGCCGCGCAGACTCAGATCGAAGCCCAGCTGGGCCTGGAGGGGATTCTCGCGCACGGGCCAGCTCAACTCCAGCCGGCTGAGCAGGTGGGTGGGCAGGGGCAGGCGGCGGGACTCCCAGCGCAGGGCCAGATCCCGCGGCCGGGCCTCCAGCCGGACCCCCAGCCGCAGGGTGTCCCGGGCCAGGTCGGCGCTCAGGTCCAGGCCCTGGAGGATCTCCGGGCTCCGCTCCAGCTCCAGGCCCGCCAACCGCAGGGTCTCGCGCGTGTCCGGCGGCAGGGGCAGCGGCCGCAGGCCCGTGCCCGTGCCGGGACCGCGCTCGCGCCAGTCGCCGGACCAGGCCAGCAGCAGGGAGGCCAGCAGGCGGGGCGGCAACTCCCCCTGCGCCAGGGCGCGCAGGGCGGCGGGGTCCAGTTCGGGCAGACGCAGGGTGAGGTCCAGGGGCGGGCTGTCCAGCTCCAGCGGGCGGCCGCCCTGCCGGCCGCTGAGGCCCAGCCGCAGGTCACGCACGATGAAGCGCGTGGAGTCCACGCGCCAGCCCTTGTCCGCCAGCAGGCGCAGGTATTCCAGCGGATCCGTCGCGCTGCTGTCCTCCACGGTCGTGCTGTCGTCCAGGCCCAGCCAGGCGGGCAGGAGCAGGCTGTCCTGCCAGCTCAGGTTGACGCGCAGCCCCTGCACGACCAGCGAATCCAGATGCAGGCGCTTGTCCCACAGCCGCCCGGGCCGCGGGTAGAGGCCCAGGCGCGCGATCTGCAGGAAGGGCGGGGTCCGGGCGTCGCCGCCGATGGCCAGCTCCAGCACCTCGAAGCGGTGCCAGCCGCTGCGCCGCACCTGCAGATCGATGGGGGTCTTGAGGGTCGCGCTCAACTGCTCGCGCAGCAGGCGGGCCAGCCGCGCGTCCTGGAGGAAGTAGCGACCGATCAGCCCCAGCGCCAGCAGGAAGAGGGCCAGGGAAACGAAGAGCGTGCGCCAGACCCGTCGACGCCGCCGGCCCTGGGGCGGCCGGCCGGCCGGGGGCGGGTCCGGCGGCAGAGCGCCGGCCGGGTCGGAATCCGGTTCCACGTCCGGCGGCGGAATGGGAGGCACTCCCATGGATCAGGCCTCCAGCCGCCGCTCCAGACTCGTCCACCAAAGTTCCGCCAGCTCGTCCACCGCCAGGTCCAGCAGACCTTCCACCAGCAGGCGGTCGCCGCCCGTGCTGCCGATCTCGGCCATGGGCAGGGCGTGCCGGCGGGCCAGGCTGGCCAGTTCCTCGCGGTGCTCGGGCCGCGCGCTCAGGACCACCAGGCCCGGCGTCTCGGCGAAGAGCAGGCGCTCGGGCTGGGACTCGGCCTCCGGGCCCAGGTCCACCAGGCAGCCCAGGGTCCGGCCGTCCTCCATCAGGCAGGCCTCCGCCAGGCAGACCGCCAGCCCGCCCTCGGAGACGTCATGCGCGCTGCGCAGCAGGCCGCGGCCCGCGGCCTCCACCAGGAAGGCCTGCAGGGCGCGCTCCAGCGCCAGGTCCACGGCGGGCACGGCCCCGGTCTGTTCGCCCAGCCGGCGCTCCAGATAGAGGCTGCCGCCCAGCTCGCGACCGGGCCGCCCGGCCAGCAACACCAGCTCGTCCGGTCCGCGGAAGGCGCTGGGCACGGGCTCGCGGCCTTCCAGCAGGCCCACCATCCCGATCACCGGGGTGGGGTGCACGGCGCCGTGCGGGCTCTCGTTGTAGAAGCTCACGTTGCCGCCGGTGACCGGCGTGTCGAAGGCCCGGCAGGCCTCGCCCATCCCGGCGATGGCCTCACGGAACTGCCAGTAGATCTCCGGATCGTAGGGGTTGCCGAAGTTCAGGCAGTTGGTGATCGCCAGCGGCGCGGCCCCGCTGCAGGCGATGTTGCGCGCCGCCTCCGCCACCGCCGCGCGCGCCCCCATCCGCGGGTCCAGCCGCACCAGCCGGCCGTTGCAGTCCGTGCTCACCGCCAGGCGCTTGTCCGTGCCCTTCACTCGCACCACGGCCGAGTCGCCGCCCGGGCGGATCTCCGTGGCCGTGCCGATCATGTGGTCGTACTGGCGGTAGAGCCAGCGCCGGCTGCAGACGTTCTCGTGGGCCAGCAGGGCCTTCAGCTCCGCGTTCAGGTCCTCCGCCGCCGCCACGCCGGACAGGTCGCGCCCGCGGTGACGGCGGAATTCCTCCGGCTCGCGCCACTCGCGCTGATAGACCGGCGCGCCGCCGCCCAGCACCAGCGATTCCGCCGGCACGTCCACCACGGTCTCGCCATGGTGCGTGACCTGGAAGCGCCCCGTGTCCGTCACCACGCCGATGTGCGCGCAGTGGATGTCCCAGCGCGCGCAGATTCGCCGGATGGTCTCCTCGCGCCCGGCCTTCACCACCACCAGCATGCGTTCCTGGGATTCGGAGAGCAGCACCTCGTAGGCCGTCATCCCGCTCTCGCGCTGGGGCACCTGGTCGATCTCGATCCGGATGCCGGCCTTGCCCTTGGCGCTCATCTCGCTGCACGAGCAGGTGATCCCCGCCGCGCCCATGTCCTGGATGCCCACCAGGTCGCCGGACTGGATCATCTCCAGCGTGGCCTCGAGCAGCAGCTTCTCGGAAAAGGGATCGCCCACCTGGACCGAAGAGCGCTTCTCCTCCGACTCCTGGGACAGCTCCACACTGGCGAAAGTGGCCCCGTGGATGCCGTCGCGCCCGGTGGAGGCGCCCACCAGGAAGACCGGATTGCCCGGGCCCGCCGCCGTGGCGCTGGCCGTCTGGTCGTGGCGCACGATGCCCACGGTCATGGCGTTCACCAGCGGGTTGCCGTTGTAGGAGGCGTCGAACTGCACCTCGCCACCCACCGTGGGCACGCCCAGGCAGTTGCCGTAGTCGCCGATCCCACGCACGATGCCGTCCATCAGCCAGCGCGTGGTGTCGTGGCTGAGCGCCGGGAAGCGCAGCGAATTCAGGCTGCAGATCGGCCGCGCGCCCATGGTGAAGATGTCGCGCATGATGCCGCCCACGCCCGTGGCCGCGCCCTGGTAGGGCTCCACGGCGCTGGGGTGGTTGTGGGATTCGATCTTGAAGGCCACGGCCAGGCCGTCGCCGATGTCCACCAGGCCCGCGTTCTCCTCGCCGGCCTCGACCAGCAGGCGGCCGCCGGAGCGGGGCAGGGTCTTGAGCTGCGCGATGGAGTTCTTGTAGGAGCAGTGCTCGGACCACATCACGCTGTAGACGCCCAGCTCGGGCCAGCTGGGATCCCGGCCCAGCAGTTCGCGGATCCGCCCGAACTCCTCGTCCGTCAGCCCGTGCTCGCGGGCCAGCTCCAGATTCACCACCGGTTCGCAGCGCCCCATTCCGCAGGCCCTCACAGGATGCACGGTTGACGTGGAGCGCCGGGCCATCCGGCGACGTCCGGAAAGAATGTAGCAACCGCGAGGCCGCGGGACGGGGCCGCCCGGCGGGAGCGCGGGGCGGCGGGGCTGGGGCCGGCCGGGCGGAACTGTTAGGTTGACGCGCCGTGGATCCGGCCGCCGCGAGGGCGGAACCATCCACGGACACCACAGCCCAGCCGGACGTCCATGCGCCTTTCCAAGACCACCGAATACGCCATCCGCGTGATGTCCTTCCTCGCCCGCCGCTCGGACGAGGCCGTCTCCGTGGCCCAGCTCTCCGAGACCCTGGCCATTCCCTACAAGTACCTGGCCCGCCTGATGACCCAGCTCAGCCAGGCCGGCCTGCTGCAGAGCACCCAGGGCAAGAAGGGCGGCTACCGCATCGCCCGCCCGCTGGAAGAGATCTTCATCTACCAGATCGTCGACGTGGTGGAGGGCCTGGAGAACTACAACCGCTGCGTGATGGGCTACCCGCAGTGCGACGACCAGAACCCCTGCTGCATGCACCACCTCTGGGAGCCGCAACTGCTCGGCGTGCGCCGGATGATCTACGAACACACCCTGGCCGATCTGCAGCAGGGCACCAAGTTCTAAGGGACCGGTCGCCGCCGGGCTACTTCAACAGCAGCAGCTTGCGCACCGCCCCGCCTTCCGCCGTCTCCAGCCGCGCCAGATAGACCCCGCTGGCCAGCCGTCCTCCCCGCAGGATCCGCCGGTGAAGGCCCGCGCCCAGCGTCTCGTCGCACAGGCACGCCACCTCCTGGCCCGCCAGGTTCACCACCCGCAGCCGCACGGGGCCCGGCCGGGCCAGCTCGAACTCCAGCCAGCAGTCGGGATTGAAGGGATTGGGCCAGGGCGGGGCCAGCCGCGGGCCGGCGGGCCGGACGGAAGCCGGCGGCAGGCCCGTGTCCTCGCAGCTCCCGCTGAGGGCGCCCAGCCCGCCGCAGGCGGAATCCGCCGCCGGGCCGCAGGGTGAGTTCGCCTGCAGGTGGAAGTCGCCGCTGGCCGGCAGGCAGTAGCGCGGATCCACCCGCCGGTTGCCGTCCCGGTTCTCCAGTCCGGCCAGGCTCCCCAGCCAGTCGCCCCCGCTGTTTCCCCAGAGGTCCGTGCAGCTCACGTCGAGGATCCCGTCGCCCGGCTGCAGGCCGCACCCGCCGCGGGACAGGGTCAGCAGGCAGCCCGCCACCCGGACGGGCTCGCCCTCCGCCGGGCTCGCCAGATCGACCACCGCCCCGTCCGCGGTCGTGGAGTCGAAAGCGAAGGTGCAGCGGGTGAGTCGCGGCCCGGCGTGGTCCCAGAGCGCTCCGCCGCCCAGGCCGGCGCCGTTGCCGACGAACAGGCAGCGGGCGTAAGAGCCGCCCCGCGTGCCGGCCCAGGGCTCGTTCCACACCGCGCCGCCGCGCTCCGTGGCCCGGTTGCCTAAAAAGAGCGCATCCGCCACCCGGGCCGGTCCTTCCAGGGCCAGGGCGCCGCCGCGGGCCGCCTGGTTGTCCAGGAACCGGCAGTCCGTCACCACGGAGCTGTCGGCGAAACAGGCCGCGCCGCCCTCCGCGTCCGCCCGATTCCCGCTGAACGTGCAGGCGCTGAGTTCGAAGCCGTAGCCGCTCAGCGCGCCGCCCCGGCGCGCCCGGTTGTCCTGGAAGCGGCAGGAGTCGAAGTGGGCGCCCAGGTCCGGCCGGGGCTGGGCCAGCGCCCCGCCCTCGTAGCCGCCGTCATTGCCGCGGAACTCGCAGCGGCGCACCGTCAGCCGGCCGCCGGATTCCGACGCCGCGTCCAGGACCAGGGCGCCGCCGGCATCCGTCGCCCCGCCGGTGAGAATCAAGTCCTGCAGCAGCAGGAAGCGCGCGTCCAGGCGGATGCGCAGCACGCAGCCCCCCTGCTCGGCGTCCAGCACGGTGCCTCCCGGCGTGCCGGCCAGCACCACGCCGGGCGGCACGGACAGATCTACCACGGGGTAACGTCCCGGCCCGAGGCGGATCAGGTCCTGGGGCTGCGCGGCCGCCAGGGCTGTGCGGAACTGCTCCACGTCCGCCACGTCCCTGACCTGGCCCCCCACGTGAACCGGCGGGCTGGCCTGTTCCAGCAGCTGCCCGCCAGCGCGGACCCGCAGGAGCACCTGATAGTCGCCGGGCAGCTCCCAGCTCCACTCGAAGTCCGAACCCAGGCCCTCGGGCTGGCCGTCGCCGTCCACGTCCCACTCCAGGGACTCGAAATCGCCCAGCAGCTCGGCGTGGAAGCTCACGCGCTGCGGCAGGCTGTCGCCGAGCGGGACGACCGTGAGCGCCTGGATCAGCGGTCCGCAGCCCAGCGCGCAGGCGCCCATCCACATCGTGCCCAGGCTGTCCAGCACGCAGGGGGAACCGGCGCTCAGGCGGTAGTCGGCGGGAGCGTCGCAGAACAGCGGGTCCGCCTCGATGTTGCCGTAGACCCCCAGCAGCGGCTCCAGCGCTCCCGTCCAATCGTTTCCCTCGCCGCTCCAGATGTCGGTCTGGCGGATCTCGAACAGGTCCGGCTCCAGGACCCCTTCGCCCAACAGGCTGCCCTGGGGCCGCACCACCAGGCAGCGCTCCAGTTCCAGGAAGTCCAGGCTGGTGCCCATCCCGCCGCAGTCCACCAGCGTGCAGCCGTGGAAGCGGATCTCCCCCTCGTCCCAGGAGACCCAGCCCCGGTCGCCAAACTGCTCCACGCGCTCCAAGAGGCAGGACTCGAACAGCAGGCCTGGATGCGAGGATTGGTCCAGGCAGCCGAGGTCGCGCAGCTCGCATTGGTAGAACACCACCGGTGGGCTCTGCAGGCTGGAGCCCAGCCGGGTCAGCGAGTCCAGCCGGCAGTGGGCGAGACTCAGACTGGCGTAGGAACCCTGGTACAGGCGCTCCGCCACCAGCCGGCAGCCCGCCAGCGCCACATGCCGATTGTCCGGTTCCAGCAGCGTGCCGCCCGGAAAGCGCAGCTCCAGGCCCTCCAGCAGCACCGAGTCATGGCAGTGCAGGCTGTTGGAAAGCAGCAGGCGGGCCATTCCCAACCCGCGCAGGGTGAGCTGCTGGTCCAGGGGCTGATAGCCGTCGAAGGCGTGGGTTCCAGCCGCCAATTCCACGGTGTCACCAGGTTGATTGACGAACAGAGCCAGGGCCAGCGTGGAATAGTCCTCGGGCACGCGCAGCACGCGGGCCGCGCCGGGCAGGGTGGCGAACAGCAGCAGGGTGACGGGCAGGACGCGCTGCATGGGGACCTCGTGAAGGCCGGGCGGAAGGGCGGGCCGCGCGGAGGGCGACCGCTGCCAGGACAGGCTCGGAGCAAAAGGTACGGTGCGGGCGCGCGGATTGGGATGGATTTTCGCCCGGCTCAGGCTTCCGGTTTCGCCGCCTTGATCTTCAGCGGCTTGCAGAGGGCGTCCTTGTCCGCCGCGGCGCGGCCACAGGAGCGGCAGACATGGGTGGGCTTGGCCACCAGCTCGAACAATTCCTTGCGGTCCTTCTCCAGCTCTTTCTTGGACCACTCGCACAAGGTTTTCATCGACGTCCTCCTCCGGCTTGCCCCCATGATCGGGAACCCGGCCCAACAGCGCATCCTGCCCGGCCCAGGTGGTATGTTGGGGCCGCTAGGCCGGCGGAGGCCGGTCCCCTCCCGCGTGTCACGGATCAAGGAGCGTGCCATGACCGAGCCCCAGGCCCCGTCCGTCCATTCGCCCTACGTCCCGGCCGGCAGGATCGTGCCCGAGCTGGGCCTCTTGCCCCTGCTGCTGGGCGTGCTGCTGGGCATCATCTTCGGCGCGGCCAGCCTCTACCTGGCCCTGCGGATCGGGATGACCATCAGCGCCTCCATCCCCATCGCGGTGATGAGCATCTCGATCTTCCGCTGGTTCTCCCGGGCCTTCGGTTCGCGCCCGGCCTCGATCCTCGAGAACAACATGGTGCAGACCACGGGCTCGGCGGGGGAATCCATCGCCTTCGGCGTGGCCGTGACCATGCCCGCCCTGCTGGTGCTGGGCTACGACATGGACCTCTGGCGGATCATGACCGTGGCCGTGCTGGGCGGCCTGCTGGGCATCCTGCTGATGATCCCGCTGCGCCGCGGCCTGATCGTCAAGGAGCACGGCAAGCTGGCCTATCCCGAAGGCACGGCCTGCGCCGAGGTGCTCATCGTCGGCGAGCAGGGCGGCACCAACGCGCGCACGGTGTTCACGGGCTTCGGGCTGGGTTTTCTGGGCAAGCTGCTGGCCGGCGACGGCGGGCTGCGCGTCTTCAAGACCGTGCCCGAGCGCCTGCTGGGCTTCTTCAAGGGTGGCAGCCTGGGCCTCGAGCACGCCCCCGAGCTGCTGGGCGTGGGCTACATCATCGGGCCGCGCATCGCGGGCATCATGTGCGCAGGCGGCGTGCTGGCCTATCTGGTGCTGATCCCGGCCATCAAGATCTTCGGCGAAGGGCTGGGCGCGCCGCTCTTCCCCGCCCAGGATTTGATCCGCGAGATGGACCCGCACCAGATCCGCAACGCCTACGTGCTCTACATCGGCGCCGGCGCCGTGGCCACGGGCGGCATCCTCAGCATGTTGAAAGTCCTGCCCCTGCTGGCGGCGGCCTTCGGCGCGGGGATGAAGGACCTGCTGGCCGGGCGCGGCCAGGCCAAGGCCCAAAGCGAGCGCACGGACCGCGACCTGCCCCTGGGCGTGGTGGGGCTGGGCAGCCTGGCCCTGGTGGGTGCCCTGATGCTGGCGCCGGGCCTGCACGTCAGCGCGCTGGGCGCCGTGCTGGTGGTGGTCTTCGGCTTCCTCTTCGTCACCGTCTCCTCGCGCCTGACCGGCGAGATCGGCTCCTCGTCCAACCCCATCAGCGGCATGACCGTGGCCACCCTGCTGCTCACCTGCCTGCTCTACCTGGCCCTGGGCCTGACCAGCCCGCTGGACCGCGTGGCCGCGCTGATGGTGGCGGCCATCGTCTGCGTGGCCTCGTCCAACGGCGGCACCACCAGCCAGGACCTGAAGACCGGCTACCTGATCGGCGCCACGCCGCGCGCGCAGCAGATCGGCATCCTGGTGGGCGCGCTCACCAGCGCCATCGTCATCGGCCTCACCCTCAAACTCTTCAACGATTCGGCCACGGTCTACGCCAAGCGCGACCTGCCCTGGAAGGCGCCGGTGGAGCTGCTGGGCAAGACCGAAGGCCTGCGCGGGCCGGACGCCGCCCGCGACGCCGCGCTCTACCGCGCCGTGTTCATCACCGACGAGACGGCGCCCAAGGACAGCACGGGCCGCTACCTCGTCCCGCCCGGCAAGTACCTGGCGGAGGCCGACGGCACGCTGCGCTACCTGGTGGATCCGGGGATCAACGGCGTGGTGGACCGGCGCGACCCGGCCCCGGGCGAGAGCCAGGGCGTCTTCGTGCGCAAGTTCGACGCGCCCAAGGCGCGGTTGATGAGCCTGATCATCGACGGGATCCTCACCCACAAGCTGCCCTGGGGCCTGGTGCTGCTGGGCGTGTTCATCGCGCTGACGCTGGAGCTGGCGGGGATCAGCTCGCTGCCCTTCGCGGTGGGCGTCTACCTGCCGCTCTCGGCCTCCACGCCCATCTGGGTGGGCGGGCTGGTGCGCTGGTGGGTGGAGCGCGGCCGCCCCAAACCCGTCTCCGAGAGCGAGGGCGACAGCTCGCCCGGCGTGCTGCTCTCCAGCGGCCTGATCGCCGGCGGGGCCATCGCCGGGATGACCCTGGCGATCATCGCCGGGACCAGCGAGGCCGTCTCCGCCCGCCTGGGCACCGTGGGCGACGCGCTGGGCTGGAATGGCAGCGACCTGGCCTCCCTGGCGGCCTTCGGTGTGCTGGCCCTCGTGCTCTATTGGATCGCCAAGCGGCCGGCGGTGCGCTAACGAGTTCCCGCACATGCCGAAACTGGCTGTGGGTGTTCGGAGCGCCTGACGGGATCGGCAGTATTCCCGACTGGACGAGCGAGCGCCTTGCGCATGCCCGGTTTGATTGCTCTCTTCGCCGGCGTGTGCCGCATGCTCAGCAATTGGTGTAGGAGGTCCTCCATGGCCAGTGTCAAAGAACGACTGACCGCACTCATCCAGGCCCAGCCGGACGATGCCAGTTTTGAGCAGATCCTGCGTGAATTGGCCTTTGCCCGGCTGGTGGAGCGCGGGCTCGAAGATGCCCGGGCGGGTCGCTTTGTCTCTCATGCCGTGTTGGCCGAGCGCGTGCGACGATGGCCTGCCTGAGTTGGAGCGCGGAAGCCGAAGCCTGTTTGCGCGACATTCACGACTTCATTGCCCGTGAGCGGCCCCAAGCCGCCGTGCGAGTGGTGTTGGGCATCCTGCGAGTGGCTGAGATGCTGCAGGATTACCCCTTGGCCGGATCTCCCTACCGACTGGAAGAGGTTGGGGAACTGCGCATGCTGCGCTGTGGGCGCTATCGAATCCCCTATCCCTTGCTCGCTGCCGACCACGTCATCGTGCTGGGCGTCTTCCACGAATCCATGAACCTGGATCGCTTTCTGCCTCAAGCCTGAAGCTTGGTGCTGTTGGGCGCCCTGAGATTCACCACAGAGACACAGAGTCACAGAGACAGAGTGACAGTCGTGAATCACTGGAAAGGCTTCATCAAGGGCAATTCAAGTTGTGCCAGGGTTTCCGTGACTCCGTGACTCTGTGTCTCTGTGGTGAGATCCCCCGGTCGGGTTGAACGCTAGCGCGGATACTCCCGGGGCAGCCAGTCGTCGGTGCTGGGCAGGGCGCCCAGCAACTCGCGCAATCGCGTGAGATCCAGCGGCAGCTCGCGCGCCAGCGGCTCGGACAACCCCGCCTCCGCCGTGTCCAGCGGCCGCAGGCGGCTTTCGTCCAGGCCCAGTTGGCGGAACAGGCGGCGGGCGAAGTCCTCGCGGCTGAGGTAGTCGGCGGAGCCCAGGTTGAGCGGCCCGCGCAGCCCGTCCGCCGCTGCGCCCCCCGCCATCATCAGCTCCAGCATGCGCTCCAGGATCTCCGGCAGCGCGCCCGCGGCCAGCAGGTTGCGGCGGTTGTCGCGGAAGACCGGCACCGCCTCCGTGTCCGACTCCTCCAGCCGCTTGAGCAGCCAGCCCGAAAACGAATTCTGCCCGACCCGCGCGCGGCCCCAGAGCAGGCTGGAGCGCAGCAGCAGGGCCGTGGGCAGCTCGGCCAGCACCGCCTCTTCCAGTTCCTGTTTGCTGCGCCCGTATTGGTGGACGGGGGCCAGGGGCGAATCCTCGCGCCAGCCGCCCGCCGGCACCGCCTGCGCCGCCTGCGCAGCTGGCGCCGCATGCGTCGCCCCTTTGGCCGCGTCGGCGTAGACCGTGTCCGAGCTGAAGGCGATCAGCCCGCGGTCCCGGCGCCGGCACCAGCGGGCCAGCCAGTGGCCGGCCTCCACGTTGACGCGCCGGCAGCGCAGGGGATCCCGGGCGAAGAGCAGGGGCTGCGAGACCGCCGCGCAGTGAATCACCCAGTCGGGCCGGAAGGCCTCCAGCCGGTCTGCCAGCGCGCGCGGCTCCTCGGCCAGATCCAGCGGGTGGTATTCCAGGGCTTGCCCGGGCAGCGGGTGGCGGCTGCAGCCGGCCAGCTCGTGGACCCCCGCCCAGGCCTCGGCCAGCCGCGAACCCACGAAGCCGCTGCACCCGGTGATGTAGAGACGCATGGCTGGCGGCTTTCCTCGCTTAGCAGTCTGCCGGGCTTGGGCCTTGGATGGGATTCGCGCCCATGTCGAGGCCGGTTTTTCGAAAGTTTCGCCGGGCATACTGGTGGTCTGTTCAAGAAACTTGCGGAAATCCGGACCGACAGGGACGATGAAGACCGCCAAGTGGCCAAGTCCGACAGGCTGCTAGTGGCGGGGCGTGCTCAGATCCAGGCTGAGGGCCAGGCCCACACCGCCCGGCACGGGCAGGGCGCTGAGCCGGGGCTCCTCCCGGGCCAGGCGCAGCACGTGGGCCGCGCTCAGCACGTGGTTCAGGAAGATGGCCCCGCCCACTGCCAGGGCCTGGGAAAAGGCCTGTTCGGAGACGGCGCGCAGGTCGCGGTAGCGGGTCTGCTCGCTGCGCGAGGGCCAGGCCCAGTCGTCCGCAGGATCCAGGTAGCGCTCGCTGTAGCCGCCAGCCTCGAGCATGGACTGGTTGAAGTCCGCCCGGGAGAGGTGGTTGCTCACGTCCACCCAATAGTCGCTGGCATCGCCGTGGGGCCGGGCGCCGGCCACGCGCACGGCGTAGGCCTGGAACTCGTCCTGCTTGGTCTGGCTCAGGTGCAGCAGGGCCCAGGCGCCCGTGACCAGACCCACGTCCAGCCAGAAGCCCGCCTGTCCGCGACCCTGCAGCTCCGGCCGGCTGCGCGCCAGCACGGCCTGGCCCCAACCGGGCACGACCAGGGAGCGCAGGGCCAAACCCGCCGTGCCGGGAGTGCCGGGTAGTGGCGCAGCGGGCCGGAGGGCCGGTCGCCGGGTCTGCTCCAGGCTGTCGGGCCGGGCGGCGGGGGCGGCAGTGCTTCCCCCGCGCTTGAAGCGCGCCGCCTGGGCCGCGGGAGCCAACAGGCACGGGGCCGCCAGCAGGGCGGCCAGGAGGAGCGGCAGGCGGAGCCGCGTGCGCCAGGTCGTGGGCTTCATCTCAAAAACTCCAGCTGAAGGCCAGACCGCTGGCGGGACCCGTGGCGGTCTGCAACGGCGCGGCCCGCACCTGGAGGCGGGCGGGGCCTTCCGACTTCTTCAGCTGGATCAACACGTCCAGGAAGGAGGCCACGTGGTTGGCCAGCAGCACGCCCATCAGGCGGTCCGCGGCGATCAGCTTGTCGTTGGATTCCGTCCGCATGGCCATGTAGTGCTCGGTCTGGGCGCAGAACTTGTGCACGCCCCAGCTGTCCCGCGCCACCAGCAGGTCGCTGGCCAGCTCCCAGTCGGAGCCCGACCCGAAGCCGTCCCAGCCGCGCTGGAACTGGGCGTACTTGCCGATCATCTCGTAGAACTGCTGGGTGCGGCTGACCAGGAAGTGCTCCCAGGAGTCCGCGTCGCCCACGGAGTAGCCGTCCACGTAGTGCCCGGGCAGGCCGTGGCTGCCCTGGCCGCCGCCGGGCACGAACTCGTCGTTGCCCGCCGCGTCGCCGAACAGGGCGTCCAGCTCGGCCTGGGTGTCCACGCCGAGCCAGTCCTCTTCGCTCAGGTTGCGGTCCAGCCAGCCCTCGTTCTCCGCGTCGCCGCCGCCGGCGAACTCGCCCGGGTGCTGGCGGTAGGTCACGAAGCGCTCGTAGCTCCAGTGCTCGTTGGCGAAGTCCTTGAACTGGCCGTCCAGCTCGTCGCCCCGCCGGTTCAGCGCGTCGGCGCCCAGCAGCACGCCCGTCTCCACCACCAGGAAGAGCGCGCCCTTCAGCCACTGCCCGTGCTGGGCCTGGTCGAAGCCGGGCAGCAGCAGGGCCTGCAAGAGGTCCAGTCCGTCGTGGTCGCCGGCCTCCTGCCGCAGGCTGAACTCGAAGGACGCCGGGCCAACCGGCAAGGCCGGTGCCGCGGTGCTGGGCAGCAGGGTGGGAAGTCCGGCAGGCAGCGCGTAGAGCCGTTCACCCAAGCCGGCGCCCTGGGCCACGCCCAGGCAGACGAGACCCGCGCCCCAGCCCAGGGCCAGGCGCGGGAGGGAAAAGGCACTCATGGCATGCGCTCCTGAAAGGCGTCGAAGTCGAAGAGCAGGGTGACGTACCAGCGCCACTCCTGGCCGTAGGTGTCGCCCGGATCCAGTTCCGGCACGCGGAACTCGTCCAGGCCGTAGGCCGCGCCCAGAGTCAGGGCGGTGGGCATCAGGCTCCACGAGGTGAAGAAGAGCTTGAGGTCGGCGCCCGCCTCGCGCTTCAACTCGAAGTCGCCGGACTGGCCGCCCCAGGCGTCGCCCGCGCCGGCGAACAGGCTGCCGTAGAGCCGCTTGAAGTGCAGGGGCCCCAGCTGCGCGCCCGCGCGCTTGACGATGGGGAAGCCCAGCCGCGCGTGGCCCAGGGCCTTGCGCACGCCGCCCAGGCTGTAGTACGAGTAGCCCTTCAGCCCCATCAGGCCGCCGGCGTAGGTGTAGAAGAAGTCGTCCACCTGGGAGTCGCCGATCACGGCGGCCTTGCCGTCCAGGCCCAGGCTCAGCTCGGGCAGGAAGGGCAGGGCCCAGCTGCGGCCCAGGGCCAGCTCGCCCTCCAGGAAGGTGGCGGGCTTGTATTCCTCGCGCAGCATGCCCGCGTCCACCTTGAAGCCGTCGATGAGCTTGTCCCAGTGCTGGTTCAGCTCGAGCCGGGCCCACTGCTTGCCGCGGGGATTGATGAAGTCGTCCACGCGCCGCCCGGGATTGGCCTGCCAGTCCAGTTTGAGGTTCAGGCCCAGCCCGTGGTAGTAGTCGTAGTTGATGGTGGTGGTGTGGATCTTGTAGATGGCCCGGTAGGAGGCCAGCCGCAGGGCCGCCTCCACGCTCAGGGCGTCGCCCACCCGGCGCCGCAGGCCCAGCCGGCCCTCGGAGAGCGAGAAGCGGTAGGGCACGGAGTAGCTGTCGTAGACGGGCTGGCCGCCCGACTCGTCGATGATCCGCAGCGAATCGGCGAAGCGCTCGTGGTGGTCGCGCACCATGCCGTAGAGCTCGGTGAAGACGATGCTGCGCCCCAGCTCGGCCGTGGCCGAAGCGTAGAGGTCCACATTGTTCATCCGCGCCGCGGCCACGCCCGCGCTGAGCTGCACGCGCTCGAAGACGTCCAGGTTGAGGAAGTAGAAGCCGGGCTTGACCTGGCCGTCGTCGATCACCAGCCGCGGAATCCAGAAGGGCTTCTCGAACTCGGTCTTGAGCGGGCTCCAGACGCGGGCCGCCGGCTGCTGGTCGGCCGTGTCCAACGGCGGAATCTGCGCCGCGTAGTCCGGCCGGGCGACGGGTCCCTCGTCCAGGGCCTTGACCCCCGCCAGTTCGAAGAGCCGGAAGCCCTGGTCGCGGTAGCCCGAGTAGTAGAGCGTGTCGCCGCTCAGCGCCGGCAGGAAGGCCCCGCCCGTCACGGCCGTGAGCCGCTCGGTGGCGCCGTCCGCCAGCCGCCGCCGGTAGATGTTGAAGATCCCCGCCTCGTCGCGCGAGTAGAGCAGCCACTGGCCGTCGGCGCTCCAGGCCGGTTGGCGCTCGTCCAGCGGCGTCGCCAGCAGGTCCCGCACGCTGCCGTCCGCCAGACTAACCTCCACCAGGTCCCGGCCGTGGCCCCAGGCCCGGGCGACGGCCAGCCGGCCGCCCGCCGGATGCACCCGGGGCTGGGTGTATTGCGTGCCGTAGGGATCGTGGGTCAGCCGGCGGGCCACGGCCTTGGGCGCCTTCTCGCGCTGGCGCTTGGAGAGGGCTTTCCAGGCCGGCCCGTCCAGGCTGTCCAGCTCGAGCAGGGCCAGCCACGTGGAACCGCCGCCGTTCTGCACGCAGACCACCTGACGCCCGTCCGGCGTCACGCTGGGCTGGCTCAGACGCGCGCCCTCCGTCAGCCGGCGGCTCAGCTTCTCTTCGAACCAATACTGGTAGAGGTCCTTGTAGTGCCGGCCCTGCTTGTCCACCGGGCTGGTGCGCGAGATCAGCACGCTCTGGCCGTCGGGCATGAGGCAGAAGGGGCCGCGGATGTTGGCCAGCAGCTTCTCCGTCTGGCCGCTGGCACGCTCCAGGCGCCACAGGTCGGTCATGCCCAGCCAGTCGGCGTCGCCGTTGGAGGCGTAATACACGTAGCGGCCGTCGGGCGAGAGCTGGGCGTTGAGATTGTTGGTGGGGCCCAGTTCGTCGGCGGGCTCGGGGAACTCGTGCAGGGCGAAGGCCGAGCAGCAGGAGGCCAGCTCCGCCCCGGGGCCCGCGATGTTGCGCGGGGCCTTGAGCTCCTCACGGTGCTCGTCGCGCCCGCCGCCTTTCTGGTTGACTTCCGGCGCGCTGGAGATCAGCCGTCCCTCCACGCCGCGGCCCTCCAGGCCCGCCAGCTGGGCCGCGTAGCGCGCCTCCAGGTCGGCCTTCCAGCGCCGCCAGAGTTTGTGGCCCTCCACGCCCACGGCCGTCTCCAGCGCCGTCGCGATGGAAATCCGCCCGGGCCGGGACATCTCCTCTGAGATCCGCCGCAAGGACTCCTCGCCGTACTGCGCGGCGATCCAGTTCACCAGGCTGAAGCCCTGGTTGTAGACGGACTCGCTGCCCACCGTGCTCTTGTCGAAGGAGGCCATCTCGTCCAGGTCGTAGAGGCTGCCGTGCTGCACGCGGTCGCGCAGCAGCATGTCGCGGTGGCTGTCCCAGAAGTCGTAGCGGTGGCCGTCCAGCATGTGCTGGGCCGTGCCCTCGGCGAACCAGGCCGGCATGATGGTGCCCGGGAAGGGCACGCTGCTGATGAAGTTGGGGAAGCCCTGGACCACGTCGCCGCGCTTCTCGCTCTCGTAGTCCATCACCTGCAGGTAGGCGAAGGGCACCTGGCGGCTGAACTTGCGCGAGGCCCCCAGCTGGATGATGTGCGTGAACTCGTGGGTGAGCACGTTGCGCAGCCAGTTGTGCTGGCCGCGCAGGTCGAAGTCCAGGCTGGTGGCCCAGATGATGATCTTGTTGTTGTAGTAGTACGCGCCGCCGTTGGAGTAGTCGTCCGTGTCGTAGAAGATCAGGTGGATGCGCGTGTCCGGCACGAAGTCGTAGAGCGTGGTCACGGGCTCCCAGATCTCGTCCATGATCTGGGCGGCCACCAGCCCCAGCTCCTCCAGGCCCTGGTGGGTGTGGATGGCGCAGTGCGCCGTCTGGGTGGTTTGCCACTCGAGCTCGGGGTGCGGGACCTCCGCCGGCTGGGCCGCCAGCCGGGCGGGCAGGGCCAGGGCCAGGAGCGCGCCCAGCGCCGCCGTCCAGACCAGGCTTAGCGGATGACGGCGCATGTGAGCCTCCGGGTCCAGGTGTCGCTGACGCCCTCGGCCTCCAGCAGGCAGAAGTAGGCGCCCGGGGCCACGTCCGCCAGCAGCCAGTGCAGCTCCTGCTCGCCGGCGCGCTCGAAGCGGCCCTCCAGCCGGGCCACCCGGTCACCGGCCGTGTCGTAGGCCGTGAAGGTCACGCGGGCCGGACCCGCCAGCAGGAAGCGCACGTGGGCTTCGTCGCGGGCCGGGCTGGGCCAGATGAAGGCCGGATTCTCGCGCACTTCGCGCACGGGCTGCGTGTGGACGGCTCCCGAGCCCCAGGGCCGCCAGCTGTCGTTGAACCCGCGCGGCTGGGTCCAGACGGGATCCTGCAACTCCGCCTCCCAGGCCTGCACGCCGCCATCCGGCCGCAGGCCCAGCACCAGGCCCAAGCCAGGCAGCGCCACGGGACCGTCCAAGCGGCCGGACCACACCCGGGGCCAGCTGGCCGGCGCCTCGCCGTCCCCGGCCAACCCCTCCAGGCGATCCGCGGCGGCGGCGAGCAGCAGCAGGCCGCCCTCGTCCGAGCGCGAGCCCGTCAGCGGCGGTCCGGCGCCTTCAGCCAGTCCCGCGGCCAGCACTTCCACGCCCGATTGGTTGAAAATCCGCAGGCGGCTGTCCAGGGTCAGGAAGGCCAGCTCGAGGCCCGGATCCGGTCCCATCTGCACGGGTCGCACACCCCGATTGAGACACTCCACCCGCCCCAGCACGGCGTGGCCGCGGTAGAGCGTCGCACCCTGTGCGTCCCGCAACACGGCCGTGGCGGTCAGGGTGTCGCCCCAGGCGCTGACCTCCGGTCGGGCATCCCAGCCCAGCAGCCGCGCGCCGGCGGGCAGGACGCCGTTCTCCAGCACGTTGTGCCCTTGCAGGTAGAGCCGGTCCACCTCCCCGTCCACCACCACGCCGGGCAAGCCGCTCCCGTCGGCCAGCTCGGCCAGGCGCACCTGTCCCGCGGCCAGTGAACCCGCGCTGTCCACGACTTCCAGTGTAACGGGGTCCAGTTCCAGCAGCAGGTTGCCCGTGACCACCCAGAGACGCGGTTGCCGTCCGCTCCAGGGGTCGCCACTCCGGGCCTCCCCGCCCCCCGCCACCAGCACGGCCTGCAGGGACTGGCCGGAGGCCCAGACCCGGTCCAGAGTGAAGCGCGGCGGCAGGCCCAGGGGGCGGAACAGGGCCAAACTGTCCCCGCGCTGGGCCAGCAGGCGCGGCTCGCCGCTCTGCTCCAGGCGCCACAGCCCGCTCAGCTGATTCTGCCAGCCCTCGGGCAGCGGGCATGGATATCCGTCCGCCCGGATCCAGGCGGCCACGTCCCCCGCCAGGGGCCGGCCAAAGAGCTGGGCGTGGTCGTCCACGTAGGTCAGCCACGCGCAGGTGTCCGCCGCCATCAGCCATTCGTGGCCGCTCAGCTGAGCGCCCCACTGGGAGTCCTGGGGCGGGACGAGGGCCAGGCTGTCGCCGTGACAGGGGGGACGCAAATCCCAGCCCAGCCGGAAGTGACCCAGACTATCCGGCGGGCCGAACTGGTCCAATCGCAGGCCCGTGAACAAGCCGTCGTTGCTGGCCGTGGAGGGCTCGGTATCCCAGGCCAGGCTGACGTTGGAGAGCGAGTAATGGCGGTTGCTCAGGTACCAGCCCGTGTTGGGTTGCTGCCAGGGATCCTCGTTGCCGCCCAGGGCCACGGAGCCGCGGGGCGAGAACAGCCCGTACTCGCGCCCGATGTCCTGCACGCCGTCGCCTTCCTCCAGATCCACGCCGCGCCGCGCCGGATCGTCGTTGACCCGGTTGGCGGCGACGTTCTCCGGCGTCGCGCTGCGCTCGTCCACGTGCCAGACCAAGAGGCCCTGGCCGGGCAGGTCGAAGTCCAGGTTGCCCACGGCCACCAGCACGCCCGCGCTGTCCGAGGCCACGCCCAGGGTGTCCTGGAAACTCAAGGAGTAGTCACTGTCCAGCCGCGCCCAGCGATTGTCGCGGTCGCGGCCCCAGGTCCAGTCCCGGCCGGTCTCCTCGCGCTGGCGGTTCTCCACCAGCAGGTATTCGTGCTCCGTCAAGGGGATCTTCACGATGCGCGGCTCGCCCGGGGCGCGGCCGGGGGCCGCCACGCGCACGCTGTCCCGGGGCGTGTCCGCCAGCAGGGCCTCGTCCCAGCCCAGCAGCAGGCGGCTCCAGGCGTCCGGGCGCGCGGGCAGCAGGCCGCGGAAGTTGGCGCTGCCCTGATCCATCAAACCCCACTTGCCGATCACGCTCGTGCCGTCCCGGCTGTCGTAGAGATTGGGCAGACCCAGCTGGTGGCCGAATTGGAGGATCAAGAGGCCCGCCAGGCCGTGCTCGAAGTCGGCGTGGTTCTCGCCCTCGGGCAGGATCAGGCCCTGCCGCACGGGCACTTCCAGCCCGGATTCCCCGTCCCGCAGGCTGGTCTCGTGGGCCGCGGGCGTGCCGTCCGTGGAGCGCGAGAGAAAGGCCGAGGGAATGTCGTGGGGCGTGCCGTCCTCGCCGAAATCCTGCCCCACGCCGGCGTGGAAGACCAGGAAGGCGTCGAAACGCGGCTGGCCCGCGTCGTCCCGCACCCGTAGGTCCGGGTCGGCGTCGGCCAAGGCCCAGGCGGCGCGGAACAGCTCGGCCAGCTGGCCGTCCGTCCGCTCGTCGCCGTCGTTCCAGTGGTAGTGCCACATGGGCTGGGGCAGGCGATAGGCAGCCTGGCCGCCCCGCGGCCAGATCTCCCACTCCAACCGCAGCGAGTCGTTGGAGACCCGGCTGTAGTAATGCTCCAGGAAGCGCAGCTGGGAATCGAAGTAGAGCGAATCGTGGGGCAAGGGATCGATGGCCCAGGGCGTGTCGAAGCGGAAGGCGCTCTCGAAACTCCCGTCCCCGCTGGTGGTGCTCAGTTGGTCGGGCTGGAAGTCCACGCGGATGGCCAACAGGCGCAGGGTCTCCGCCCGCGCCGGCAGGCTCCACGCCAAGGCCAGGGCCAGGACGAGGGCCACCAAGCGCCCGGCGGACCGTCGACGGGTCGGGCATGAAACGGTGCCCGGGCCTGTCGGAAGGGACAGGCCCGGGGCACGCAGAGTCGAGTCCATCGGATGTCTCCGCATGACCGCCCTAGAAGGTGAAGCCGAGGGAGTAGCGGATCGTTTTGTTGCGGGGCGAGGGGTTGGCCTTGTCCGTGGAGATCTCATAGCTGAAATCCAGCGAGGCCATGTTGATCAGCATGGACATGCCCAGGGTGTAGGATTTGATGTGCCCGGCCATGTCGTTCAGGTAGCCGCCGCGCAGGCCGAAGGCCGTCTTGCCCAGGCCGCCCGCCTCGCCGCGGTACCAGTACTCGGCGCCCATGTTGTAGACGTAGCTCTGCAGCTCCTTCTGGAAGCCGTTGGGCGCCCAGGAGCTGAACAGGGCCTTGAAGACCGGGTCGGACTCCCACTCGCCCTCCCAGGCCTCCTCGTGCCAGACCGTGTCGCCGCTGGCGATGTGGTAGGGCTCCACGGTCAGGCTGGTGCCGTTCTCCCAGTAGGCGGGCTGGTCGCCGGACATCAGGCGCGTGTGCGAGACCAGCGACTTGTGCACCAGCTGTTTGTTCACGTCCAGCACCAGGTTGACTTCGTTGTGCTCGTCGCTGTAGGCGTTGAGCGCGGCGCCCAGCTTCAAGTTGGTGGGCAGCGGATCGGCCTGGGCCTCGTCGGCGTAGCTGATCTCCGGACCGATGTTGGCCAGGTTGAAGCCCAGGTTCAGGGGCATTTCCGTGAAAGGCAGGTGCGTCTGCCAGAGCGTGCCCAGGTCCACGGCGAAGCTGTAGCCCGTGCCCGCCACTTGGGAGCCCACCTTGACGCCACTGGCCAGGTCGGAGACGATGAGCTTGGTGGTCAAGCCAAAGCCCAGGTCGGGGTTCAGGTTGGTGCCGTAGCTCAGGCCCAGCGCGTATTCCTTGCTGGTGATCACGCCGATGACGTTGCCGCCCTCGTCCGTGCGCGTCTGGTCACCCTCGTTCAGGTAGATCAGCGAGAGGCCCATCTTGCCGGAGAGCGAGGGCATGTCCCACGAGGCGGCCAGGAAGTCGAAATAGATGTCGTCCAGGTTGAAGCCGGGCAGCCAGTTGGAGTGCATGAAGCGCACGTCCCGGCCCTCGGTGAAGGCCAGGCCGGCGGGATTCCACCAGGTGGCGCTGGCGTCGTCCGCCACAGCCACGAAGGCCTCGCCCATGCCGGCGGGCCGCGAGCCGGGGCTGATCAGCAGCCAGATCACGGCGGCTTCGGACACCGCGTGGGCCTGCTGCATGGGGATGATCACTCCCGCCAGTACCGCCGCGGTGAGGGTCAGTCGCTTCATTCCATCCTCCAGGGTTCAAGTGTGGTGACCGGCGCGCCGCCGAAGTCGAACTTCCCCAAGCCGGCACAAAAAAACCGGACCCGCGTCCGGTGCCGGACGCCTGGGAATTATCGTCTCCGTGTCAGCGAACCTTTGCGCGGACCGAAACAACAACTCAGCCAGGCGTCGATAGATGTCCTCGTTTGAAACTCCGCGGCCGTCGCGCCGCCCGTCCCTCATCGTCACAAAGGACGAAGTCCTTGAGTGCATTCAAGGACCGCCAAGTGTACTACCCATCCGGCAGAGACGCAAGGGCAGTTTCTGCCCGCTGCGCCGTCCACGCAAATCCTGCTGGGAGCCGGTGGTCAATCCCCTGCTTCCGCTCTGTCAGACGAAAAGCTGAGGCCCAGGCTGAAGCGCCGCGTCACATCACGAGCCAGCCAAGCGCCACGTGGTGTTTCGTGCTCCTGGCTGTACTCCACTTGCACGCCATGCCATCCCAGACCCAGGCCCCAGGTCCAGTTGCGCAGTTCCCGGGCGGGCAACACGCGCCGACCGCCACGCAGGGCCAGCCGCAGCTCGCCCAGCTTGGGCAAGGTGAAGGCGCGCTCGTATTCGGCGCCCAGTCGATAGTCGGCCTCATGCAATTCGGCGCGCACGCCGTGGCGGAACCACGATGTGAACACATTGGCCGGCACACTGGAGTTTTCATATGAGAGCAATTTGACCGCTTCGCCGGCCACACTTAGTCGCCCGTCGGCCAGCTCCAGTCCGTCCAGGGCCAAGGCCATGGTGGCCGTGGCAGGCAAGGAAAAGTTGAAGCTGGGTTCGAAGTGGACGACGGTGCCCAGGTTGTCCAGCTTGACGCCGGCCGCCACGGGCCAGCGGCCCGGCTTGCGCCAGGCAAGTCCCGCGTTCAACGCCCACGCCGTCCCTTTGAAGTCAAAGATCCCCCAATCCTCCTGAAGCCAGCGCAGGCCGGCGCCGGCCCGCCAATCCCTCCCCAGGGGCAGGCCCGCGGCCACCGTCAGGTCCGTGTTCGCAGGACGGTCCCGGCCCACCATGTGGCCGAGTTCATCGGTCCTGATCATTTCGGGGTACAGGATGCGATTGGCCGCAACTCCCACACCCAGTCCCTTCCAGCCTGTCGCCCACGATGCGGCCAGGAACTGGTGTCGGGAATGGCCAGAATGATGATACGGGTACAGGGCGTAACTGTGCGCCGTCACCCCGCTGCCCGCGCGGGCCAGCCGAGCCGGGTTCCACCACGCCGCTGCGGGACCTGTCACCAGCAGGCTGCCGGCAGCGCCCAATCCCGCTTCGCGCGCGCCGGGGGGATTCAGCACCACAGTGGTCAACGGGTGGGCGGACCATCCTTCGTGTTGAACTTGTCCCTCCGCCGTGGAGACGGTCAGGGCAACCAGCGCGGCAACAGACGTGAAGGAGGGCAGGTGGCGCATGGGATCCTCGGGTGATGGTGACCCAAGCTGACACTTCGCTGTATCCCAAACAAGAAAGGCCCGGCGATAACCGGGCCTTTTCATTCTGGTTGTGGGAAAATCAGCGGCCGCTGAAGCGCGCCGGCCGCTTCTCCAGGAAGGCCGCCGTGCCCTCGTGCATGTCCTCCGTCCCGAAGCAGGCGGCGAAGAGGTCGCGCTCCACGGCCAGGCCGGCGTCCAGCGGCAGGTCCAGGCCGCGGTCGATGGCCTCCAGGCAGCCGGCCACAGCCAGCGGGGCCTTGGCCAGAATCTCGCGCGCCAGCGTCAGGGCCGCCTCCAGGAAGGCTTCGCGGTCGAAGACGGGCTGGCCCTTCTCGTCGCGCGCCAGCTCGCCCTGCTCGTCCTTGGCCCAGGCCGTGACCACGCGGTTCACCAGCCCCAGCCGGTGGGCCTCCTCGGCGCCCAGCAGCGCGCCGGTCAGGCAGAGTTCCGTGGCCCGGCCGCGGCCCACCAGCCGCGCCAGGCGCTGGGTGCCGCCGTAGCCCGGGATCAGGCCCAGGTTGACTTCCGGCTGCCCGAAGCGCGCGTGGGGCGCCGCCAGCCGCAAGTGGCAGGCCATGGCCAGCTCGCAGCCGCCGCCCAGGGCGAAGCCGTTCACGGCGGCGATGACGGGCTTGGGCAGCTGCTCCAGCCGGCGCAGGATGCGCTGGCCTTCGGCGCTCACCTGGCGGGCCGCGCGCGGGTCCAGCCCGGCCAGTTCCTCGATGTCCGCCCCGGCGGCAAAGGCCTTGGGTCCGGCGCCGATGAGCACGGCGGCGCGCAGGTTGCCGTCGCGCTCCAGCACGATCAGCGCCTGGTCCAGTTCCGCCAGGGTCTGCCGGCTGAGGGCGTTCAGGCGCGCGGGCCGGTTCAGGGTCAGGACGGCCACGCCGTCGTAGTTCTCCAGCAGCAGGTGGGCCGGATTCATGGATCGACCTCCAGGGGTTAGACGCCGACAACGTACAAAGCGAGCGCCGGCAGAATCTCTTGCGCGCCCGTGCTTGGGTCTCGCGCTGGCCGGCGGTTCTTGGAACACGAAGACTCGAAGACTCGAAGCGGAGTTGGGATCCAACGGATCATGATTACGTAACTGACTCAGCCTCGACTGTGCGTGTGCGTGAGGGCCAATGTGCATATGACAACGGCGGCCAAGCTCTCTACGTATCTGGGAGTCTCAAAGCGGTGTTGGGTCCTGCAGATTGGGATCAAGCAACGCAGTCGGAGCCGGGTGGAAACGCACAACCCCGCGGCCGGAGTCGCGGGGTTGTGCGGATCGGGACGAATCTCAGTGCTGGAAGAGCTCCACCACGGAGCCGAAGTCCGGCCACTGCAGCGGCTGGTCAATGGAACCCAGTCCGTTGTTGACGCCGATGAACTCGGCCAGGTCGACGGGCTCCACGTTCAGGCCCCAGTGCTCGTTCAAGTTGGCGAGGATCTGGTTGGCCACGATGGCGTAGCCCAGACTGGTGGGATGCACGCCGTCCAGGCTGAAGATCCCGCCCGACACGAACTGGGTCGTGAAGGTCTCGCCGTAGGCCGAGTAGCCGTGGGCCACGATGTGCGTGAAGAAGGAGTTCATGTCCACCAGCAGGACGTCGTGCGCGCGGTCCGCGGCGTTCAGGGCCGCCACGCCGTCCGCCAGCTGCTGGTTGAAGTCCTCCACCGCGGCCTGGGCCACCGCCAGTTCGGCGGCGTCCAGCACCAGGGCGTCGGGCAGCGGGTTGGCCGGACTGGAGCCCAGGGTGGGATCCAGCGTCATGGCCGTGGCCGCCGGCAGCAGGATGTAGTTGTTCGTGCCCGCGTCGGTGAAGATCGGCACCGCGTGGCCCAGCTCGTTGTCCATGGCGTAGACCGCGTGCGGATAGCCCAGCGCGGTCAGCTTGGCGTTGAGCACGGGGTTGAAATAGGTGACGAAGGGGATGTCCGTCACGGACGGAATGTTCATCACGGCCAGATAGGGCGCCGTGCCCAGGGCGCCCAGCGTGCCGCTCAGCGTGGCCTGGAAGGTGGCGCTGGGCGTCAGGCTGCCCGTGCCGCCGCTGGTCACGAAGCCCAGCACGTCGTTGTTGCCCAGCCAGCAGGTGATGAAGGAGGCGCCGGACTCGGCGGCCAGCTGCACCTGGGTCTTGGAGCCCGAGCTGGCGTTGCGGTAGAAGTTGGCGTAGGGATTGCCCAGCCCGTTGGCATAATAAGCGTCCAGCGGGGCGCCGGCGGCGTGCATCAGCGTGATGCCCGGGATGCCGAAGTTGCGCGGGGCCGTGAAGTCGAAGTCCGCCGCCGCGCCGGCCTGGAGGGCCGCCACGTTGGCCATGTCGACAGTCGTGTAGCTCAGCACCGGGCCTGTGGCGCCGATGTTCACCACCATGTTGCCCACCGGCGCGCCGCCGGAGAAGCCCAGGCCCGTGCCGACCATGCTCACCTGCTTGAAGTCCGCGATGCCCAGCTGGCGGGCAATCAGGTTGGGATAGCTGGCGGCCACGTGCTCGGGGTTGCCCCAGGCGCCGCTCTGGTAGCCGGCAGTCAGGCTGTTGCCGATGGCCGTGTAGGCCTGCAGGCCGGCCAGGTCCGCCGCGTCGGAGTAGTTCGGCGTGGTGGGCAGCTCGTCGGAGGTGCCGCAGCCCGCCAGGGAGACGGCCACCAGGGCCAGGGCGCCCAGCCGAAGGTTCAGGGTGCTCTTCATGCTTAGAACTCCTTCCGCACGCTGAGGCCGAAAATGGGGATGCCGCTCTCATAACCGCCGGGCAGCTCGGCGAAGCTGCTCACCCGGTCCTGGAGCAGGATCTGGATGAAGTAGGCGTCGATGCCCAGGCTCTCCGTCGCCTGCCAGGAGGCACCCAGGCTGAGGCCGTTGCGCTCGGCGTCGGGCAGGCTGGGCTCCACCATGTTGTCCACCACGGCGTTTTGCTCGTAGTACCAGCCGCCGCACAGGTCCCAGTCCTCGTTCAGCGCGTACTCCACGCCGGTGCGGAAGGCCCAGGTGTTCTCGTAGAGCTTGGGGGAGTGGGAGTCCGCCAGGCCGGCCGTGTTCGTCTCGAAATCGATGTCCAGGCTGGCGTACTTGTTCCAGCGCGTGAAGACCAGGTCGCCGCGCCAGGTCAGCTTGCCGTCCAGCAGGCCCGCGGGCGTCCACTGGGCGCCGGCGATGGCCAGGTCCGGGATGTCCAGATCCAGGTTGGCGTCGGTGGTGGGGAACAGGCTCTGCAGGTAGGCCACGTGGCTGGGGTTCTCCACGTCCTGGATGCCGAAGGTGGTCTCGCCCTCGGCGGAGAGGGTCAGGCCCGAGCGGTAGGAGAGGCCCAGGTTCAGCTCCTCGTTCACCCGGTGCTGCAGGCCGACGTTGAAGCCGTAGCCCAGGCCCGTGCCGTCCAGCTCCACGTCCACGTACCCGTTGAAGGGATAGCCCGTGTAGCTGTCCTTGCTCAAGAGGGCCTTGCCCCACATCAGGTCCAGGCCCAGCCCCAGGCTGGTGTTTTCGCCCAGGGTGAAGGCCACACTGGGATTGATCGTGAAGGTCTGGAGGTTGATCTCCTCGGTCACCGTGCGCCCGGCCCAGTCCTCGGGCCAGCGGGTGCCCAGTCCCATGTAGGTGAAGACGCCCACGCCCCAGCGGGCCTGCTCCGTCAGGCGGCCCGTCAGGTAGAGGTCCACGGGCGGGAAGGTCTGCTTGTCCATGGCCACGGTGCCGTAGGTGGGATGGTCCGTCGGGCCGGTGAAGTCCGTCGCGGGCATGATGATGTTGATGCCCATCTCCAACTGCGTCCCCTCCAGCCGGGCGATGCCCGCCGGATTGTAGAAGAGGCTGGCCGCGCCTTCCGCGCCCGCGTAGGCGCCGGCGGTGCCCATGGCCCGGCCGGATTGCTCGTGGATGGCGAATCCGGCGGCCGGCAGACGCGTGGCCAGGCCGCTTAGCAGGCAGGCCCCTGTCAACAGACAGGCAAACCGCTTGGTCATGTCGACTCCTAAAAATTGATGGAACTACTCGTCACGGTTGGGTCTGGAAACGCGTGAGCTGCCCCGTCAGATAGGGGTCGCCCGGGCGGGCGGCAAGGGCCTCCCGGATGGTGGCCTGGGCGGCCTCGCGCTCGCCGCGCCGGAACTGGACCTCCGCCAGGGTGTCCAGCACGTTGGGGTCGCGCCCGCTCAGCTCCACCGCCCGCTGCGCCAGTTCCAGCGCGCGCTCCAGGTTCCAGCCCTTCTCGGCGCCGGTCCAGGCGTAGCTGTTGAGCAGCTCGACGTCGCGGGGATAGTCGGCCACGGCCCGTTCCAGCAGCGTTTGCATGCGCGCGTCGTCCCCGGCCTTGGCGGCCAGCGCGACCAGCGCGTTGTAGAGCTGCGGCCCCTGCTCCAGTCCCTTCCAGTTGGTCAGCACGGCCTCCAGCACGGCGGGATCCTTGCTGGCGCGGAACTGCAGCAGCGCCAGTTCGCCCGCCGCCTCGTCCGCGCCGCCCTGCACGTTCTGCGGGTCGGCGTCCAGCACGCCCTGATAGACGGCCCGGGCCTCGTCGGCCTGGCCGCGCCCGGCCAGCTTGCCCGCCACCTGCAGGGCCAGGGCCTGGTCCTGGGGCTTGAGGGCGCGCTCGGCCTGCAGGGCCGCCAGCGTGCCGATGCCCGCCTGATAGTCCTGCAGCGTCTTGAGGTAGCCGGGCATGGGCGCGTAGCCCGCCAGGCGGTCGATCTCGCCGCCCTTCCCGTCCAGCAGGATCACGGTGGGATACCCGTTCACGTGGAAGCGCTTGGCCCAGTCCACGCCGTCGCCCTTCTCCGCGTCAATCACCAGCCGCGTCCACTGCGCGCTGCCCGTCTGGAAATCCGGTGTGGCGAATACGTCGGCTTCCAGCCGACGACACCAGCTTCACCAATCGGTGGTGAAGAAGGCCAGAATGGGCTGCTGGCGCGCCCCGGCCTGCTGAAGCGCCGCGCTCTTGTCCGTCAGAAAGCCCAGGTTGGCGGCCGCGTCGGTGGACGGGCTGGCCCAGAGGGTCTGGCTGATCAACAGCAGACCCGCGGCTACCCACAGGCGCCGGTGTTGTGTGGACATGAACTCTCCCGGGTGATGTGTGAACTGGATCCGCTTCACTTGATCCTAACGTAGGAATCCGGCCGGGCCGGCCCAAGAATTCCCGATGGGAGCGCCTCTACTCCAGTGTGGCGAAGCCGTCGCGCAGCCGCTGCCAGCTGTCCTGGATGGATTCGGAGATCACCTTGGTCTCCCCCAGCACGGGCATGAAATTGCTGTCCCCCACCCAGCGCGGCACCAGGTGCCAGTGCAGGTGCTGGTCGATGCCCGCCCCCGCCGCCTTGCCCAGGTTGAGGCCCAGATTGAAGCCCTGGGGCGCCAGGCTGCGCTGCAGGACGAGCACGGCGTCGCGCAGGGCCCGCTGGCAGTCCAGCAGCTCGGCGTCGCGCAAGAGGGTGAAGTCGCAGAGGTGCCGGTACGGCACGACCATCAGGTGGCTGTTGTTGTAGGGGTAGAGGTTGAGGATCAGGAAGCAGTGCTCGCGGCGGGCCACGATCAGGTTGGCCGGATCCTCCGCTGGGGGGGCCTGGGGCTTCCAGCAGAAGATGCAGCCTTTGTCCGGCTCGGCCGATTCCGCCTTGGGGTCCAGCCCGCGGATGTAGTCCATGCGCCAGGGCGCCCAGATCCGTTCCATGTGAGTCTGCTCCTCGATTTGTGGCCGCCCCAAGGTAGAAAGCCCTGCCGGCCAGCGGCAGCCGGCCGCCGGCCGCCAGAGAAAAAAGGGAGGCCGAACCCCGTCCGGCCTCCCCCGTTCGTTCGTGCTGCAGGTTCCTAGGAGTTGGCCTTCTCCGCCTGGTACTCCTCCACCACGCGCGTCTGCACATCCGGCGGACACTTCTCGTAGTGGTCGAACTTGCGGCGGTGCGTGGCGCGGCCGCTGGTCATGGAGCGCAGGGTGGTGGCGTAGCCGAACAACTCGGCCAGCGGCACCAGGGCCTTGATCAGCTGGTTCTTGCCGGCCGAATCCATGCCCAGGATCTTGCCGCGGCGGCTGCTCAGGTCGCCCATCACGTCGCCCATGAACTCGTCGGGCACCTTCACCTCCACCTCCCAGATCGGCTCCAGGAGGATCGGCTTGCACTCCAGGAAGCCCTGCTTGAAGGCCTCCTTGCCGGCGATCATGAAGGCGATTTCCTTGGAGTCCACCGGGTGCATCTTGCCGTCGTAGATGGTGACTTCCACGTCCTCCACGCGACAGCCGGAGATGATCCCTTCCTCGAGCATCTGGCGCATGCCCTTCTCCGTGGCCTGCTGGAACGGGATGGTCACCGAGCCGCCCACCACTTCGCTCTTGAAGACAAAGCCGCTGCCGCGCTCGCCGGCCTTCATGCGGATCCAGACCTCGGCGAACTGGCCCGCACCGCCCGTCTGCTTCTTGTGGCGCACCTTGACGTCGGCGTTGCCCGTGATGGTCTCGCGATAGGGCACGCGCGGCTTGATCAGCTTGACCTTGACGCCGGAGCGGCGCTCGAGCTTCTCCAGCAGCAGGTTGAACTGCTGCTCGCCCAAGCCCGCCATGATGGTCTGGTGCAGTTCGGGATCCTGGCGCACACTGAAACTGGGATCCTCGTGGTGGATGAGGGTCAGGCCGCTGGACATCTTCTCGTCATCGTCGGCCTTCTCCGGCTCGATGGCCGTGCTCATGACCGGCTCGGGGAAGACCACGGGGGCCAGTTCGATCAGGTGGCCCTTGCTGCAGAGGCTGTCGTTGGTGTGCGTGGAGCGCAGCTTGACCGTGCAGGCCAGATCGCCGGCGTGCACCTCGGGCAGGTCCTTGCGCGTCTTGCCCACGACGCTGAACAGCGTGCCGATCTTCTCGGCGTTGCTGTTGTGGGCGTTGATCAGCTCGTCGCCCGGTCGGACGGCGCCGGTCTGGACGCGGAAGAAGGACAATTCGCCCACGTGCATTTCGTTGACGGTCTTGAAGACCAGGGCGCTGACGCCGCCCTCGTCACTCAGGGCCACCTCGACGGGCTCAGAGCCCTTGCGGCCCGGGAAGGGCAGCAGGCCCGGACCCGGATAGTGCGCGGCCAGCACGTCCAGCACGCGGCCCACGCCCACCAGCTTGCGCGCGGCGCAGCAGAAGACCGGACGCACCGTGCCGGCGCGCACGCCCTTGGCCAGGCCGAGCTGGAACTGCTCTTCGGTGAGTTCCAGGTTCTCCAGGAAGGCCTCCATCAGCGCGTCGTCGCTCTCGGCCACCGTCTCCTGCAGGGCCGAGTACAACTCGTCCACGCGCCCGGCCTCGCCGCCCAGCTCCTCCTCGCGCACCTTGCCCTCGGCGTCGTGCACCAGGATCTTGCGCTTCAACACGTCGACGATCCGGCTGAAGGACTCGCCGGTCTCCAGCGGATACTGCACCTGGGCCACGCCCTTGAAGGCGCCCTTCAGGTTCTCCAGCTCCTCCTCGAAGCGGATGTGGTCCTTGTCCAGGCCGTTGAAGACGAACAGGCAGGGCAGGCTGCGGGCATCCACGGTCTCCATCACCATCTCGGTGATCACCTCGGGACCGTTGGTGGGGCTCACCAGCACCACGGCGATGTCGCACACGTGCAGGCTGGCCACCACTTCGCCGTAGAAATCCGAAAAGCCCGGCGTGTCCAGCACGTTGAGCTTGCGCCCCTGCCACTCGAACTGGTTCAGCGTGGCGAACACGGACTTCTGCCGCTCGTGCTCGAAGACCGTGTAGTCGGAGACCGTGTTGTGCCCCTCGATGGAACCCAGACGATTGATCTCCCCGGCCAGCTTGAGCATGGCTTCCGTGAACATGGTCTTGCCGGTGGACTCGTGACCCACCAGGGCGATGTTGCGGATGGTCTCCGCCTTGTGGACGTTCAAGAGCTCCTCCACAGGTCAGCAGTTGAGGTTCGGTATTTCAGTTCCTTGCGCAGCTTGAATTCCTCGTCGTCGTGGGGAATCTCGTCCACCACGAAGACCTGGGCCGGTTGCAGGTAGGGCGGGAAGAGCTGGCCGCAGCGGGCCAGCAGCGCGGCCTCGCTCCAAGCGGGGCGGCCCTCCGCGTCCTCCTCCACCTGCACGTAGAGATGGATCAGGTCGGGGTGCGTGGCGCGCGGCGCGTTGACCGCGGCGGCGTCCAGCACGCCCGGCAATTCGCGCACGGGCTCTTCGATCTCCAGCGGGCTGACCTTGAAGCCGTAGACCCAGATCACGTCGAAGACCTCGTCGGCCAGGGTCAGAAAGCCGTCCGTGTCCTGCATGGCCATCTGCTGGGAGCGCAGCCAGCCGTCCTCGCCCAGTTCGGGATTGAGGCGCTCGTCCCCGAGGAACTCGCGCGCCATGCCCGGGCTGCGGAACAGCACTTCGCCCCAGCGGCCGGTGGGCCGCTCCAGGCCCGTCTCGTCCAGGATGCGCAGCTCCACGCCGGGCAGGGCCTTGCCCACAAAGCCCTCGCGATCCTCCAGCCAGGGCAGATTGAGCGACAGGAAGGAGCCGGCGAAGGTGGTGGCGAAGCCCGCCAGCAGATGCCCCTGGAACAGGTCCTCCCAGGAGGAGCGGAAGGGCAACTGGGGGGAATCCGCGTTGACCACGGCGTGCAGCAGGCAGCCCAGCGGGCGGCCCTCCTCCTTGCGGCGCAGGGCGGCGCGGTGCAGGTACCAATAGGTCTTGCGGTAGTGGATCATCAGCCGCGGCTCGTGGGCGGCGATGGCGTCGAGCAGCGGGTCGTCGCCGCAGCCCCGGTCTAGCAGCAGCAGTTTGCCGCCGGAACAGAGGGCGGGCAGGATCATCGAACTGAGCGCCAGGTAGTGGGCCGTGGACATCTGGCAGAGCACGGCGTCCCCCAGGTGCAGGGAGAAGAGCTGGCGGACCTGCCGGCAGGTCGCGCTCAACTCGCCCAGCCCGAAGACGGCCCCGCGCCAGTGGTCCTCGCGGTCCATCCGGAAGTAGAGCACACGGCCCTCGCGGGAGAGGGGCCGGCGCGCGGGCTCCGGCGCCGCGGCCACGGCCTCGCGCAGTCCGGCGCTGGTCACCAGCAGGGTGCGCGGCGGGAGTTCGCGCAGCAGCTCGCCCGCGCGCTCCTCCATGTCCGGCGCGCAGAGCACGACGCTGGGCTGGAACTCCTGGGCGATGAGCAGCAGGGCTTCGCGATTGGTTTTCAGGTCCACCAGCGCCGTCAGGGCGCCGTTGCCCAGCAGGGCCAGCTGGAGCCAGATGGTCTCGGGCCGGTTCGGAGAGAGCAGCAGGACGCGGCAGGAGGCCGGAATCCCGCGGCTCTCCAGCCAGTGCCGGGTGGCCTCCCAGGCGCGTTCCAGCTCGGCGTAGGTCTGGGTCAGCTCCTCATGAAGCAGCGCGGGCCGAGTGGGAAAATCGGCCATGACCCGCCTCAAATCCTCCAGGCAGGAGTTCGAGGAGGCTTGATGGAGGAACTGCAGGTCGGCTGTCATGGATGATCCGCGTTGTGAAACCGTTGATTCTAAGGATCAGGCCCTTAACAAGCAAGCTGAAGGCGGCTCAAACAGGGCCCGCGGGCCGCGGATTTGCGTGTCTCACAGTCACTTCCCGCAGCGCGGCGGCCAGCGGCTTCCGCCGCCGCCTCCCTACCTTGTCTGCATGTCCAGCGAACCCGGTCATCCCGAGCTGTCCAGCTTCCTCGCCCGCGGCGATCTGCCGTTCTGCGGACGCGCCGCCCTGCTGTCCCGCCTGTCCCGCTGCTGGTCCGCCACCGTGCACGAGGCGGAGTCCGGCTGCGTCCTGCTGGAAGGCGTGGAGGGTCAGGGCAAGACGCGCCTCCTGCAGGAGTTCGCCCGGCTCGCCGGCCGCCAGGACGCGCGGATCCTCCAGGTCGGCTGGCGCGGACTGCCGGTCCCGGAGCTGGACCAGCTGGCCCAGGCGCTGGAGGCCCAACTCCCCGCACCCTTGCCCGAATGGCCCGCGCTCTCCGTAGAACAACGCTTGACCCGCCTGTTGCGGGCCGGCGGCCGCCAGCCCCTGCTCTTGCTCCTCGACGACTGCGAGGCCCTGCCTTTCGCCGTCGGACTGGGGTTGATCCAGTTGCTGCGCGCCCCGGGCATGCCGCCCTTCCTGGCCCTGCTGGCCGGCCGTCCGCCCCTGCTCCTCTTGCGTTCCAGCCTGGAGTCCCTGCTGCTCTGCAGCCTGGAGCTGGAGGGTCTGCTCGAGGAGGACCTGCGCGATCTCTGGCAGCGACTCTTCGCCCAGGACACCAGCCCGGCGGTCTGCCAGGTCCTGGTGGAGACCAGCGGCGGCTCGCCCCTGGCCCTGCGCCACCTCCTGCGCTCCTGTCTGGAGGCCGGCTGGATTTCCGGCGGCGGCCGCGGACAACTCCGCCTGATCCCGGCGGAGCTCCGCGAGCAGGCCACCCTGCTGCTCGACGCCTTCCACCAGGGCCGGCTAGCGGTGCTGCAACCCGCCGAGCGCCGGCAGCTGCGCCGGCTGGGCGCGCTGGGGCCGGTCTTCTCCCGCGAGGCCGCGCGCCGGCTGCTGGACGACGCCGCCGACCCGCTGCTGGACCGGCTGGAGGGCTGCGGCCTGGCCGGCCCGCCGCTGCATCCGCCGCGGCGTGTGGCGGGTCCAGCCACCCGCGAAGCCCTGGTGGAGATCTGGGACCACGGTCTGCGGATCTGGCTGGCCGGCCGGCCGGAACCGCTGCCGGAAGCGACCCTGGACCTGCTCGCCGGCGCCCTGCCCCTCTATTCCCTGGCGCCCCTGCTGGCGCTTGAAGAGCTGGTGGCAGGCGTGCCTGGCGTTCCCTGGCTGGAGCGCGTGCTGGCGCTCGCGGAGCAGCTGGTGCTGGCCCAGCAGCGCAGCCCGGATCCCTCCGTCGGCGACCGGCTGAGCCGGGCCGCGCTGGCCGTCCTGGAGCGGCGGCCCGACTGGCGCCAGCTGTCGAGTCTGCGGCTGGCGGCCGGCCGCCTGCTGGTGGCTCGCCTGTTCCTGCTCAAGGGCCAGGCCGGCGAGAGCGTGTTCCTGGAACAAGTGGGCCGGCTGCTGGAGCTGACGGAACCCTGCGCGGAGCCGGCCCTGGCCGAGCTGCGCCTGCAGACGCTGATCCACCTCAACCGGCATCACCTGCGCCGGGGCGACCCGGCCGTGCTGGACACGCGGGCCGCCATCGAGGCCCTGCTGGAGCCGCATCCCGCCCTGCGCGGGCACCGGGCCTTCCGCGTCTTCCTGGGCGACCTGGGGCTGATGGCCTGGGGCCGCGGTCAGCACGGCACGGCCGGCTGGGTCGAACAGCAGGTGGAGCGCCTGCTGGCGGAGGATCCGGACGAGGAATCCCGCAATCTTCTCCAGCAGCGGGTGGGCGTCACCCTGCTGGCCCATTTCGAGACCTCCGGGCAGGCCGACCGGCGGCTGGAGCTGGCCCGGAGCCTGGCGGCCGTGGTGCCCGCCAGCGACGCCGTGTTCCCCGCCGTGCGCCTGCACCTGCTGCTGCAGACGGGCCAGCTGGGTGAGTTCCTCGAACTGTGGGACGCGGCGCGCCAGATCTGGCTGCAGCGTGGCCTGCAACGCAACCTCCAGGTGGCGGAGGCCTGGCACCAGGCCGTCCTGGCGCTCTGCGGCGAAGAGCCTGAGCGCCTGCTGCCGCAACAGGACCCGGATCCACTGCGTTCCGCCCAGGAAACCCTGCGGGAATTGCCGCTGCTGGAGGTCGCGCTGCTGCTGGGTCACACCGATTGGGTGGGCCGCCGGCTGGGCCCGCTGACCATCACGCGGGAGGCGGAGCGAGCCGCCCGGCGCCTGCAGTTCCTCTGGGCGCGCCAAGCCGGCGGCCGCCAACCCGGCGCCCGGCGCCTGCGCGCGCTGCCCGAGACCGACAGCGAGGATCCGCCCCGGTTGGTGGCCCTGTTCCAGTGCCTGGCGAACCTGGACGAGGGCCGGCTCGAGACGGGCCGCGAGCAGGCCCGCGCGCTGCTGGCCCAGCCGCCCGCCCGCCTGGATCACCTGCTGATCCTGCAGACCTTGTTGGCTGTGGCGGGCCGCACCCCGGCCTTGCACGAGGCTGCCCGGCAGGCGCTGGAAAGCGCCCTCGAGTGGTGCGTGGAGCGCCAGTTGGGGCTGGTGGTGCGACCGTGGAGCCGCCAGTTCGCCGGCCTCCTGCCCGCCCCGCGCCGGCGGAGTTGGCTCCGGCGCGCCGAACAGGCTCGGGTCTGGAGTCCGCCGGACCAGGGCGCCGCGGAGACCGACCGCCAGCGGACTTGGCTCCAGTTGATCGGCGGAACGCGCCTGCGCCTGGCCGGGGAGGAACGCGAGCGGCGCATCCAGGGAGCTCGCATGCGCACGCTGCTGGCCCTGCTGGTGGCCGATCAGCTGCTCCAACTGCCTCTGCCCCGGGAGGAGTTCCGGGCCCTGGCCGCCGGCGCCGACCACGAAGCCTCCGCGGCCCAGGTGCGGAACATCCTGGCCATCGGCGTGCATCGCCTGCGGCGCCTGCTGGGGCCCGACGCCATTCTGGGCGGCGCCGACCGGCCGCGCCTCAATCCGGCCCAGGTCCAGAGCGACGTGCAGGAAGTGGCGGGTCAACTGGAGAGCGCGGCCCAGGCCCTGCACGCGAGCCGCCCCCAGGCAGCCGCACAGGGGGTGACGGAGGCCCTGATCCGGCTGCGGCGCGGCCTGCCCTTCCAGGACCTGTTCCAGCCCCTGTTCGATTCGCTGCGGGATGATCTGGAAACCCGGGCTCGCGGCGTGGGGCTGGAGACGATCCGCGCGCTGCAGGCCGGCGGCGCGGTCCGCGAGGCCCGCAGCCTGCTGGAACAGCTCTTCTTCTGGCACCCTGACGACGAGGAGGTGGCCGGACGTCTGGCGGAAGCCTACGAGGCGGAGGGTCGCCAGGCCGAGGCGCGCGTGGCCCTGACCCGGCACCGGCAGGCGCTGGCCGACGGCCCGCGCTGATCAGAGGCGGCGCAGGCTCTCTGCCAGGTCCAGCACGCGCAGCACGAATTCGCCCTCGCCGTCCTGGATCAGCCGCCCCAGCGCCCGCTCCACGTCGGCCGCCCGCCAGGCCGGCTCGAACTCCGCGCCCAGCAGTCGGCAGAGCTGGTTCCAGCGCTCGTAGCAGGTCTCGTTCAGCAGGCTGACCGGCCAGTGGCCGCCCTCGGAGCGGAAGTCGTGCAACACGCTGCGCCCGGGCAGCGCGGCCAGCTGGAGGTGGAGGGGACGCAAGCACGTGTAGCGCCCGGGATCCAGCAGCATGCGCAGGGTGCTCAGGGTGAACAGATCGCGGAAGACCGGCAGGCCCAGGTGCTCCAGACTCACCAGCCCGGGGCCGTCCAGCCAGTCGATCAGGCGCAGGGCGTCCACCAGGGACCAGCGCCGCAACCCGGCCCGGAAGTCGTAGATGTCGTCCTGCCCCGCCCCTTCCAGCTGATGGCGCCAGTAGAGGACGTTGGTCAAGCCCTCCTGCAGCAGGTCGGGATCCTTGGCCCGCAGCCAGGCGGCCAGCTGGATCTCCAGCTCGGCGTGGCTGGCCGGCCGGATCAGGCTGGAGTCGGCGAAGCGGCACAGGTTGCGGGGCAGCACCACCTGGCGCAGCGCGCGGACGAGCTGCTCACGATCCTCAGCGATCAGCACAGTGCATCCTCTGTCCATCTCCGGTTTCGGCGGCTCGCGCCCGGGCGGAATCCGAGCCACGGGCCGTCTGAGCAAGTCTCGGCCAAAGCCCACGCCCGCTGGACGTCAAGGGTGGGATAGTGGCGCCGGAATCTCAATGCACGGCGTCGGGCCGACGCCCGTCCAACAGCCGGGCCGCCGCCTGGCCCGCCACCCAGCCACTGGTCCAGGCCCACTGGAAATTGAAGCCCCCCAGCCGGCCGTCCACGTCGCACAGCTCGCCGCACACGTGCAGTCCGGGGACGGCCCGGGACTCCAGGGTGCCCGGATCCAGTTCCGTCAGGGACACGCCCCCTGCCGTAACTTCCGCGTGGTGCCAGGAGCGGGCCCCCGTGACGGGCAAGGGCTCGGCCTTGAGCAGGCCCAGCAGCCGCTCGCGCCGCTCCCGCGGCAACTGGGCGACCTCCTGCTCCCGCCCCAGGCCCGCCCGCTCCAGTTGCAGATCCAGCAGCCGCCCGGGCAACTCCGCCTGCAGGCGCGCGCGCAGCCGGGGCGACCCGCCCGGCGCGCTCAACCGCCGGCGCAGCGTCTCCTCCGGCACCTCCGGCAGCCAGTCCACGCGCAGGCGGGGCTCCCGGCCCTCCGCCAGCGCCCGCAGCACCTGCCGCGAGGCATCCAGCACGGCGGGACCGGACACGCCGAAATGCGTGCAGAGCAGGGCCCCGCGGCAGCGGTTCGGCGCCGGACCCGTCCAGCGCAGTTCCACGGGCTGGCTGATTCCAGCCAGCTGCGTCAAGGGATGGCCCTCCGGCAGGCGCAGCGGAGCCAGGCCGGGCACCAGCGGTCCGTTCACGCGCAATCCAAGGCCGCGGGCCAACTCGAGTCCCGAGCCATCGCTGCCCGAGCGCGGCAGGCTGCGCCCGCCCAAGGCCAGCACCACGCGCCGGGCGTGAAGGCAGCCCGCCGGACCCGCCAGCCGAAATCCGTCGGCCTGGCGTATCACGTCCGCAACGGGAAAGGCCAGGCGACAGGGGATGGCCAGCCGCCGCACCTCGTCCCAGAGCGCGCGATGCACGTCCCGCGCCTGCTGGCTGGCGGGATAGATCCGTCCGCCCGACTCCTCCACCGTGACCAGCCCGAGACTGTGGAAGAAGTCCAGTGTGGCCGGCACGGGTAGGGCGCGCAACACGGCGCCGCGCAGCGCTGGCGCCTCGCCTTGGAAATCCTCGCCGCCCACCAGCCGGTTCGTCAGGTTGCAGCGTCCGCCGCCCGAGACCAGCAGTTTGGCCCCCGGACGCGCTTGGCCGTCCAGCAGCAGCAGGCGCCCCTGCGGCTGCACCCGGGCCGCCTGGATGGCCGCCATCAGGCCCGCCGCCCCCGCGCCCGCCACGATCAGGTCGACGGACTCTGTCATGGCAGCCACCCCAACGCCCAGGAGAGCAGGGGAATCCAGAGCAGGGCCGCAAGGATGCCCACGCTCACCAGGCTGGCTGCCAGTTCGGGGCAGAGGTCGCGCTCGGCGGCCCAGGCGGCGGCCGTGGCCATGGGCGGCATGGCCGCCTCCAGCACGGCGGTCTCTGCGTGCAGGCCGCGCCAGCCCAGCAGCAGGGTCAGGCCCACGGCCAGGGCGGGCAGGACCAGCATCTTGCCAGTCAGTCCCAGCCAGAGGGCGGGCCGATCTTCCGGAGCCAGGCGGATGCGCAGCCGCGCGCCCAGCGAGATCATCACCGTGGGCACCAGCGTCCAAGACAGGACCTGCAGCAGCGGCAGGCTCTGTTCGCGCACCCAGGGACCCCAGGGACTGAGCGCCAGCAGCAGCGCGGGCAGGGGGGGGAAGGCCAGCAGCCGCAGGCCGGCCCGGCGCCAGCCGGCGGAACGGGCGCCGCCCTCCAGCAGCAACGTGCCCAGCAACAGGAGTTGCGGGAAACTGCCGAACTGGTCGTAGAGCAGGGCCGGGTGCAGGGCGGAGTCGCCGCGCACGGCCTTGAGCAGCGGCAGGCCCAGGAAGGACGTGTTGCCCAGGGGAATCAACAGCAGCAGCAGCTTGATGTGGTCGGCCGAAAGTCCGGAGCTGTGACCCAGCGCGCGCACCAGCAGAAGGATCAGGGGCAATAGCAGCCAGGGCAGCAGCACGGCGGGATCCCAGAGCGCGGCCAGTGGCAGACCCGCCAACACCTTGAGCACCGTGGCGGGCAGGGCCACGCGCAAGGCCCAGGCGGCCAGCCACCCCGGCAGGCCGGCGGGCACGCGGGGTTGCTGCCGGGCCGCCCAGCCGGCGAACAGGAAGACAGGAATCCAGGGCAGCATGATCAGTAGTGGAAGTGTCGGATGGCTTCGCCCTTTTTGCCGATCTCGAGCATGGATTCGATCCCCAGCTGCAGGTGCATGCCCGCCCAGGTCTCCGTGACCGAACGGTCCGATTCCTCGGTCTTGACCCCTTCCGGCGTCACGGGCACGTCGGAAACCAGCAGCAGCGCGCCGCGGCTGATCTCATTGGCGTGCCCCACGATGAACAGCGTGGCGGTCTCCATGTCGATGGCCAGGCAGGTCATGCGCTCCAGCCGCTCGCGAAAGGCCGTGTCGTGCTCCCACAGGCGCCGATTGGTGGTGTAGACCACACCCGTGCGATACTCCAGCCCGCGCTCGATGATCTTCTCCGAGATGAATTTGTGCAGCTTGAAGGAAGGCAGGGCCGGCACCTCGGGCGGCATGTAGTCATTGCTGGTCCCTTCGCCGCGAATAGCCGCAATGGGCAGGATGAAGTTTCCGATCTCCGAGCTGCTCTTCAATCCGCCGCATTTACCCAGGAAGAGCACGCCGCGGGGAGCTCGAGCGCTGAGCAGATCCATGATGGTGGCGGCATTGGCGGAACCGATGCCGAAATTGATGATGGTCAATCCATTGCTGGCGGTGGCCGCCTGCATGGGCTTGCCTTCGCCCTGGATGTCGCAGCCGAACTGCTCGGCAAAGGCGTGGACGTAGTGATGGAAATTGGTCAGCAGGATGTAGTCCCCGAACTGGTCCAACGGCATGCCCGTGTAACGCGGCAACCAGTTGCGGGCAATCTCCAAGCGACTTTGCAGCATGGGAACCTCATCGATCAACCCCGGTCCAGCTGGACCTCTTCTGCCCGCTGACAAGCGGACGCGCCAGTCAACCACACCCACAGCATGGTGAATGGTCCGGACACACAAAAGCCCGCTTGTGGCGGGCTTTTGGTAAGAAAGAACAGGCGACGACCTACTCTCCCACAGGGTTACCCCTGCAGTACCATGGGCGCGGACGGGCTTAACTTCTC